>Ga0209367_1008417_pt1 | contig 14105 bp, 3 predicted proteins | sample WorMetLIZISLAND2_FD_187412 | JGI IMG/M metagenome (GOLD analysis project Ga0209367, IMG submission 187412) | Marine gutless worms symbiont microbial communities from Max Planck institute for Marine Microbiology, Germany - Olavius geniculatus... ... | reverse complement strand
CGCGCCGCCATGATGACCTGCGGTGACGTCATGAGTTTAGCCTATAGACGCCATGAATTAATATTCATGACGTCTATAGGCTATGGCCTAGCCTAGAATGATCACGTCGTCGGCTAGCCATTAATATTCATGATCTATATGGGCTAGGGTCATGACGTCACTGCTGGCACTGAACGTAATGCGCATTTCGTTTGAATTCACGCATTAATTTCACATATTTATGAAGCTCAAATCGACATATTATATATGCGAGGTTAAATGTCTAATTCAGTGTTTTTCAACCAGGGTTCCGCGGAACGCAAGGGCTATGCGAGCGTCTGCCAAGGGTTCCGCAGCTGGCCAGTAACGAATAACCTAGTGTGCGAAATCACGCCAGACAATGTCGTCGAAATACTCAGCGTCAATTTTTTTGTTTGAAATTGCATTTCTATGCGTTTTTTTGCATAGACTTACTGTGTTGGACCATTTTTATTGTCAGTAAAATTTTGACATATTTGCATTTTAGGCTTAAGCCTATATCATAACGTAAGCTTCCTACGCACGACATTATTCAACTCCGAGGCAGTATCGGAAATAAAAAAGGAAAACAAGAACGTATTGATTAGGGTTATGGTTACAAAATCTTTTGGCCATTTACTTAGTTAATTCAATTCTTTAAAAACTCAGCTAAAAAATTAGAAAGACATGAAGGCCTGTCTTTTCCAAGGGCGTCCACATGATAAATTTTCTGGGTCGGTGGCAGGGCTAAGCGGTCGTCGACGACCGCCTCGCCCGTCGTGTTTGGTTACACACAGTAACATACTGCTGCCTAGTAATGTGGTCAAATTTTATATTGGTGATCTTTGTCTGTTTTGTCGTCTTCATGACGGTTCTGCCCTCAGTGCCCTGCTAAGGAAATGAGTCCGTAGATACCCCGTAGCTTCATCCTCACATACGTCGCTGGACTCACGGATCAATGCATGGGGTTCCGTGAGTGACCTTCACGCTTGTGTAGGGTTTCGCGGCAACAAAAAGGTTGAAAAACACTGGTCTAATTCAAATCTACAGAAATTGCGCGAGTGAGTTTGACCGTGGCCATGGACCTTTAACATTCATACAAAGCAATGTTCTTATTTCAGTAGATTAGCATATTACTAATTAGCAAATTTACATTCTGCACTTATTTATCCATGATAGTTTTTCATGCGACTTGGCCTTTAAGTAAATGGCTGTGATGTTGGTGCAACCAATAGCAACTGCATGCGAGTGTGCGTACGAGCAACCTCGAGACGTCACTGCGACTGCTGTCCGCTGGTGCTGACCCTAACTATGTCCATCCAGTAAGCACTCAATCGGATCTCTAATTATTAAAGTTAATGCTATGGAATGTGTTTTCAGTTTCTTTGCTAGTGATGACTCGATATACAGGATTTCAATATCGATACGATATTGGTGTGATATTTTACAAAATGTTGCAATATCGATGTAGTATGTTTTTTAAAATAATATGTGTGTAAAACCTATACAAGCACAGGAACAAGACATGAACATTGAGCAAAGCAGTATGCTCTATTTAGACATTGTAATAAAAATGTGTTCCTGGGTGAATTTATAATACCACTGTTAAATTACGACACTAATAACTAGCCGCATTTCTAATCTCTTTCTTTCCAGTCGTGCAGTGTAGTGAAGAATCTGTAGCAAATATCGTGAACGTATTGAAAATATTGCACGATATATTGCAATATTTCTGAATATCTAGATATATCAAAAAAGTCAGTACTTTGCTGCAGTGGAATATGTAAACTTGAATGTCATTTTTAACATTATTGATGTATTTTTATTTTGTGACTCCTATTTCAATGTCAGAGCCAGTCATTTACTAAGTTATCACTATCAGTCTGTTTATGATAAAAAGTTGATCATTAATTGATCTCCATTTACTGTAAACAGCTGCAACTGCTGCATGTTTTTTTTTGATTAAATGTCCTCTTTTTTCCATTTTTTAACTGTCTCCATTTATGTTATCTTTGGCATTATCTTTGCACATTTGGTTGTGTTAGGTAATTTACAAGATATTAGTTGGGTAGTGAAATTTTGTTAATTTTTGCTCTAATGATTCTTGAAGCCTTGCTGTTGGGGGACCCTCTCTAGTGTCTAGTAATCCAGCATAATTAGCCAGTAAATAAAAAAAATAGAAAGCAGTAGCAGTTGGCTGCATTATATATGCAGTAGCTCGGTGTTTTAATATTTGCATGAACATGTAAGTTCTTCATTGATTAAGAACACGAAAACACAGTAGAGAATTACAGTACTTTTGCTCTAACATGCCAATGACTTACTAGATGGACCAAATTAAATTAGTTTTCTGACTAAAGATATACACTAGTAATAATCTGACTCACTGTATTCCTTGTCACATGCTTGATTTTTTAGCTGCTGTTCGAAGTAAATATGAAATACTGTTTCTATCACAATTCGTTAGAGACATAAAAATCTCAATCTGGAACTTGTTTGCTGTGGACATTCAGTTTTACTTTTTTGTATTGAATTCTGTAGGATTTTATGTGTATTCTGTACGTTTTTCACGTTGCCTCTGGCATAATAAACAATCAATTAATTGATTTTTAAAATTTTATTTGTATTTATTTTATTTTTTTATTGTTTTGTTGCCATTGTTGTTACATTGTCACAGGAGAAAGGCAACGGTGCACTTCATATAGCGACCCAGGCCAACCAGTCATCACAAGTGGAGTTGCTGCTTGTCTATGGAGCTGACCCGGGTTCATTTGATGCTCATGGTCGCACGCCGGCAGACATTGCCAGGTTCGAACTCTGTTCTCCGCCGGTGTTTTACTTGGCTACAGTACATGTTGTTCTATGGTATGATGCTTACATGTTGCCCCCTGTCTTCCAATAGACAGCATCATGAGATTGATGACTGTCTGGAGGATAACAGGGAAGATTATTGAACTGCCATACCTTTACATATGCACAATCATAATGGCGAGTTCTTACAACGTTGGCTTTAGGTTGTTTCTGTGTTTTATGTTTCATATTACGGTTTTCTGTAAAAGTTAAACTTTTTTTGTTCCATTATTACGTCTGTTTATGTGCATTTTGCCTGGAAAGGCCATTTCCGAAATGACCTATATTCTGTCGGGTGGGAAGTTAAATCCAACGCACTCGCACCTGATGTTTACATGTACTTTACAACATTACTTCTTTTCTTCTGCATGTACCATATTCAACTTTCTTATAAAAGTCTGTTTACTGTTGACTTTTGTTACCTGAAAAATTGCATCAACCGGTCAAATTTGAACGTTGAAAATGCATTGTGGGGCCAGCAGAAGCTATAGTGCCACTAGACTTGTGTATTTCGAATTGGTGTCTTATTGGCATAAACCATAGAAGACTTATGGACCTCCACCCCATTGCGTTTCCGTTATAATTTATTGTCAGTCGTTTTATTACTTAATGTTTTATGAACATGAATATGTATTTAATGCAATAATATTGTACTTGTATTTCCATTTACAACAGCAGGATTTTGGGTAATATCATATTGGCCAAAGTTGGCCATTTTCTTTTATGTAATAGTCCTGTCGATGGAAATTAGTCTGTTTTTTGCAAGTAACAGTTTTAGTATAGCAAGAGAACATATTGCTGATGTTTGGATGTAGGTTGGATGGACATGTTGATCTGTCGGAGCGGCTGATTGAATGTCAATATGAGCTCACGGACGGTCTGGCGTATTACCTCTGCAGTCGGCGACCCGGTCTGTTCATCCTGGTCTGTTGTATTGTTTAGCATGTGTGCACCTGCTGGAGCTGGATATTATGTAACTGGAGCTGTAGCACAGTGATATGAAGTTGATTACAGCAGATAGAGAGCATATCTGTATATTTTGTATTTGGATTTACTTTTGTTTTGGTTATCAGCATTGAAATGTGACATACGGTACTGAGATCAGTTCTGCCGTACAAAGAGCTAACCTAGCAAGTGCCAGTATCATGAAAGTTGAGTTCTATGTGACGTTGGAGTTACTAGGGTTTGGACTATTGTTTGAGCATTAGTGTGTTGTGATGTGGTGCCAATTTGCTTCCGAATAGCGTTGGAAAAACCTAGCAAGTCCAGCGTATGGTAGGATATTTTCTGGATAAATCTAGCAACTCCTTCAGCCAACGGTAAAACATAGTATGTAGGCCTACATACAATGTGCGATGTTTTTGGATGTGTAAAATAATTGCTTACCCAGCTAGTTGTGCACTGTTTTGATGGTTCTGAAACAAATGACATCAACAGATTACTTCAAATTGCAGCCACATCCTTAGTCTAAAACGATGGTACAAATTTGTTAATTGCAGAAAAACAATGAAATGGCATTTGCTAGATTTGCCCTTTGTATGGCAGAGCTGCAGACATTCGAGATCAAGACCATGTGACTAAAATACGATGTCCATTACTTGCAACTTTTGATATTAAGAATATTTTCCTGATTATAATGGCTTTGTTGTAGAGACTCTTGAACCAGTACATATTACGTGTTGGCTGTGTTTGCAGATCATCGATCTGGACAGCACTTTATTGTTCCCGAAATGTCGGACAGGTTGGTCGATGAATATCTGTTAATTATGGTTTGCTATGACATTCCGATAGATGCTATGGTTAAATGGTCAAATGCTATAGCTCTTATAGGAAACCCATCTCAGAGTTACGGAGCATCACCCGCCATATGCTATCACACAGTATTACCAGCCACCCGACACAGGTGAACGTGCCCCGCCTTAACCCCAGCCAGATAGGCTGGTACTCAATTTACCTACCCTGCAGGGATGGAAGGCTGAGTTGTTATTCAGATTGGTAGACTGCGTCAATAGTAAATAGTTGTTTTTATTGACAACATTAATCGACATACAGCTGTTAAACTACAACAGTTGACGAGATAAAAAAAAGTCAAAACTGTTGTGCTATGCAGTAAAATGTATGCTTGGTTGAAAGTGGGTCGTGATATAACATAATTGTGTGTTTTATTTATCATAGGTGGATGGTAACAGAAAGTATTGTCTCCCATTGCAAATATGTTTTCGATCTGTGATCTTTAAAGCCGGCTGTTACTATGTCAGCTTTACCATGTTGCAGTAGTGCCAATATTTTGAACTTTTTAGATATCACATTTTTTGACGAAAGTATTTTTTTTTGCAAAAATTAATTATTATACTTCTCAATCATTAATTGCTGATATTTTTGTATTTTTAGTTTTGATTGTTTGTCCTGGACAGTATTGAAAAGCCTGTTCGGCCATGATGTTAGTTTTGTACTAAATTGGGTTTCGTGTTGGATTTGCAGCAGTTTAGATTTGTCGGAACTGGCAAAGGCTGCAAAGAAAAAACTGCAGGCAGTGAGTACATGTCATGTATGGAATTTGTTCTTACAGTCTGAGATTTTTATGGTCTGTGAATAAACTCAGTGGTTGAATTGGGAACTAATGAGTTACATAAATTCATTAAAATACAGTTTTTACGTGCAACAGCATTAACTCCTATAGCGCTTTTTAGCCATCGCAATTCTCTCTGTCCATCTGTCGGTCCTTCTGTCACATGGGTAGATCAGGCTGAGACACACTTTCCAAGAGCGAATTGCACTGAAATCACTACAGATAGACCATGACAACCTGCTTACAAAATTTTCGGTATTAAACATAGATTTCAACAGTCCAAGTTGTGACCCCTTATGTTCAAGGAGGCCTTCGCACAAGTGCGTCAAAAGGGACACCCGTTGAAAATGTGCGACACCAGCTGATGCGCAATACCGGTTATGCTCTCTGGCGAATATTGATACAAAACTATAAATACTGGTCTTTGTTATCATCATCGTGTCGAATGTCGGTTGTTAGTATCGGTGAGCTTAGATTGGTTCACAGTGGGCCTTCAATACATGCATCGCTGTTGCGCATTTTCTTCGCATTAGCTGGGCTTTCTTGTATTTATCAATTTCCTGACAACTTCTTTTTGGGACAGTTTTTGTTTCCTGCTAGATGTCAATGCAGGGAAGAGTGCAGGATTGTTGTAGCTGAAATTTGAGTGATTTTGTCTTGATTTTTAGGACTACACTGTGTTCAGAAAAAAAAACTCAAGTTTTCTTTTGTATTTCCGTAGAAAATGTTCAGATTTCTGCAAAATTTTCAGGAAATGTTTAGGAGGAAACAAGCGTTCCACACGTGATATGTTTTGCTACCGGTGACGTCATGCTGACGTCATATTTCAGTGTTTGTATATTATTGGTTTTACTGTTGAAGACCGACATTGGTGAAATGTTAAAACACACCAATTGGTCATTGTGCCCAATGAACCCAAAAATATCATAATCCATCACATGTCATGTCGTCATGTCAATTTTTGTATTTAAACATTTTATTCCATCAATATTCAATTGTATGTGTATTGTCTGGAAACATCTTGCACAAACTTGCTGCTCTATAACCCTTACTGACTTGCCAACATTTTATCAAAGGTTTGTCTTTGATGGTAAAACCCATAGTTTACACTCATGGAAATATGACATCAGCATGACGTCACCGGTAGCAGAGAATATTTAACTTTTTTACAGATGGAATGATTGTTTAATTCTAAACATTCTCTGAAAATTTTGTACAAATCTGAACATTTTCCACAGAGATATAAAACAATTACGTGAGTGGGTGTTTTTTTAACACAGTGTATATCCGTTACATCCCTTCTATAATAATGTTTATTGTGTTTTGACAATTCTTTAGATATTCGCTAAGACGTATAAACTTGCTGGTGTCTGTCTGCTCTACGTGTGGTTAGTTATCGAATCATCTGTTTGAAGAACTGGCCATGGATGTTTATGATGAAGTTGATCGGCGTGAAAATGAAACGAGTGAGTAAATTAATTAATTAATTAATTTAATTACTGACATTCACATATTGCTGTTTCTGCTAAATGCTCACTGTTTTCTGTGTAGTTTTGTACGCTTGGTAGTAAAAGCATTAGTGTTCACTTCTATGGGTCACAAGGTACACTGCGGGTGGCCATTTTTTTGGTCCTGGATAATAACTCTGTACATGTTAATGACAAGCAGCATAATTTGGTATTTGTTAAAGCACTGTGATTCTCTGCGGATCGAAAGATAGTCTCCATCCTGGCTCGAGCAGTGGGATAATGGCCGGGTTTATGACTAATTTGTGTCAGGTATGCAGTCGGGTGTTTTTTGCTATAAAGGAGGTTTAAAGAAAAATTGCACTAAGTTTTGTGCGCGATTAATTTTCAACTGTTTGACGTTAAATTGCTACTGAAATCGTTTGTCGTATGTGTTGGCAGTCTGGCTGTCGACACAGAATCATGGATCAATGCTAATCAGCGATCGTCAAACGGTTCCATTTCTGCCGGCGAATCCCGAGTACTCAGCCACTCGAAACCAGGTGTCTGTCTCGCTGTGTCTCGTGTCTATTGTGATCAGAATGACCACTTGTCTGGAAAACAGGAAAAACGGGGAACTGTCAGGGAATTTTACAGCTGTGCAGGAAATGTCAGGGATTTCAGTCAAAATCAGGGGAATGCCAAGGAAAAAATCTTGTCAAGCGAAATTGCCCAAAAACTTTCCTAAGTATTGCATTGGATCGCTCACTTTCACTCTTTGTCAGTTATTTTATGCCGTTTATTGCTGCATGTTGCTTACTTATCTTTTAGTTTCTAATATTTATATGTGTTATGATTTTGTTTGTAGCACTTATTTATAGTACTCACAATATGGTCGGGAGTGCCACAAATTGTCAGGGAATTGTCAGAGAAATTCATAGTGCCTCAACAATAGTCACCCTGTGATGTCTGCTCATTGATTCCACACATTTACACTGAGAATGGATGGTCACCAGATTGATGCAGATCTGTGTGAAAATTGTCTCTGTAGTGATTGTGAGAATGTGTGTGCGTATTTTATTTCCCAAGACATCACTAAAAGTGTACAGCACAGTACTAAAATGAAAGAAGCAAAAGTCTGAGCTGTAACGATAGTATTTACATCTGCTCTGATCTTACATTGCACAAGATGTCGACATTGTTATGTTCATATATTTAAAGTGTCATGATTACCGGTACTTGGAAATTACAAGATGCAGTAGACAGATAGTACTCTTTGTTCTTAGTTTAATTTGCTGATATTAATCACCATGGATTTACTGCTAACTTTTATTTATAAGTTTAATAGTTAATTACCAGTAAATAAACTGTGTACGGTATTGTAGACTTGAAATCACTGTGTCAGCTGTGCGAGAATGGTGGTTATTGGTTGTGTTCGTGCTGCAGGGCCGGCAGAAGTTGGCAAAATTCAACAAGCGTGAGTTTGCCACGCTTATCATCGACATTCTGAATGACGCTAAACGTCGCTATGGAACCGGGACTGCGTCGCCGACAAACAATGCTGCTGCTGGCCAACCTCGAGGTGATATAACTACACCATTTCTTTTCTCATTTTTTATGGTTTGCACAGGTTAGGCCAGATAACCAAAGCTTGTATAGGGATTTGATTCAGGGGCAGAGTTTATATAAGCCATTTGCTGTTGCTGCAGCAGCTGCTGCTGTTGAAATCATGAAATGATTAGCCAGAAACGGCAAATTGCCCATCGGTGTCTGATACACACAATACTGCTTTCATTTGAGAGACTAGCATTCATTTTTAGCCGACTGTACTTTAGTAACGGTCAAGCTGTTGTCATGGGTGTCGTCCGTCCATCGTCCGTCCGTAACAAATGTATTGTGGCTAAACGGTGCAAGATAGGGCCTAGGTTGCTGTTGATCACTAATAGGAAGTCACATACTGGCTTTCAAATGACATGTAAATCACTGACCTTGGGTAACCTTGAAGGGTTTCAACGCACTATGGAATGGAATGTTCCAAGCTATAAGTGGCCATATCTGGGAAATGGTGCGAGATAGGGCCAAGCTTGCTATTAATCACAGATAGGAAGTGGTATGCACCCTGTCAGATTAGCTGGAAATCATTGACCGTGAAGGCCGTTACACGCTATTGTGGATGAACAGCGCGAGATAGGGCCTAGGTTGCTGTTGATCACTGATAAGAAGTTGCATATTGGCTTTCAAATGACATGAAAGTCATTGACCTTGGTTGATCTTGAAAGTCACTGACGACCAGTACAGTCGGCTATTCTAGCAACAGCTGGGCTTCTTGTTGTGTTTGCTCTGTATCGTTCATCTGTACTTAACCATAAAGTTTTTCCAAGCCATAAGGCCCATAGGGTGGCGCTGATTTCCATTTGATTAGCTTTCGGCCAGACACAGTTTAACTGTGATACTGTTTGCCGCTGCAACTTTCGCTGGTGCTGATAGTGCCGCAGCCTCGGCTACCCACGGAGGGATGGCCAGGCTGAGTTGACATGTTTGTACAGAGAAGAGAAACAGTGAGCAGGAAGCGAAAGTGTTGCCTCGAGGGAATGCGAGAAAAGCTGCAGCGGGGGCCGGTGGTAGCATGAGTGACGATGAGCCGCTGTATGACAGCGTTTGCTCGGATGAGGATTACGCCAGCATTGGCGACAACCAGAGCATAAAGGACGAAAGCAAAAACCCCGTCTCCTCGTCGAAAGAAACTATCGACACTATGGTACAGATGCTAGTGTTAAATTTCTGATTTTAAATTGCAATTTGTATTGTACGCTGTGTCCGGAAAAAAAGTAATCCCCTAGACATCGTACAATAAAAATGTCAAATTTGAACGAATCTGAATAAAATTTTGTACACTTAATTTTAAATGAATTGTTGAATAGATCACCAAATGTTGTTGAAAAATATTACTTTTTAGCAGAGTAATTAATTGTTGAATATTGATAACAAAATATCTCAATATGGCATTACATAAGTAACGCCTCTCTGTTACTGTACATTTATTATCGATTTTCAGCAATTAATACCTCCACTAAGAAATATTTTTAATGCATTTTGGTGATCTCTTTAGCAATATATTTGGGATTAAATATACAAAATTTTGTTCAAATTCATTCAGATTTGACATTTATATTTTACAATGTCTAGGTGGTTACTTTTTTTCCAAACACAGTGTAGTTTGTCTACTTTTCTAGTTCTCGTTTTGGAATAGTTTGCCACAGTGTGCATATGCAGCACTTTTTGCAATCAGTTTCTGTTTTCACAGTGCAGCTGTGAAAAATCAACTGTCTTTTCTTCATTTGCACGAACATTTGTCTTTCTGGATGCTTGAATCATTTTTTACACGCTCAGTTACTGAAATGATTTTACGATTGCTTGCTTAATGCTTACTTTTTCACATTTATGGAGTTTTTACGAAAAGAAATTTTTAACGCTAGTACTCAGAAGAAATAGATTATTTGTTATTGTTGTGGAATGTCGGTTGTGTTATTTTTGGTCGGTTCTTATCTAGTTCATGCAGTTTTATTTCTTGCTGTGAACTTTGGCGTAATGTGTTGCTAGGCATTTCTAAGTAGCTGCAGTGGAGGTAGCATCAGTGATGCATCTAACGCATCGTATGATAAGGTATTTTTACTGTTGGCAGGTGTTTGCTGGGCTTGAATGCCTCTTGACTTGCAGCCATTACTAACAGACCTCGTTTGTGTTTTCAGTGAACAGTTTGCAGTGCACTAGCATTGTGTGCAGGCAACATGCGTGAATGCTATTTCGTTATGAAGCCACATTATTTTCAAACTTCTGCTAATGCTACGTTGGACTTTTGTTTAGCTGAAGCTGTTCCAGTTTTGTCTGTATTTTTCTAAATCAAGTTTTGAAAATATTTTGTCGTGATGATGACGTCATCGTAATAAAACTTATTTTTGGTACTTCACTAAACTTCGGAATAAATTTCGTTACGAAAAATATATCTTGAATTTTCAGATTTTGAAACTGAATGAAATAACATTTTTGTGAGATAACTCGTGTGGGCTAACTGTATGTTTATTACTAACAGCATGGCTTGGTTGACTGGTGAATAATGTAACAGAGAAAGAAGTAAAACACTTATAAGTAGGGCCGACAGTTTTCCGTGGGCCGCGGAATTTTGAGCCCTTTCCCGCAGAATTTTCATATATCCGTGGAATTTCATGGAATTTTGCAAAAGTTGAGAAATGACTGGTGATTGGTACGATCGTTGACTTGGTGACGCAATTTTATCACTGAATGTGACGGAAAAATTCAAACTGAACTGCCTAAAGCTGTGGGCCCTACATAGCTATCACAATACGACAAAAGCGTATGAAGAAAACAATACAACTTGACAGATTGCACTTTTAAAAAGAGAAAAAATTGATAATTATCTTTGTATGTTGCTAGCATAACACAGCACAATGCCAGCTTTTCAATAACTGAAGTTTCTGAACAGAATAGAGCTTAGTTTACTCACAAATGGAAGGCCGCACATGTGGTGAGTCGCAGAATTTGGACAGTTTTCCCACGCTAAGCTGCAAAATTTTGCTAACTGGACTATGGAATTTGGCGAATTTTTCCGCTGAAAACTGTGGGCCCTACTGATAAAAGTATATGATATTGTAAGGAAGTGACTGTTTTTGTCGTGTTAAAGAGGATGCCGTAACATTTAAACCCGCAAACATTGTCTTGTGGAGCTGCAATAGGATGTGGCTTCTGGTCGTGGGTGATAGATTGTTACTGGCTAGTGGTGAATACAGCACGCGGTGTTTTGTAGAAGGACTTCTTCTTTTCGTAGTTCACTCAAACAATGATCCGTTTACACAAAATTTTTACCAGTTGTAGCTGAAGAAATTTGTCATCAGCATTGGATTGGGGTAGCAACTGACAGCACCAGTTGAGACAAGCAATCTTTATGGCATCAGCGTTATGTCACGACTAGCAAAAAATATTTAATCAGCAGCCATATTTTGTTGAAACAATTTGAATTATTATTTCTTCAGCCGCAATTGTAAAAATTTTGTGTAAATTGGTTATAATTTGAGTGAATTATAAAAATACAGATAATGGGATCTTTTTATGAAACATTGTGTATGTGGAAAAGAGCACTTCCACATGGTTTTGCAATTTAAACAGCATAGCAGTATTAGCAGATACCAGTGCTAACAAAGGAGAGAAAATCAGTAGGCAGGTGTAACGTTAGAAACGTACATCAACCAAGTGCCGACATTATGTGGATGGTGGCATGGTGTAACGGTAACACATTGTGTCTGATCAGCGAAGTTGCTCTACGTCGGGCCGGGTTTAGTACTTGGATGGGTGACTGTCTGCGGGCAGGTAAATCATCTTGGTATCTAACCAGCTGCCTGGGTCAACTCAACTTTTCATCCCTCCGGGATAGGTAAATCGAGTACTGGCCTATCTGGCTGGGGTTAAGGTGGGGTGGCATGTGATCATGTGATCCCATATGGCAGGTGATGCTCTGTATTTCTGGAATGGGTTTCCACTAAGAGCTATACTACCTTTAACCCCTGACCTTTGACATTTTTGGCTGAGAAGTGGCTCTTTGCTTACTCCTGTTTTGGGGCAGATTCCCACAGATTTTGGTTTTTTGGTACCTTTCGTTTTCAACTTAGGAGCCAATGCAAGACAGACAGATGAACACACGGACATGGGCATGACCTCTAATGTGGCCTGTTAGAAATGCTGCATAGCAAAACTGATTAAGCTTTTTTCTGTTGTTGTTAAAGAGCAAGCATGTTGGTAGAAAATTCCGAAACTTATCACAGAAGTGTTTCGGCGTGCGTGCTGCGGTGTGCATGTCAAGTTTGACTGAGCTGTCTAATTTCGGTCTTTAGTCTCTCATGCTAGCAATGCTTGCTGGGCTTGGGGTATTGCCAGGAATGACTGGTGCTGAGTGGAATTGTGTGTACTTTTGTTGAACGTATATGTTTTATCACATTCACCGTCCGAGCCTGAATTAACTGTTTACTATGTTCTGCTATGTAAAGCGAGGCACCATGCATTGATTTAGTTCGACTTTTTTCTATGAAGTCGATGGCTTTTATCCCCCTAAATCTGGAATTCAAATTAGGTGCAACTTCCCCCAATTTTCAGGCTCAGTTTTCCCCCACTTTTGCACTCAAGTTCTCCCCTCCATTTTTAGCTTTTTCCTTCCGCTAGGGGGAAGTTTTGTTAAGGGTGTAGATTGAAAAAATAGTGGAAGGGTATAATTGCCCACTAAGAAAATAGGGAATGAGTCTTGTTAAGGGTGTAGATTGCCCAGTGAAAAAGAGGGGGGAAGTTTTGATCTACACTCTTAACGAAACTCCCCCCTCTTATTTTTCACTGGGCACAAGCTGTGCTCACCCCACCAGGTATAGGGATAGAAGCCACACTGTATGTAGTACTGAAACTGTCAGTTAGGCTGACGGAGTGCAAAATATGTAATAGGTAATTCCATTGTGATAATGACAAAAACTGTTGCCTCTTTGCAGTTTTTAAGCTACTTTGTTGTGTCTTGTCAGCAATTTTCTTCAGTAAGCAAGACGTTTGTAGTAATTTGAAGAAACTACTGTGGAAATAGCTTGTGCATTTGAGTGCCAGATCTTGAAGTCTCCAGCTAGTGTTGACTATTCCCTATTTAGTTTTAGTAATTGCAGATCATCTTTCTGATATTTATAATTTGTTAAAGATGCACGTCGACTATAAGGTTTATGTTCTGCTGTTACATTCAGCTGTTTTGACAGTACTTTACTTGCATATGGTTGTGATGCATCAGTTCTTTCGTGTGAATATCATTTGCTTGTTTTCATTGCTTCAGAACATTCTACTCTGTGTCCAACAATTAGTGACCCCCTGCTTTAACATGCCGAATTCAACTTGTAGTTGGATTTCAACGAAATATCGTACACTGCACTATCATAACATTACTTACGTCACACCCATTATGGCGTACGAACCTTACCGTGTGTGCTCAGTGTAACGTCATTATGACGTCAGACTTTGGTTACATCACAGGCTGCACGGTAGCGCCAGCCCTGTTGTAAAGGTGACCAGCCATTTCAATGGTAAACTCCAAAATTTGACCCCTTGTATTTCCCAAACCCCTTAATTTTTCCACACCAAAATTTGCACAAATGATTACGTCCAGCATATCTCCTGATGTGCAAAATTTGGTGAAAATCCGTTTACGGGGG
>Ga0209367_1008416_pt1 | contig 14106 bp, 10 predicted proteins | sample WorMetLIZISLAND2_FD_187412 | JGI IMG/M metagenome (GOLD analysis project Ga0209367, IMG submission 187412) | Marine gutless worms symbiont microbial communities from Max Planck institute for Marine Microbiology, Germany - Olavius geniculatus... ... | reverse complement strand
GTAAAACTACTGTACATATTGAATAATAATAACTTTGTACGAAAAAAATAATTTTAAAAAGTCAACAAGCTCATACTCCAACAATTCTGATAATCGCCAACTTGGCTACGGCAGAAGGCACGACAGTTCCCATGTCATCCAAGTTGTCATCAGAAACGTAAACAATGAGATCGCAACTTGAGCATTTCTCACAGACAAGTGCGCCACAAATGACGCAGTTATGATGACGCTGGAGAAAACCAAACTGAAACTGACATCTGTAACATCGATCTGCCATCCGGCCATACTATAACAATAATCACACAGACAAACTTGTTATGTTTTATTCAACTTCTGATCTATCATACTTCCTGAAACACAATTTTAAAAATTTATTTCCATTTGAGTGAATGATTAATTGACTGACTGACTGGTGGACAAAAAATCATTTACCATATAGACTCAATCTGATGCCAGAGCCTCGGCTAGGCAGATAAACAGGTAAGCAGAAAACAGGGCCTGGTACAACTACCCACAATAACAAAACGGCAATAGCATTTAAAACAAAGCAAATTAGCTTACACATCTCTCGTAAAAAAAACTATACTGCTGATCCATATTGTGGGCAAAAAATAATTGTGACAACGTAGTTGTGACAAACTACTGACCAGTAAACCGGGCGACTTTTCCCACTGTGGCTTGGCCATACCAAACAAATCGGAGATGGTCTGACCAATGCCGAGTTTCTGTAAGCTGGCCATGAAGCCATCGCACAACCGCTGGCATTCAGTTTCAACGTTTAAACTGCAACGTCACAAAGCAACAACGAATGCAAATAAGCAATAAGCAGTGTGCTGTAATCACAGCGATAACTACAGCTCAGTCAGAAAAATACAATGAAATAATGCACTGCATGTGTTTACTTTACCAAACTGTTCTATAACTGCTTGACCATCACAGTGGGAACAGCATTACGAGCCAACAAAACAATATTTTGACATGAATTAATTGCACTGGTACTAGAACTCAGACCCACAACTAACGAAAAAACACATAGAAATCTAAACGAGAAAACAAAACTGCTCCACATCGAGCTACTGTACACGACCAAGCACCAAAATGTGATCTCACGTTGTCCACACTTAGCTACACTGATAACTAAAAGAACGGAGTATGGTACTCCCAGTGTTACACAGAAATAAACAGGATATCACTTATCATAATAAATCAGTCATGAAGAAGAGAAAAGATGTGGTAAAACCAAACAAAGCTGGTATACAACCCACGTCAGCCACATGACTGGATCCAAATTAACAGCCAGCATCTTTAACCATCTGGGTCAGTATGACAACTATCCTGGTAGCAGGGCTTACAATTACTGTACTCAACAATGGCACAGATAGACAATCACCAGTAACCTGGCATTGTCAGCTAAAGGTAAGAAGAAAAGTCTGGCTGTTTGAGAAACACTGGAAGCAAGTTATCAGTCATCAGAATGAATCACTTGCATCAGTGTAGTGCCGTTTCTGATCAACACACGATGCCTGGCTGAGTGACACTGACCACGCAACAGCACAAACGAGCTGAGATGGCTTACTGTAACGCCCAACGACTGACGACTGACACCGAAACACTTCTCACACACCTACAATTTAACAAAGTCTACTGTCCGTTGCACGGTGAGAAAATGCACAAAACACGTTAGTTTTTTCAGCACAATCGCAAAACAGATAAAGAGTTGTAAATTAACCAAATGTTGCATTAAGCCCAAATTCCATTACGCCGACTTTCACCGAAACTTCCCCGTGAGGAAAGTTGTGAACACAAATCATAAAAGTCGTGGGCACAAACGGTGACAAATCACGAAATCATGAAGTTTCGGTGAAAGTCACGGACATAAATCACGAAAGTCGCGGACACAAACCATCTTGACATGTCGAGATGTTTGCGTCAAAGTCCGTGACAAACCCGTTTGTGTCGCTCTAATGGAATTTGGTCCGTTACACTGCACGGGAAAAGTTGGCGACAAAGTCCACAACAAAGTCCGCGACAAGTTCCCGACAAAGTCGCGGACTTGTCGTGGACACAAATCACGAAAGTCCACGACACAAATCACGTCGCCGACTTTCCTGATTTGCGTCAGCGACAAGTCTGCGACTTTGTCTGGAACTTGTCACAGACTTTGTCGCAAAGTCGGCATAATGGAATTTGGGCTTTACAGCATAAATAAATTCAAAGCAATGCAAAACTGAAGCAAGAGTGACAAAAACATTATTTTTCTGGCAGCCTAACAAAACTGTCTGTTTGTCCGTGTACATCATGTCTGTAGCCATTCTGAACAATAAATGCAAATTTTTATGTACACTGATCACAGTATTATTGTATTACCTTATACAGCCTGCCTGCAGGATCAAAGTTGCCATTACTGTTTAAACGACGTTCATACGACGTACACTGTTTGCAAAATGAACCACCACACCTGCGAAATTGATACCATTTTTATGCACAACAGCAACTACTGCTGTAGCGCATCTTAGCCATCGCAATTTTGTCTGTCCGTCCGTCACATGGGTGGATCAGTCAAAAATAATGCAAGCTATGATTATCAAATCTTCACCGTCGGCTGCCTGGGAGACTCTAGTTTCAGGATCAGTAAAGCTTATCCACAAATTCGAAAAGGGTCACTCCAAACGAGGGTGCTAAATGAGAAAGGGTGGAAAAAATTTGCGATTTTCAGCTGATACAGCGTTGGCTGAGCGAAACAGGTCGTGCCCTCTGGCGAAGACAAGTAAAACACTATAGATAATTAGCCGCCGGTCGTATGGCGCCCTCTGGCGACTGTAAAAAAACATCATTGCTAGGATGGGTGAACTTAGATTTTGTTTTACTGTGCTTACAAACATGCACCACTGTTGCGTGTTCCCCTTTGCATTAGATGGGCTTTTCTTGTATAGTTAAGTTATACAGTTAAATTAGCAAAGTACTTTTACCAACATAAACAACAAAAACAAAATACTCCAAAAAGAGAGAAGACGAGACTACAAATTTAGGCCAAAACTTTCATTAAATCGACATCATCCTTAAAACCATTGAAGAAACTGCAAGTGACTCAACTGAGCAATAAAAGCAAACACTAAAACTAAACTAACACAAAACATTTACTCATCTGGCACAAAGACAATGTGTCGCTTGCCATTGAGTCTGTGATATCTAATGAATCTGTGTGTTATTCAATATCTCATGTGTTCATATATCAGCCATAATCAACATCAAAACCCAAGACTACAATTGTAGAGTTTTACAACCAAATAGTAGTTTTGTAAAGATGACATGATAACTACTTGATGGGTAAGCATTAGCTAAGTTAATGTGTAATTAAATGCTGGATGATGAACTCTAGGCATGCAGCAGATTTTGATTCTAGCTCTGGCAGTTTCGGCATCTGGCTATCTGTGGCACTTTAAGATGAAAATCCTAGAAAAATCTAAATATGATGGCAACAACAACTTAATACAGCCAATAGCACCTGACCATGAACCTAAACTATGGACAATATTTGCAAATTGCATCGCACATGGTATTGCTGCACAGCCTGAGATTCTGATCATCACTGTAAAACGTCACTACACTTACACTGCAATAAACAAACTGTGAAATTTCAGCAACAAATTTACCAACTTGTGACAGTTCTGAGGTCGTTCAAACAAGCCAAAATGTGTTTGACAGTTTTGTTCTGCACACTTTTTCACATTAAACGCTGCTGTCCAGTGACTCTTGCCTGTGAAAATAAAACCATTGCTTACAATTGGTGCATTACTGCCATAACATAGTGAACACAAACATTTATGTTAAAAATCATTTGAAACCATTACACTTCCATTTTTGCACTGACAACAACACAGTGACAAAAGTCCAGGAAAAGTGTTTGTTTTGACACAATGGCGTCTAGGTGATTATATACAAGATACTGCTGAAAGTATATTAACTGTCTGGTGGCGTGGCATGTTGGTAACGCGTTTCGGCTGAAACGGAGTTAGTCTACGCCGGGCCCGGTTAGTACTGCGATGGGTGACTGCCTGTGGGCAGGTAAGCCATCTCGGTGCGAAGCCTGCCAGCTAGGTTGACTCAGCCTTCTACCCTCCGCGGGACGGTAAAATGAGTAGTAACTCATTTACATGGGTTACGGAAGGTGGGGACCTTGGTACAGCTGACTGGGGTTGCCTAGCCGGCCGCTGCGCCAGCCTGTGTCTGCAGGCTGCACACGGTGGCCGTGCGGCAGGCGGCTCTAGTTAGTGACGAAAGCGCATTAGAGGCGTGTTTGCGACGATGCGCTATACAAATTGACGACCTTTACCTTTTATTTTTTTAACTGTCAATTATAATACTTTTTTCCTAAGTATTATACTTTTCAAGACTGGCATTAAGTCACCTTCATATCTGTCGACCTTAGACTGCTCACTGACATGTATGTGCACAAGACGGTTGATGTCATTAACGGTTTGCTCCCATTGGTTGTCAAATGACAGGCTACGTTGCATGATTGCGACTGCACGGCATCATCTTCCAGTTAATTACACTGCAACAAGCAATACAAACAAGACGTGAAATACATACCTCACTAAAGTCTGATTATATTACACATTAGCATACAGAAAACTATCATGACCGTAAATCTAAAGCTTCTAAATCTAACTTGACCTAACTAACATGCCCAATCATACATATGGGTATAGCTATCCTAATTCAAACAGACAAACAAAGAAGACACACATCTCAAACAGAAATGTCCTCAAGATAACAGCTGCATCGATTGTAGAGGAACAAAGCTGGCAGTGTCCAGATTCTTTGGTGCTGAATTTAATGTCAACGTTGCTGAGATATGCCAGTCCGCACTGATGAAAAATGGCATGCATCATGGTGGCGACCTTGAACTCAATTTGTGCATTCACAGGCAACCAGTGAACACTCTGTAGTGCAGGCTTCATATGTGCCCGGTGAAGAGCAGCACGATAATTTGAAGATTCAATAGCCAAAAGTTTTAGGGTTCTTGTCTATACACTTTTACAGACGTTGACTCAATCATCATATTTCCTCTCAGTTAGGAAAAATGCATGTTGCAGTATATATTTTCAAACTATCAAACCTTGGAATTACAGATGCACAATCTGGCCACGTTCTGTACACACTGCAGATGTGTCAGAGTGGATGCTGTATGTCCGAACAGCACAGAGTTGATGCTCTAATCTGCTTAAAATCAACCAAGGCCAGTGCTTATCTATATTATTATAAAGAAGTAACACCGGCCTTGGGATCAATGACGTCAGTAGCTGTTTCATGACTTCATCATATTCACTATGGTATAGGCCCTAGGGTTCAGTTGTAGGCCCTGCACCTTGCGTTGTTACTGCTGCTGATCTTACCACTGTAACTGCTGGTAATGTGATATCTAAATATGCTGGCGATACGTACCTTGTAATACCAGCGTCTAATGTTAGCTCCAGGACTAGTGAGCTAGATCATGTTGATCGGTGAGCAGAGCGCAACAACCTGAGACTCAACAGGCCAAAGTCATCTGAAATAATATTCACAGACGGTATGCGTATAGCGTAAGCGTAAGCCTATCAACAATCTGCCTCCTGCACCTATACAGAACATTCACCGCGTCACTTCCATTAAGATTCTCGGCATTACTATCACAAACCACCTGTCAGTTGTAGATCATGTTTGTGACGTGATCAGCAAATGCACGCAGTCTTTGTATGCTCTTAAATTACTGCGCAATCACGTACGGCATGTGTGACGATTCGTTGAGGCATGTTTACAAGGTCGTCATTCTTTCGAAGTTACTGTATGCTTCTCCAGCCTGGTGGGGATTCACCAGTGCTGCTGATAAACAACGTCTAGAAGCATCATTACGGCGTGCGGTACTAGGTTGACGATTCTTCATTTTCTCAATTGGTTGGAGACATGGACAACTGCAGACACAGCTCAATCCACATCAAGCTCTCTACAAACTTTTACCTGAAAAAACTGATCGCACTTACAATTTCCGACCACGAGTCATTCTTTCTCATTAACTGTCAAGACTGATAGTAGAAATTATATAAATAGAATGTTGTTTAAAAACATATATTGCCTTAGTGCTCTTTGTCAACACCTTTCGCCTAATAGTCACACTACAGTAGTAACCATTTGGACAAAATTCTTTTCAACGATATTTATTAGATTTTTATGTCATTTTGTATGCTATGTATGGTTGCGTTTTGTCAAACTGTTTTAAATATTAAAGAGAGATGATGATGATGATGATGAGTTGTCAGTACTCACAGGTGGACAAAACAGTTTTGTCTTTGCGTGCGTTATGCATACAACTTAGTATAATTCAATATTTAAACAAAAATTTACTTGAAGACAACTGATTTACGGGAGACCGTATGCTGCTATTATTGCCGCTATCCGTTGTTTCACGCAAAATTACCTGCGTAAACGAAACTTCCGGTTCCACAGACGTGATAACCACGGGGAAAACCCGTCGTCATGGTTATTCCACATTGATGTTTACTTTTGTTCGTGTTGCCATGTTTACATTCTACATGGAATTTGAAGCTTATATATTGTAGATTTGTTACGTTTTGTAACAATGTCAACTGCATTTTGAAGTGCGTACTTTTTTGGTGTTGTGTTACAATGTTGTTGTAATGTGCTGTTATTTTGTAAATAACTATGACGATGACGATGCATTTTTGTGCTTGCTGGACTGTGCAATTCGCTGGCTATCGCAGACCGATTATGGGGTAGACAAATTACCGGGTAGCTCTAATTACCGTTAAATTAGGGACCGTACTACCACATACTACACTATGCAAGCAAGGTGGGCGACGGTTAAGTCCAAATTCCGTTATGCCGACTTTCACCGAAACTTCCCTGCGGAGAAAGTCGCGGACACAAACCATCTCGACATGTCGAGATGTTTGCGACAAAGTTCGTAACAAGTTTGCGACAAACACGTTTGTGTCACTCTAATGGAATTTAGTTTGTTACAGTACACGGGGAAAGTCAACGACAAAGTTCTCAACTTTGTTGCAAACACAAATCACGAAAGTCCGCAACACAAATCATGAAAGTCAGCAACATGATTTGTGTCGCTGACTGTCATGAATTGTGTCCACGAAAAAGTTGCAGACTTTGTCGCAGACACAATTCAACTTTGTCGATTTTGTCAACAACTTTGTCGCAAGGTCGCAAGTTGGCGTAATGGAATTTGGGCTTTATGAAGCTGGGTGGCTTCGCTGTTCCTGTCATGACTCGTAGTCATTCAGGTTGCTGGAGAGGCTCTTGTATGGATGATAAGTCATAATAGGATTTCTGGTAGATACTGAACTCAATGCATTTTGGGACTTTTTTGTTAGGCTTGGAAACCATGCAGGAGCTCTTTTTCTTCCCATTTGGCTTGGAGGCATGGTAGGGGTGGTGTGGCTGCACTGCTGATGTGGCTAGTCTGCTGATGGGTTGGGCCACCTGCCAGGTAGTTTCCTGTCTTGGCTATGAAATCCTTTAGTGATCACCACCCCACAGTATAGAGATGTAGCCATGTGAGTGGGGTAGTTGTTGTGCTCTTTGCTATTTCTGCCGTGACTTTCAGTACACAGTATTTGTAGAGAGCTTTCTGGGATGGTTGATGGGCTCACATGGTGGCCAAAGTATACAGATGGCACTAGCTGCCCTGCCCCAAAATGGAACAATGGAACAATGTATGATAAATCCAAAACAAAATTTGATTCGATGGTTCAAAGATGGTTACAGGCAAGGTGGCTCGCAAACCCGGGCAAAGATGATGCCCAAAATTGTGATATCTCTTTTTAATATGGAGAAGCACTTGTTTTTATTAGCTGATAGCAGCAATAACAGCATTCATTTTCCCATGAATTAGTTGTTTTCAGGTCATTTTTTGTTTAAATACCAGTCTACCATTACGTGTCTACCATATTGTGCTGGAGCCTTCAACATACTAAAGTTGGCACATATTCCAAAGAAGAAGAACAAATGTTTTTTTGTGCAGAACATGGCCTATTGTTCACTGGTTGCGCAAATCAGGTCTATGTCCAGAAGTGCTTTACAATCTTGAAAGTGCATGTAAAGCAATTGCTTTACAACTATGGTATAATCTTAGAGCTTGCAGAATGTGGTTATCAGAGCTAATTACTAGTTTTATATGTGTGTACATTAATATGTTATATGGTAGTTCATTTTTAAAATTATGTGTACCCTATGTTGTATAACATCTGTTTACAGATTGTGTCATTTTTATGAATTCTGGAATGTTTATTTGCCATTATCTGGTGAAAGTCAGCATTTCTACATAATATAAGTTATTATGTAACTGTTTGTAGTTTTTGTATTTTTGTACATTGCCATCCTTTGTTTTCTGGCTTTGTAGAGCAGAACACCATGGATACAAGTAATGCAGAAGAAGCTGTCGTCAGGCATAATGTGTCTGAAAATGAGCCATTACTTCGTGATGATTACAATGTAACACATGTTGTGCCAAAAGTTCACTTTCCATCCTGTCGACTTGTTCTGATATTGATGGCTTTTCTGGGTTTTTTAAATATCTATTGTCTTCGTGTCAACCTGAGCGTTGCAATCATAGCAATGCTGAATCACACTCAGCAGCCTTGGAACTACTCTGAAAACAACTTTTGTCAGTCATGCAGATCTGCTGGAGAAAATGAATTTGAAAAAGATCACACAAGTAGTAGACAGTATGACTGGGACTCAAATACTCAAGGAATCGTCCTTGCTGCATTCTTCTATGGGTACATCACAACACAGGTCTGAGTGCTTGATGAAACTCAACACATTATGTATCGTTATGCTGTGTATACATTTTCACTGAACCACGAAAATGGTGACTGTTTTTATATTAAATATAACCTTTGCAAAATGACTTTTGCTGTGCTGAGCCAATTTGTTGAGCAAAACCCAAAGTTGAAAGCTAAAGTCTGTACTTAGACCAAAGTTCGACTAAACTTAGATTTAAGAATGCACTAAGACCATACATTAAGATGCCTTAAGAATTGCAAAATAGTACCAATATACAAGAAAGATGATCCACAGTCACCTTGTAGTTACTGTTTTATTTCATTGTTAAGTATATTTGGCAAAGTACTAGAACAAGTAATTTGAGCAAAGCTCATGAGACACGCAACAGCCTTAGCAGTTCCTATTTGCAGGTTGTCTTGATTTAACTCTATCCATTTTGACGCAATTCACTCTTGAAATCTACGCCACAGTCACAAATTGCAAAAAAAAACACTAAAACCCCTATTTTAGAAATTCAGGGTCATTCAAGGTCATCGATGTTTACACCAATAAAAAAGCTTGTCACTATATAGCTTGTTATGATAAGCAGCATGTCTCTGCCGATCTGCAACCGTTTTCAAGCTACACGAGCCAATAGCGGTAAAATAACTACTTGTAGATTCTTAAAAATGTACATTCTATGCTAAAAAATGTCATGCGCAAAATGTCCTGGTCTATCTCTAGCCATTTCGGCGCAATTCAGTGTTGAAATGTGCGCAGCATCCAAATATTGCGAAAAATTCACTAAAAACCCCTTTTAGGAAGGTTCAAGGTCATTCAAGGTCATCGATGTTGATAATTTTAAAAAACCTGTCACCAGTGCTTGTTATGATAAGCAGCATGTCTGTGCCTATCTGCAACCGTGTTCACTCTACACGTAATAATTGCAGTAAAATAACCACTTTTTGGGGGGGTAGCTGTCTTTGACGCCCGCCTGCGCCGGCCTCCTTGAACCTACGGGGTCGGGACTTGAAATGCTAAAATCTACGTTGAATGCTGAAAATTCCATATGCAGGTTGTCTTGGTCTATCTCCAGCCATTTCGTCGCAATTCAATGTTAAAATGTGCGCTGCATCCAAAAATTGCGAAAAATTCACTAAAAACCTCTTTTTGAGGGGTTCATGGTTGTTCAAGGTCATCGATGTTCATGAATCCAAAAAGCCTGTCATCAGTGCTTGTTATGATAAGCAGCATGTATGTACCTATCTGCAACTGTTTTCACATTATTCGAGCCAATAACGGCAAAATGACGTCTTTTTAGGGGGTACCTCTCTTCGACGCCCTCGTTCGAGGGAACCCCTGCACCCAGTGACACGAAATTTTGTCACGATAAATTAGAGACCTTGGGGCAGCCCACAGGGAAGATTTCGTGATCCTAGCTTGCACCGTTTTGATACAGCTCACGGGTGTGACAGACAGATAGACGGACAGACAGACAGACGCCCAGACGATGGCTAAGACGCGTGAAGCATTCTGCTGTCGCACGTAAAAATTAATGCAAAATAGAGTAAGTGCTTATTTAGAAAAATTTAACATACCTCATGATTATCAGTTTGGCTTCAGAAAATTTTATAGTACTTTTTTAGCTTTAATTGAAGTTATTGATAGCATATCAGGCACTCAGATAATCATGAAAAAAACTATAGGCGTGTATTTAGACCTTCAGAAGGCATTTGATACTGTAAATCATGTTATTTTAATTCATAAGCTATCTATATATAGCATTAGAAGTACTGTGTTGAGTTGGTTTTAAAATTATTTAACAAATTGTAAACAGTTTTACTGTTTTAGCTGATGCCAAATCAGATATTTTAGATATAATTTGTGGAGTTCCACAGGGTTCTATCCTGGGTCCTCCACTTTTTCTGATATATGTTAATGATACACAAAAGTGTGCATCTAAGGCTAAACTTAAATTATTTGCAGATGACACAAATTTGTTTGTTTTTGGTTAATTTTCTTCTGAGATAAACACTAAATCTAACAGTCTACTTAGTGACCTAAATAAATGGTTTGTAGCAAATAAACTTAGCCTTAATATTGAGAAAACTTGTTACTCGGCCTTTTCAAATGACCCATCAAATCGTAATGATTACAGTTCAAATGATCTAAAAATTAATGCAGCCAAGGTCAACATGTGTGACAGTGTTAAATATCTTGGAGTGTGGATTGATGATAAGCTTAACTGGAAAATACATATTGATTATATCTACTCAAAATTAGCTAAATTTGTTGGAATGTTTTACAAACATAGTCACAAGTTGCCTCCTAATTGTCTGAGAATGTTATACTTTAGTTTTGTGCATCCTCATATATTATATAGTGTTGAAATTTATGCCAATACATATACTTCATATCTTGATAAACTATTGAAGTTGAACAATAAATTACTTAGATTTCTACAGCAAAAAGACAACTACTGTAGGAATATTGAATTGTATGTAAACTGTAATATTTTACCTATTACCGAACTTCATTGTTTTCAAATACTTTGTATTGTTCACAAATTTATTTACCATAAAGAATTACTGCCAAAGATTTATTATAATTATTTTACTGAGAACTACAAAATTCATGATTATGATACAAGAAATAAAAATAATTTGTACTTGTCAGTTATTAATCTTTGTTATGGGTCTAGGGCAATAACTTTTAAAGGTTGTAATTTATGGAATCAATTGCCAGAAGATATTAAAAATGTACAAAATATAACTACATTTAAGAATAAACTGAAGGAATTATTTTACAATGGTATGTCTTTGTGTTGAAGTTAAACATTGTTATGTACAGGCTGGTTTTTGTAATTTGTTGTAATCATATTGTTTGAAACTGACTATTGCACTTTTCTTTTTTTTCTTTCTTTTTTTCTTTTTTTATCTTTGGATATTGTATCACTGATTACTTATAGTTACTATGGGCGGCCAGCGTTGATAAGTGATTGCTTTTTTGGCAGCCCGCTTACAGTGTGTAGTATTGTATGATAACATTGTATTTGTGTTTTGGCAAATAAATACTCTCTCTCTTTCTTTGGACAAGTCTGGGTCAGGAGTCACCCATTGTGCAGTATACAGTATATCTAGGAACTGAATTTGCAGTGGTGCAAAAAGTGTTTTGTAATAGGCACTGATGTAGCAACTTAATTATGTACTGAACTTACTGTTCTGATTCTGATTTGTTAAACTATTAGGTTTTCGGAGGCTGGTTGGCTGAGCACATTGGTGGCAAGATTCTGTTTGGTGGAGGAGTTTTTATTGCTGCTGTGCTGACTTTGCTGACACCAGTCGCTGCCAGATGCAGTGTCTACCTGTTGATAACATTGAGAGTGCTGGAAGGTATTGGAGAAGGTGTCACATTTCCATCGCTGCATGCCTTGTTTTCCTGCTGGATTCCACCAGTTGAAAGGAGCCGAGCTGTGGCATTTGCCTCGTCTGGTGTAACGTTCGGCACTGTTGTGGGAATGCTAATCTCTGGTGTTCTCTGTGATCATGGCTTTGCTGGCGGTTGGCCTTCGGTGTTTTATGTTTTCGGCACCATGGGTTGTGTGTGGTCTTTCGCTTGGTTTCTTCTGTGCTACAGTTCACCGTCTGTTCATCCACGGATATCAACCGCTGAAAGAGAATACATCGAGCAATCTCTGGAACACTGTCCGACTTCTGCAAAGCTACCGACACCGTGGAAAAAGATTTTAACATCACTGCCATTTTGGGCGTGTGCAATAGCACAATTTGCGAATAACTGGGGTGGCTACACACTGTTAACATGCTTACCAATGTACATGCATGATGTACTGCAGTTTGACATTACTGAGAATGGCATTTTATCGGCGCTGCCATTTCTTGTAACATGGGTGCTAATTATAGGAGGAGGTTATCTTGCTGACTGGTTGATAGCACATAACTGTCTACGCACCACCACTGTGCGAAAGTTGTTTAATGCTGTTGGATTATTGTCTCCCGCACTGTTTCTAACCATCGTAGGCTTTTTAAACTGCAATCGCTTCCTTATTGTTTTTGCCGTTGTCGTTGCTGTTGGCTCTGCTGGTCTGACTATTGCTGGATTTGCAGTGAATCATCTTGATATTGCACCTAGGTATGCTGGCACACTGATGGGTCTGGCCAACACTCTGGGAACTGTTGGTGGTATTGCTGGGCCACACGTTGTTGCAGCGTTGACCTATCATGAGTCGACACGTACTCAGTGGCAGAAAGTCTTCGGTATATCCACTGCAATCTACTGCTTTGGTGCAGCTGCATACGTGGTTTTTGGATCTGGGGAAATACAAGACTGGGCTAAGGTGCCACAAACTACTGCAGAGAGTAGGCCTGATGAAAGGCAAGACACAGAACAAGGGACGAGTGATATGCACAATATTAACTGATATATGACATTGTGTTCGTATTAGTTGGGGTTGGTGTGATTGCTATTGTTGTCAAGCTAGTGAACTGTTGCACGAGATCGTCAAGGGGTGGTCAAACAGTTTTAAGTCTAACGTTTTTAAATAGAAGATAGGTTAATTAGCATACGAGTACTTGTATTTTTCAGCATAATTATCGCTTTTGTTGATGCAGTTAATAGCATTGCTTTTTCTCAGTGCTTGTAAAGCTCAGGGACTGTCTGCCCCCTGTCCTCCAATAGACAGCATTATGAGATTGATGACTGTCTGAAGGAAAACAGGGAAGATTATTAGAACTGCCATTTTTGATACATATGCACAATTATAATTGCCAGTTCTTACAATTTTAGGTTTCCGGGGTTTTTTCGTGTTTTGTGTTTCATAAAGGTTAAAATTCCTGTAAAGGTTAAACTTTTTGTTCCGTTATTATGTGTTTGTGCAATTTTGACTGCAAAGGCCATCTCTGAAATGACCTATACTGTGTCGGGCGGGACGTTAAACCTTACTCACTCACTCACTCAGGGACTGTCTTGTCAACTAGACCTGTAAGCGAGAGCGAGCGGTAGCGAGCGAGAAACGGGACGAGCGAGAGCGTGCGAGATTTTTCCCGTGAGCGAGCGACGATATATACGAGCGAGTCAAAACGAGCGAAATTTAAAACGGCACATGATTTTTCACGCGCGACACTCCTGTCGGTGTTTGTTTGTCTATCCATCTCACTCTGCGACTGTATCAAAACGGTGCAAGCTAGGATCACGAAATCTTCACTGTCGGCTGCCACAAATTAAACTCTATATAGTTTCAGGATCTTAGAAAGGGTGCAAGATAGGGCCAAGATCACTATTAATCAGTTATAGAAAGTTCCATAAGTC
>Ga0209367_1008415_pt1 | contig 14106 bp, 9 predicted proteins | sample WorMetLIZISLAND2_FD_187412 | JGI IMG/M metagenome (GOLD analysis project Ga0209367, IMG submission 187412) | Marine gutless worms symbiont microbial communities from Max Planck institute for Marine Microbiology, Germany - Olavius geniculatus... ... | reverse complement strand
CTTCAACATTGTTCACAGTAAATGAGATATCACTCAGAGAACACGTGGAATCAACACGATGATACACAGTGGGCATACATCCATTATCGTCGGTGCAAACAGAAGCAAAGTAGTGATTGAGTAAGTTGGCTTTAGTGGCATTGTCAGATACAAGTTTCCCATGGTCATCGTAAAGAGGGCCAATACCGGATTTGCTAGTTAATCTCCGGTTTACATAGCGATAGAATGTTCCTAAATTATCTGCATTTACGACTTTAAGTTCTTGCGCTATTTCAGAGGCACGTAGCAGGTGCCTGACCTTGTGCATGAACAGCAGCAAAAGCGCTTGACATCAGAATGAATCAGCTGATGTTGTTTCAGTTCAACTGCTGTACAGAAACACTTCTGACAATCACTGCAAACATATGGCTTCACACCTTCATGACGAAACAAGTGTTCCTTAAGGCTACCCTTGCGGCTGAATTTCTTCTGACAAATGTGACATGTGAACCAAGTACCTTCATTGTGTGAATATTTCTATATATGAATATATGAACAGATGTGCCTTGAGATGGCCAGACTGTATAAAACAGTCTGAACAGTGTCTACATGAGTACGGCTTTGCACCAGTGTGAGTATAAACATGATGCTTCAGACCTCGGCTACCTTTAAACCGCTTCCCACAGTAACGACAGTCATAAGGTCTTCTGCTGCTGTGTGCATGTCGTTTGTGTCTCTGCAAGGTGCTGGACTGGCTGAAGGTTGCATCACACAGTGAACACTTGTATGGTTTGTCTCCTGTGTGGACTCTCACATGTCTGAACAGATCTCCAGACTGACTAAATACCTGGTCACACTCGAGACATTTGAATGGTTTCTCTCCACTGTGAATTCTTCTATGTTTAACAACCTGGCTGACTGTGTAAATCGTTTGCCACAAACAGTACATGCAAATGGTTTCTCTCCAGAATGAACTCGCTTGTGCAGTGTTAATGCCTGATTGTTTTGACAACATTTTCCACATTCAGTACACTTGTATTTATTGCTGTGAGCATTCATATTTTTTCTCAAATAATTGCGAGTTGCAAAATGTTTCTCACACTGGGTACATGAATACAACTCTTCTCCAGTATGTAACTGTGTGAGACAATTCAAATGGTTTTTCCTTCGAAATCGTTTGTCACACACTGTATATGGTCTTAGCTCAGCATCATGTGGTTGCTCAGTGACATCATTACTACCGGCTTCAATCTTTACCTCTCCAGAAGTTTCATCTGTATAATATGCACAAAGTGTAATCAAATTATTTTGACGCTGTCACCAACAGTCATATCACAGTCATATCAGTGCTGAAGCATTCTCTGAACATTGTTATTTCTCTGCAGATTTATGTCACAGGTAACGTGCCACTACACTAAGTAAATAAGTATAATGATATGTTATGCTGTTTGTCCATTAGCGTAGCATTTATTTTGCTGCCAAAGTTCGTTTATATGCCAAGTTTTTACATTTTAACAACAACTGAAATCCAGGTCTAGGTCTACACCTGTGTCCAATGACTATCAAATTTGTAATAAAAGTCCTGAAGTCAGTAACTCAGAAGTGGTACAAGACCGTAGATCATATTATAATTAAAACACTTCCTAAATATGTGTTCGAAAAAATGTATCCCTAACATGTATGTATAAAGCTGCTGCTCTAAAGAAAAAAATGGCTTTGGCCAATGCAATCTATGCAAAACTAGATAAAACGTTTGTGCCAATTTGCTTGAAAGTCAGTTAACAGAAAGTAACCAACAGTGCATGCTATACACCTAAAATATTTCTTTCAGCATGGCCCAAGGCTAATCTTGAGAAAATTCTTCATGCAAACAAATAGTATACAAATAGTGACTGGTGTCAAGGTAATTATTGATGCGTGACAGCCTAGCAGTTCCTGTTCACAGGTTGTCTTGGTTTATCTCCATCCATTTCGTCGCAATTCACTCTTGAAATGTTGCAGCCACAAATTGCAAAAAAAACACTAAAAACCCCTATATTGGGGGTTCAAGGTCATTCAAGGTTATCAACGTTGACACCACTAAAAAGCTTGTTACTCTTGCTGACTTGCTTGTTATGATAAGCAATTAAGCATCATGCCTGTCCTATCTGCAACGGTTTTCATGCTACACGAGCCAGTAGCAGGAAAAGAACCACTTCTTAGGGGGGTAGCCATCTTTGGTGCTCGGCTGCACAGGCCTTTTTGAACCTAGGGGGTCAGAACATGGACTGCTAAAATCTACATTTAATGTTTAAAATTTAATACACAGGTTGTCTTGGTCTATCTTCGACCACTTCATTGCAGTTCACTGCTGAAATGTGCACTGCAGCAAAAAATTGTGAAAAATTCACCAAAACCCCTCTTTTTGGTGTTGAAGGTCGTTCAAGGTCATTGATGTTGAGTTGCTGACAAATCTAAAAAACCCGTCACTAGTGCATGTTATAATATGCAGCAAGTCTGTACCTATCTGCAACCGTTTTCACACTGTAAGACCCAACAGCGGCAAAATAACATTTTTTGAAGAAGTACCCCTGTTTGATGCCCTTGTTCGAGAGAAACCCTCTCACCCAGGGGCACCAAATTTTGTCACTAAAAAACTACAGTCCTTGGGGCAGACCACAGCAAAGATTTCGTAATCCTAGCTTGCATTGTTTTGACAGGGCTCAAGGGTGTGATAAACAGACAGACCACGGCTAAATGCGAAGCATAGCTGTTGCACGTAAAAATCTAAAAAATATGGTAATAATAACATTGTGTGTTAAACTTTTTAATCTCCTTTTTGCCAACCCATTATTTGTGCTGACTTGTGAAGTTCAAGTTCAAATGAAACATGTGCCCCAAGATGTGACAGAAAGTAGACATACCGCCAGACGGCTGGCGATGCCTGTGGTATGGTGAAGTGACTGATGTGGCTGGTGCATTGTCTGCAGTCTGCGTAAGGCTATGGATCAATGAACTGTTCTCATCATCATCATCATCACTCTCTGACTCTGTACACTGACCAACACTCATCACTGCAGTCCTGCAGAGTCCACAGCACCAGCTAATGTATATGCACTCAGTTAACAGTAACAGTTAAGAACACTAAACAGTACAAAATTAATTTACCACGTAGCAAAAGGCGAAATCACTGTCCATGCAACTCATCATTAATATTTGCCAGGCGACAGCAGCAATTTTCAATTGCACGTTTCGTCAAGACAGTTTAACCCACAGACCTCCTCTTCTACCAGGGGATTAGCGGTGGAATCTAACACAATGGGCGACTTCACTTTTTGACTTAAACTTACCCTGAGCCTTTTCGCTGAGCCAAAGCTAAAGCTGAATGCTAAAGTCTGTACTTAGACCAAAGTTCAACTAAACGATTAAAAATGGCGGAAAACCAGTAAACCTAACAGGAAATAAATCAACCAGTTATGCTTGGACTTGCTTATTTAATTGCACTGCGCACGTAAATGATGAAATTATGTAACGTCTTACGTCATAGTGTAGCCATCACGGTGTGTATTTTTGGTACCAGACTGTTTTAATTTACTAAACTATCCATGTTAGTCGCCATGTTTTCACTCAGCGAAATCACTTCACTTTTTGACTTAAGTAAGTACTTAGACTGAAGTTTAGTCTCAGTAAGTCTCAGCGAAAGTCTAAGTCAAAAAGTGAAGTCGCCCAATGTGTCACTGGTCCCCAAAAGTACACCTGCCCAGCCAAATAATATCGAAATCCATGAAATGCAGGGCATGAAGGGTGCAAAAATAAGTTCCGGTATGGTAGCTTTGCCTTCCTCCCCTTTCTCCCATCACGTTAAAGCTATTTTGGCCACTGATCGATGCAAACATTAGTGACCAGTTGCCTATAAATGTCAGAAAACATCCCGCAAGCATATGGGTATGTCTTTTCTCAGCAAAGAAGTGCTGGTATGGTTTTCAGACAACCAAGGAAGTACTAGTATGCCATACCAGCCTGTACCATCCCACTTCAAGCCCTGATGAAATGGTTTAAGCAGGTTGCATGAGTGTGATAGATGACAGATAAAACTACTGAGAATGACCTGACACTTACACAGACACAGCAACAATCGGCCACTGTAAACATATGCTTTCTGTATAATGATGCCTATAATGAAATAGCAACCAACAGCCAAACTGATTAGCTAACAATTCATTCAGTGGCGGTTCTAGCCTGGAATATCTGGGGGGCATGGCCCCATAGTGATTGCAGTAGCATGAGCTTGTAATGGAGTTCTAAGGTAGGGATGAGGTTAAAAAATACTATAGCTCTTCATAGGAAATCCATCTGAGAGCTATGGGGAGCATCACCCGCCATATGGGATCACACAGTGTTACCTGCCACCCGACACAGATAAACACACCCTGCCTTAACCCCAACCAGATAGCCAGTACTCGATTTACCTACCCCGGAGGAATGGAAGACTTGAGTTTACCAGGCAGCTGGTTACATACCGAGATGGTTTACCTGCCCGCAGGCAGTCACCCATCCAAGTACTAACCCAACTTGGCGTAGTGTAACTTTTTGCTCAAATGAAACACGTTACCGCTACTGCTACGCCATGAAACCAAATACTGACCACTTTTCAGATTTGATATTCGAAAAACAGTTGGAAACATTTCTAACAAATGCAAATATTTCAGTTTATTCAACCCAACTGAACTTTACTGAACTTCAGATGAATGATACTGACTGAGAACACTGAACACTTTGAATGCTTCATTTTCTTAACTGTACTGATTGAACTTCATCTTAGACACTCATTTTTACTGACTGAATACTGAACAACTACTTTGGATGTTTCGCTTTATTCAAATACTGGTATAGCAAAGTTTTCTTAAGGCTGTATAAATAACATTCGCATTCGTTATTCAACGAATAGCAAAGCTGATATGTGCATACAACGAATATGAATATTTATCTGCTTTGTCACATCCCTATTCTGAGAGCAGAGCCCCTGGTCAAAAAAGCTGAAACACTTTTGGCTTTTGGATGTTCAATGAAAGCCACAATAGCACTTCAAATGTCTGTTGTGCTTTTTTTGTCACTGTGAATAGAACATCAAGACAAAGACCACCATCACATTGCTGTAACTGGCACAGAAAAGCAGTAGACACAATTAAAATTAAACAAATTCAAAATCGTATGATCAGCGTCTAAAACTGTTAAATGTACCCAGTCTAGAATTGAGAAGGCTGCGTACTGATTTGTGCTACTGTTACAAGATTCTGTTTGGTCTGACTGATGTTGAGTCTAGTACTAGTCTTTTTCACTCCTAGCCCATGTACTGTTACCCGGAGACATAAATACAAACTGTACAAAAGCCATAATAACCTAAGTATACGGGCAAATTTCTTCACGGAACGTGTCATAAGTGTGTGGAATGACCTTCCAGCCAGTGTTAACTTCAGTTCGTTTTTAGTGTTCAAGCGATGCATTCAGCAAGTGAACTTTGATTGTGTAGGCTTGATTTTTAGATGATTTTTAGATAATGTGTTCGTGTTTTATGGTAGTTTTTATAGTCTCTGAATAGTTTGTATGTTGATGTATTACGGCTGGTGACATGTGTGTGCCTTGACAGTTTTTGGGCCGCAGTGAGTGCATTTTTATGCCTTGCATGCTCCAGTTCTGCTGAACATTGTTACTGTTTATTAAATGTTTCTTTGAACAAATAAACAAACAAACAAACAAACAAACAAACAAATTCCTAGCCTAACCTATGCCCAAAACACTGAAACTTTTTTTACACCACGTGCTTATATAGTATATATGCAACACTTTAATCGTTAAAATACATTAAACACTGGGTGAGGTCAAGTTTTGCTAAAACTTTAGTCTAAGACTAAAGTCTTAGACCAAAGTCTTGACTTTAATCTTGACTTTGGACTTACCTACGAGCTGGGCTTGACTTAAGATTTGATTTTCGTTTGAGGTCGTCCATCTTTTCTATGCAACCGTCAAATAACTGCAATAGTATAATTTGTTAAATTAACATTACAGAAGTGTTTTCTGGGCCTTTATTAATCAAGTGATGTGTGCAAAATTAGTTTGTTTGCCTATATGGCCATTTTGTGGATATAAGAGAAATTATGGGCAATATTGTCAGCAATGCAAGGCAAGGCAGTGATGGCGTCATTATACTCGCCTGTGTCATCTGCTAAGTTTATGCTGTTAGATAGTAAATAACAAAATGCAGATTAGTTAGAAGACGCTGCACATTATTTTACTGGACACAAAATATTATGCTCAAATAACAAACTAAGACAAACTAAGCCCTAATTGTATCATTTTGACATTGAAAATTGCCAGCTGATTTAATTAGTCCGCCCGAAAGCGATAGCTTGCGGAGCGGGCTTAAGTTTTAGCCCAGACGTTTTTAAAAATTTTTTTTCCGAGTGCGAGATCTCACAAATGCGTGGGCCGACCGACGTGAAATTTTGCATGATGGTCAGTACTAGGCCCAATTTTATAATGCCTGTCCAAAATTTCGGGGGCATTCACCAAAAAAATATCGGGGCGAAAAACGTGCAAAATTTGGCTCGATTTCGGACGACTTTGAAGTTCGGCGGCGAATATCTCCGAAACTGATGAAGATATTCAAAATCGGATAAATATGTTTTCTACCGTGATTCCTCCTGCGTTATGCGAAACAAGTCCGGTAAAGTTTGGTCCAGTAACCTTGGAGATCTAGATGTGGAATTGTACCCACCGAAAGCGCATTTTTCGGAAGACCATATTTTGGCCCCTAGGGGGTGCTGCGCCCCCAAATTTTTACACGCACCAGAGAATGACCAAGTCTTACTAGCAAACCTCCCATCGGGGACAGGGGCTCCCCTTGCAATTTTTTTCAAAGGAGGGTCAAAAATTAGCTTAAAATGCAATAAAGGAGCGCTTATAACTTCAAAGTTAGAGGGTGTAGCCCGACGAAACTTTGGCACTTGACGTGTCTCTAGGTTGGGCTGTTAACGCAAGTGCAACTTTTGGGGGCACCACCCCCCCTTAAAATTTGGAAGAACAAAAAACGTTCAAAAATCGGTGCGATTTACGACAACTTTCGAGTTTGAGCACAAATATCTCTGGAACCGACGAAGATAGCGATAAAATCTAAACGGCATTGACGAGTACGATCCTTTCGGCCTTGAACAAAAAAAAATTTGTGAAATTCCGTCCACTATGGACAAAGTTATAAGCGCTCATGTTGACCTATCCTAAGTCGACGAATTATGGAACTTTCGTTCCCACGTACTTTCGCTCCCGGGAACGAAAGTTCCATAAATGGAACTTTCACTCTCTGGAACTTTTGTTCCATATGGAACTTTCGTTCCCACAGTCAACGTAACGTGGTTTCGCTCCCCAACACAAATTATGATTATTTAATTGTCAAACTATACGGTATTGAGGCGTTATAGCTTGTTCGTATCTTTGTACAGCTTCATTGTAGTAAAAGATGGCAGGATCTAGCAAATTATTTTATTAATTAATTTATCTTAAATTTATTAAATTATCCAAATTCTTTCTCAAATTATATATGTTTATAAATTCTTCCTTAAATTATAGCCTATTTTTCATCAAGTTCTTACCATTATTTTAAATTCTAGTCTCTTTCGTAAACCTTAAATCCATCTTTCAAAAAACCTTTATAGGCTACCTGTAGCATGTTTCCTAGCGACAGCTGGGCTTTCTTGTTTTGGACGTTGAACATTTACACCGCATGCTGGCGTTTTTTGATTTAATCTGCTTCTATTAAGTGTGTAGGCCTATAATGTTAACTCTAAGTGAGAAGCGAAAGTTCCACCTCATTTTCGTTCATTTTCGTTCCCGGGAGCGAAAGTACGTGGGAACGAAAGTTCCTGTTACCAAGTCGACAATGCGCGTTCGGCGTATGCCAATGCATTTGAGTTTGGGCCACGTGACTTTGATGCCAAAAAAATTTTACCCCCCCCCCACCTCTAATTTCCCCCAATCGGACTTAGGGCGCCGGGCGGACTCACGTTGGGCTTTGCCCCAAATTTCTAGTCTTGATTTTGTTTTGACTACGGTCTTGACACTGGAGTCGACTTTGGGCTTAGACCAAAGTCTGGTCAAATTCGATCTTGATTTTGGTCTTAGACCAAAGTCAAGTCAAGACTTTAGTCCTAGACTAAAGTCTTAGCAAAACTTGACCTCACCCACTGCGTACACCGTGCAACCAGATACGAACGTGTTTTGCTCTCTGTGCAGTTCAACAACAGCGCGACGACTCAATTTCCAGTCATCCATGTTGTTTTTACAATTGGGCCAAATGGCAACAATGCACCTTGTTATAGCAAACTACAAAAATTTCAATGATTGCACACCAAACGATAAAATAGTCACCCGGATGTCGGGATCACAAAATAGAGAAAAGCAGACTTGCGCAAAAAATAGAAAATAAATAAGTAACACGATACCTATTCCTTGCATTTTTAACCATGGTTACATCAAACCTACCTAAAATTTTTAAATTTCTAAGTTTGAAAATAATTTGTATAAAAAGTTTTAGCATATAAAAACCAAAAACAAAATTATAATCCTAGAACGAGTATGTCGAGCAGTGTTACGAAAAAAATCTACATACTTGGCAATTTTTCATAATCGAGCCTTCCCGGATTTTATGTTGTAGGGGAAAATGATATCGTCTTCCGTTTTTGTTGTTTTTACGTGTGATATTGTATGTTTTAAATCAGTTGAAACCAACGTTCACTGCTGCAGGTCAGTTATAAACATATTTATTGTATAAGTGGTGTTAACCGTTCAGTCCGTCATTGTGGTAAGATTCTTTCAACATCCTGAACCCTTGGACCAGTCATCGTCCCAGTGAACGAAGAACGGATGTAAGGATATGGTTTAAATTCAATATACTGATTAGTGATTACTGACAAATGTTTTTTCTCTGGGTGCTGGTTTTGGTTAGTTAATCTGTATAAAGATGGCTTAGGGTGTCCCTTATAAACGAACTTTGAAAACATTTGCTCTCACCCATAAAATATGTTCCCTTTGGAGATAAAAAGCCATATATATTATCTGTCTAAAATATTTTAATATTTTACAATTATTTTATTTTACCTTTCCATGGAGAGTAAAAGGCTGAATTTACCAGGGTGGCTGGTTACGTGTGATACGGAGATGGTTTACCTGCTCGTAAACAGTAGCCCATCCATCACATCGTAGAGCAACTTCGCTGATCAGATCAGATCAGCATTACTGCTGTGTCATGCCACTAACCATGTTTTGTGTGCGCGTATGTTAATTTGTGCAGATGAAGCGCGCCGCTGCAAGTCGGCCAACGTCAGCGACGGTCGTTGAAAACTACGAGCACATGCTGATGTGTCTGATTTGTCGCAGTCTATTTGATGACCACGACCATCAGCCAAAGTTCCTGCCCTGCCACCACACGTTCTGCAAAGAATGTCTTCGCGAATACGTGCGACAGATGGGTGACGATATCGAGTGTCCGTCATGTCGGAAGGTGGCGACCATTCCGGCAGCTGGTGTAGCGGCTCTGCAGACCAACTTCTATGCCAAATATATCCAGAATCTGGTTTACGGAAGTGGTAAGCAAACTGTTTTATTTGCTGCATTTTTTCTGGTACATCTTTTTCTGTGCTCAGCTTAAGTACAGTCAGTGCAGAGTCTGTCTGGAGGATAACAGGGAAGATTATTAGAACTACCATTATGTTCAGTACATGTGCACGCGTATATTGGAGTTCTTACAGTTTTAGGTTTAGCTTGATTTTTTTGTATTTTGTGTTTTGTGTTTCTGTAAAGGTTAAACTTACTGTTCCGTTATTATGTGTTTGTGTGCATTCCGCCTGGAAATGACCTATACTGTGTCGGGTGGGATGTTAAACCCTACTCACTCACTTACTCACTCACTCAGTACAGAGTAATAATTATGCTATTGAAGTTCTTGGTATAGACTCTTTGTCCTTCCCAGTTGTGGTAGATCCTCTTTTGCAAGATTCTCTTTTGCAGTTTTTTGCGTTATTTTTTAAATATCATGCTAATTGCAAAAATACATCACATTTGCACTTTTTGTACACACAGTGTGTTCATATATTTTGAATTTTGTGCATGGAATAAGCATTGGTGTTCCAACATATATTTAATTTTATATGCATAAACGTGGTCGTGTGCTTTCAGTCAGTTGAGCCCTGTGTTCAGTGTTGCGGGGTCTATCAAATTGCCACAACTGGCCTATTATACTGCAATATAAACAGTTTACAGATGTTGTTGGCACCAAGGAAGCAGAAGAAATGATGGAAATACTGCCAGAATAAATTGTTATTTCTCTATACCTCTTTGAGACCATTCATTGCACAAAGTCAGGAACGTTGGCCTTTGCAGCCTGACACTTCAGCCTCACTGTGGCTGGCCTGGAAACTTTTTACTTGATGCTTTTATAAGGTCGCGTGAAGAAGAATAAAGCAGTTTGTGGCTTTATGCCAAATCAGAAACAAAAACTCATGTCTAGTGTCACATTTCTTGTGCATATAGAGGCAGACTTCCGATAATTATAACATAATTTCATTCCAATAATCATTATTTAATAATCATTATTCCTGCGTGAATGGGCGCAGGTGGCACAGGAGGAGACCGCAGTGCAAAGGTTTGCGATCGTCATCCTGGTCACGTTCAGAAGTCTTACTGCAACGACTGTTCAGTGAGCGTCTGTGACGTCTGCGTTGAAGAAACGGGCTGCAAGCTGCATCGACGGTCGCCAGTCGCCGCCGTTGCCGAACGACTGAGGCAGGATATAGACACTTCGTTCACTGGAGCCACCACAGTGATCAGTCAGAAGAAGGCGGAGCTGGAGAGCCGACTGCGAGCTCTGTCCGATGAGAAAGACCGAGCTCTGCTCTGCATCGATTCCGCGTTTGAAGCCCACATGCATACGCTCGGCCGACGAGCAACGCTGCTCAAGAACAAAGTGATCGATGTCTATAACGAGAACTCGAATGGTCTGGAGTCCGGATTGGAGGAGGTTGATACGGCTATGACTTGTGTGGTCAGTTTACGTGAGTATCATGAGGCTGCGGTCGACCACGGTGATTTCAACGCAGTGCTGGTGAGCAGAGGAACAGCAGAGATAGACGAGGTTGCACAGAACATTGCAGAACACGTCCGACCGCCAGAGATTCACATTGTCTTTGACGGCGATCACGGCATTGAGAAATTCCGCTCATGCACTAAAGATGTTGGCCGTGTGGTGTGCAATCGATCGGCTCCGCGACCTCCCGCAGTCACTCCTGTCACGCCTACAGACTCATTACCTGTTGCACCTGTTGTCTTGGAGACCGATCTCCCGGTACAGAATCGTTTTCGCGCCGAAGATGTGGATCTTGAAGCTAATGGATTAGCCGGAGGCGATGCCGAAATTTACCGGCAGTTTGAGGACGTTAGACTGTCACACGATGGCTCAAATGATCCCTTTCTCGTCATATATTCCATTCCAGGCTCTGCAGCAAGCGAGACGGCAGAAGCACTGGTCCCTGATGGAATGTCGGCATTGCGAGGTAGTGGAGAGACATCAGTGGTGGCCAACAAGATGGCAGGACGACCAACATGTATGGTAACAAACAACAACTACTTTAGCCCGCACTCACAGTTGGGTGTTTCCAGTGGCAAGTTTACAGGCACTGAGTCCCAGGTGGCACGCATGTGCACCAGTTACGATGAACACAAACTTCCACAAGAGCTTGGTGCATCGGCGGCCGGCGTGGATGCCGCTTTCAGCATGAGCCAATCTGACTACTGGCCTCATGGAACTTGCAGCGAAACGATTGTGAACGACAACGCCGATCAAGGTAATGTTATCGTGGAACTGAGCGGAGAACAGACTACTCTCTAACAGCAAAGTCACATCTCTGCTCACAGGGTGTACAAGTTATGTCACAGACAGACATGCTGCCGGTTTTATTTACATACGTGCTTTGTGGTTTACAAGCCATCGGTATTTTGAATTCATGAATGTTTCTGGTGTTATGTACGTCGTATTATTTGATCTATTTTGTTTGTGTACATGGTTTTGGTCTGTGGTGAATATACAGATATGAGCAGCAGGTTATTATGGCAGAAACGTTCCCATGTAGTATGTATGTATGACTGCTCATATTTTGCAGACTGCAGCTTTGAAGAGTCTGTGTTTTCCCTGATTTGCTGTAAATATATGCCATTGCTATTCAGAGATTTGTGAGAATTTGAAAGTCTTATGTGTGGTTACTCCAACAACTGTGGGAATTTGCTGAGAAGTTTGGCAAAGTAGTTTCTAATTTTCCATTATTATTTCATCAACTTGTTTCACATATATACTATTACTAATGCAGATCTTGCTTGTGTGTTAATACTTAACATTTTCATATTTGATGTGCTCTTTATTATTATATTACATGATCAGGAACTGCATGCATGATTATTTTTTCTTTGTCAGCGGTTTTTCAGTTATTGATTTATCATCAAAATGCGTCCGGTATAAATTGAGACGTGTGCTCATTGATGCTCGTACAATCGACACAGTTCGTGTTTGGTCAGGCTGTAGATACCTTGCCGATTGACTTGGTGCAAAGTGGTTTTAATCATTTCACTGTTTGCCTGAACCCTCTCTTTGATTTATTAATTTTAGCTTTCATTTTTTCCAGTCCTGTCATCATGCACATTTAAGCCTCTTGTGTCAAAGAAGTATTATCATAGATTGATATGCTGTTATTGGCTTGCTGCTACTTTGGATTTTAACTGCTCTATTTTTTACTCCTCGCACGCTACGTTTACGCTACGTTTCTAACGTAGCGAAGAGGAGTATATGAAATCAGTGTAATATTGAGGACCAACCGACTGACCGATGATTGACCTCTGTTCCTGGAAGAGCCTTCCTGGAAGAACTTCAGACGGACATATCTCCATAACGTTGCTAGATAGACGCATAGTCACTGTGGACCACCCATAGGAAGTCGACCCCCGATAGTGGAATGGTCACGTGAACGATGATGTCAGGTTACGCCAAAAGGTCAGGGTCGTGACCCCATTATCTTTGAGGCACCATATCTTCATAACAGTGCCAGATAGAAGCATGCGTTAAGGTATAAGAAGACAAATGGCAACTAGCATCATCAACCATTAGACCATTATTGAAAATTTTTTTCTCTCAGTTCCTAAAATCGGGCAATATTTTTATTTTATGAACTTCGGGAAGCAATTTCCAGTAACGACTTCAACACCAGTCACTATTAGTATAATATTAAATGGGTCTCAATTAGACGCCAGGTCCCTAATACAAGCCAAAAGAAATGAAATGGCTCTTTAAAAAATACAAAAGAAAATGATGCGTGCGAGGAGTACATTAGATTGGTCACAATTTAATATTTCTTGTGTGGCATTACATCAGGTTTCGCCGGTTGCCTAAAAACCTTCTTTAATAGCTGCCACAGTTTTTTTGTACAGGCCAAGTACCATTCCCGATGCCTAACTGTATACAAACAACTAATAATTGTGCGAACTTACGAAATATGATGATATGGCCAAATCAGTCGCTTCTTCCCTGGTCTGCTCTCGCTTAGACTACGCTGATTCTCTTTTCGGCACCACTCAGAAAAATATCAACCGTCTTCAGTGCGTCCAAAATACACTTGCCAGAGTTGTTGCCAGTCACGCTCTCCCTCGTGGTACTCGCTCATCTGATATTCTCCAGGATCTGCATTGGCTGCCAATTGATCAACGCATTGAATTCAAACTTGCAACTTTGACGTACAACATTCTCAACTCCTCTCAACCTGCTTATCTACGATCTCTGCTCAATTATCACACTCCCACACGCTCTGTGCATTCTGCCAACACCAATCTTTTGTCGGTTCCACGTGTCCGCACAACCTTTGCCTCCCGCGGTTTTAGCATTGCAGCCCCACATTTTGGAACTCACTACCCTCTAGCATCCGTAGTTCTACTTCTGCAGACACTTTCCGTCGCCTCCTTAAAACTCACTGCTTCCAGCAGGCCTACTGCTCCCCCTAGCGGCTCAGCCAAGTGCCTCAGATTCGGCCACTGGCTGACATTGTGCACTTTAAATATGCA
>Ga0209367_1008414_pt1 | contig 14107 bp, 9 predicted proteins | sample WorMetLIZISLAND2_FD_187412 | JGI IMG/M metagenome (GOLD analysis project Ga0209367, IMG submission 187412) | Marine gutless worms symbiont microbial communities from Max Planck institute for Marine Microbiology, Germany - Olavius geniculatus... ... | reverse complement strand
GTTTTTTCTTGCATTTATATTTCACAAGGTAGTGTAGCGACGCAGTTACGGTGTGGTAGGATATTCAATAACAGCTTTATTGCAAATTGTCCATAGAGTGTGCCAGTGAAAGAAAAATCGGTTAATATTGTCAAAGATATGGGCAGTTACAAAGTGGAACGTTTTTTGAGACACAATTTATAGGGCCTATAGGCTGCGTTGGTTTTGTTCGTCCGTCTGTCCATACGTTTCTGTCCAGTCGCATAAACGATATCCAAAAACAAATATAAAGCAACGTTTGCAATTGTTTTTCTACGCCTCTGTTAAGTCCAGTTAAGATCCCGTGTGGGACAGACGGAGAGACAGACGGGCAAAAGACGTAGGCCTAAGTATTATTATGCGGCCTATATCGGAAGGGCCGCATATAGGCCTACGCGTTGTGACGCGCGGTACAGAGTGCACTAAAGCCTAGGCAGACGCGACAGCGGACTGTCCGAGCTGTAGAAGACGAACGTCAGGACGGCCTGGTCGTCTCCGTCCTCACGCCCGTAGCCGATGAAAGCACCGAGATCATCCAAACGACTAATGGTGACCGTCATGTCGCGACCCTTCTGACTGCGGACCAGGAAGTCCAAGTCCGTGGCGCTCTGCTCGGACGGGACGGTGGGCAAGTCGAACTCGATGCCGGTGAACGGGAACCGCAGAGTGACGCGGCGGTTGTCGACTGAACAGTGGCCCTGGATCGGCAGAGATGACGATGACATCGGCATCCGCATGTGCATCGTCGCGAAACCTTCGTACTGATGCTGCTTGGCGTCCATAGCGCACCGCCACCCCACACCTACAGAGTAGACCTACAGATGCAGAGATAGAAAAAAAATGTCAGCCCAATGGTACCATAATAATATGCGGCCATCCTCATGAACGTTTGAATTTTCAACTGAAAGTTGGCACACGGGTCACATTTTTATTTTCCAAATACTGACTAGGTCTATATATTAGCACTGCTGACATGTGTACACGCGCTTTAAAATGTATTTAGATATGATTAAATTGATTTGATTTACTCATGCCCTGTCAAACGTTCACGCCGATTTTCGTCATATGCTTTGTTTGTTAAGAGCACATACGGCGTAGGAAACAGATGGACGGACAATACCCGTGATGCAGCCTATTAGGATGGCCGCAGAAAATTAAGTAAAAACGTTTTGTAAAAAAACGGCAGAACTTTCAAATGTTTATTTGATGTCACTTTTTAAACGCCAAAGCGTTGACAGGTGTCTCTCTCAGCCACAGTAACTCACTCAGATGTTTGACCTTCATCCATGTGACCTCGACTTTAACCCTACGATCTTGAAAAATTAACTAACGTGACAACGTCGGCTTATCAACATCTGCGAACTATCAAGATGTTCACGATCTACAAAGTGGGTCGAGTTTTCTACAGATTTAACGTTGCAGCGATCATAACTGCCGACCATGACTCCTGGAACTTTAAACATAGAGTCTTTTTTATTCTACACTACAGCTATGGTAAGTCAGAAGCGGAACGTTATAGACATTAGTTTTGATGGAAACGGTATTGAAAAAAAGTTGAATAACTTAAAATAAACAAATCTCCAAGACCAGATCAGTTGCATCCACGTTTGTTAATAAGAGATGTCTGGAGTTTTGAAGTATCCACTGCAGAAATTATTTTATCGATATATGGAGAAAGGTAAAGTACCTGAGACTTGGAAGATTGGCTATGTCACACCTATTTTCAAGAAAGGGAAAAAGTCGGATCCATCAAACTATCGGCCAATAAGTCTTACGTCAATTGTATGTAAAACAATGGAATCACTAGTCAGACACGAAACAATGCAACATCTTCTACCAAACGAGCTTCTTTCACGTCATCAGCATGGGTTCATGATAAGCAGATCGTGTACAACACAGTTGCTGGAGGTTTTAGACATCTGGTCTCGGCTGTTAGACGAAGGTGACAACGTTGATGTAGTTTATCTCGACTTTGCTAAGGCATTCGATACTGTGCCACATAGGAGAATGATGAATAAGTTGTACAGTTATGAAATTAGAGGAAAAGGTTAAATTGAACTATAGGTCCGTTGGCAATAATCGCTGTTTTTCCAACTCAAAAGCTGCAGCAAATATTAGAAAAAACACTATTATGAAGAATTTAGGCCTACCTGCGGGACAGTGAAGATTTTCTTCGTTCTTTATATGCTGCTTATTCAGTATCTGCAGTTCGCCTTTCCAGCAACGGACGTATTGTTCAATTTTACCTAGGCTACATTTTTATTCGCTTTTATATCAACCCCCACCGGCTTCTAGCACAGCTTAAATTCCGACTTGTGTAAACACAGATGACTGATGCATACACACGGTAACTAACCTACCTGGAGTTAGACAGCCAGGTGATGCGGCACAGAGTGTAGGCTATATGCCGAATTGACTCAATACGTCAAATCAAGTTTTTACCGTCTCTCGATCTAAGTTATCAGTACCTATCCCGTGCGCATATTAGTCTAGACATGTGCACAGCATAACAGTTCAGTGTATGAAATGATCGACAAGCAGTATGCTGTATAGGCCTACAGCGCACTGATCATATCTAGGCCTAGACAGGTGTGTTCACAAGTCATTCCTACCCCCTCCACCAGTCAGCCAGTCATACAGCACAGGTGATCTACGTTCAGTGTATTGCACACCGCGTTGTGTACTGACTACGTGTACGACTTCAGTAGTCACAAAATAGAACTCGGCTTATTTAGCTACGCATGAAAGCAGGCATTACGCAACGAATATTAGCGCAAAAGCTTTGTACTGTGGTCAAATTACAAAAATTGCCCAGCAACAGCAATTTAGCTGTGATCATTTAATTCGACTGACTTTTCGTCAGTTTTGTCAGAAACCTTGATTTCAATAATTGCTGAAATCATTCTAATGTGTTGTCATTCTTTATGTATGTATGTATGTATTTATTGCAATTTGCCTTGAAACACACAAGTACTTTAATTGCACTTATCCCCCATAGTTTCACCTAATTGCATATTTAATAAATCTCCCACTAGGCCTAGCAAGTGTTATGCAGCGAATTTGAAAAAAAGTTGGCTCTGGATAAGAAGAGTACTCTGAGTTCAATAAAATCTCCAGCCAACGAAAAACTGCACATATAAATGAAGAACGACCATTAGCATATATTGGGATATTTAATTTAACATTCCAACGTAAACGAAATGCAGACAAACACACAGAAAAGCAAGCAGCGACATGAATTGCGAAGTCACAAAACAATGACGTACGTTAATACTGTATATGGATAAAATAACTCAAACTACATGCAAATATAAGATAAATACTACTTTGATATATCATGTATAAAATACACTCCAGCCCAGTGCTGACATAGTGTGCAGCCATCCACCTGACCTTTGACCTTTTTAGCTTTAAACTGTCACATGCCCTGGAAAACGATCGCACCGATACAGTTTTCAAGTAGGAGACAATAGAGGATGGACAGATAGACCGATAGACAAGACCTTTTTGGATGGTTGCACAATTATTTGCATAACTCTGATTATGGCAACATTTAAAATCTGCCGCCAAGTATGACATATACAAAACTGGTCTCAAAAAACATCCTTGACATTTTTGACTGTAACTTGAAAACCAATTATCGGATTTCAATAATTTTTGATTGAATATTCCTGACACAACTTGCCACCAAATGACTGTTTAGCTTCCCACCTCACCCAATGTATGCTTCTGCACTACCTAGGGAAAGCAGATCAAGCGAAATATGTGTTGAAATAAGCAGAAAGCCTAAAAAACACCCTTGACATTATCGATCGTAACTTGAAGAAAGATTAGCAGATATTAATAATTTTTGGCAGATATATTTTTGACACAATTGGCTATTAAAAATGTTTTAGTTTCCACCTCACACAACGTCTGCTTTTGCACTACCTGGGGAAAGCAGACCAAGCATAATACGTGTTAAAATAAATCAAAAAACGTTGACAAATTCCATCTATAGTAATCTGTTCGCCCCAACAGCTGGTCTGTTACAAGGTTTCACTGTCATTTAGCAGTGTGTCTATTAGATGAAGTTTAAGAATGCTTCTGAAGTCAAGAAGCGACTGGTACAGCCTGGATTGGTATGGAGCAGAACTTTATCGATACTGCTGTCAATTAATGGAGAAAGCATCTCCTTGCCTGTATTCGCATAGTGGGTCAACATTTCAAGTAATTTTACTGCAGGCAGTTGAAAAATGGACAACTGGATGAAATGTCAGCCAAAGTGTCAGAAATGTGAACAAAATATGTTTTTAAGCATTATGTTAATTAAGCAATCATATCGCATTGGATAAAAAAGTGACATTTCGCTGGTTGTGATTTGAACAAGCAGTGCAAAAACAAACGTTGGGTGAGGTGGGAAACTGAACGGTCAGTTGATGGAAAGTCGTGTCAGAAATATTCGTACCAAAAATTATCAAGATCTGGTAATTGGCTTTCAAGTTACAGTCACAAATGTCGGAGATGTTTTTTTGAGACACAGTGTAGTAACCGCAATGTTTGATACCAATAAGTCTGCACACAAACAACACATACACTGTGTAATAAAAACAGCAGTGATAATGACACTAACTTTTAGCTACAGTAAAACAGAATTCTGCAGAATTCATTGCAAAATGCATGACAACATAATAAAATAACGGGACTTTATTCACGCTGCAAGAACGTACCCTAAGTACAATGGAATGTTAACGTCTTTTGACTTCTGTCAACACAGAAGAAACGCTCTAGATTTATTTAAAACAGACATATTACTAACTTCGTACAATCACACTGTTCATAGCTTTGCTAGTTTTTAACTCTATCAAATAACAAAACCAAAAAATAGACTTGCACAGACAGCTCAAATTTAACAAGATGTCATCATTACTGCTTATCCACATTCCTTATAGGATGTGTTTAGTGGTACCTCTCACCATTTTAACCAAGACCCCCTGATAATGGTCTTTAAACACTGCCAGCAAAACTCAATTAATTTAGCATAACAAATTCAACACCAACCATATCAAATCTCAACTAAACAAAATAACGCATAACAAATACAGCAATACAGCACAAATGGCGACATGCTCGGAAATAAAATAACGCAACGGCTATTTCTACAGTGTACACTCTACTGCATAACATTCACCAGCGGGATGGACAAACATAGTCTGGAACCAATAACAATGACAGCTGTTTCAAAACAATCAGCTAAACATGATCACTGCTTTATACAACTATTGTCCAACAGTGGCAAAGACAAGTATGCTTCGGACCCCGTAATGGCTGGGCACAATTCTTTTTGTTGAAAATAAATATTAGGGACTCGGGGAAAATAATTAAAATTGTTGCCACCAGATCTCATATTTTAAGGCTATAATGCACCAAATTCAACTTCGGCTGGGGCTCTGACCCAGACCCTGCTGGTGGAGCTCACAGCGCTCTTATTTATGTATAGAAACTTCCACAATTGACAGAAAAAAATATCATATTCTAAATAAGCTTTAAAAGTTCTACGTAGCAAATTTGGTGTCCAATTTTTTTACGAAACTGCAGAAAGTGTATTTTTACGAATAATTTGAAAAAAATTCAGAAACAAATCAGCAGCATAATGTAGTTCATGCAAGTCAGCAGTTTTAAGGGGATGTGAGACGAACGACAAAATCGGCCAATTTTATCTGCCAACAAAATTGCCCGACCAAAATCTGTCGTGTGTCATGACAAAATCGCCCAATTTTGTCGGCCAAGATAGAGCATGTTCTATCTTCGACGATTTTGTCGGTTGACTTTTTGTATATTGGACAACAAATTTTGTTTATGTTGCCATGGTGATTGTTTACAACGGAAGATGAATATTTATTTCAGTTATTTATTGTGTTTGTTATTTATTTTCATTCACTAGATGCAGAAAAAAAGTGATGCAAGTATTATTTTGCGACCTGCTGTTGTACGAAGTAGCAGAAGAAAATATCGGCCGTGTGTCACGGCTCACTGATTTTGTCGGCCGACTTTGTCGAGCAACTAAACCACGCCCACAAAAGTCAGTCGAATTTGTCGTTCATCTGACATCCCCTTTACATTTCGCACACATTTATAACAGCAAGAACAGCAGTAAAATAGTCACTGGTCTTATAGCAGAAGGCTTTAACATTGCAGATATATATATATCCAAATTCAGTACTAAAACATATAATTTTCACACACATGAACAAATTAATTTATAACAAACACTGAAAAAACACACATCTATTGAGTCAGACATGGCATAATACACATGTAGGCAGTCAAAAATCACATCCATCAGCGCAGAAATGGCACGTAAATATCTAAGCATTTGGTCGCACGAATCGACTGATATGACATTATTACAATACTGAAAAACAGGTAGATGATACGTTGACATTCACCTTCGATAAGCATGCAAACGTTGTTGTCAATACGGGACAAAAATGGCTGAATATCAGCATTCAAAGTGACACAAACAAACCAAACATTGACAAAATAGACTAATAGTTGCCTTGCTCAGAACACAGACTGGACTTACACAGGCTGACATAATGAGTTTCAAAGTCTGATAATAAAATGTTTCATCGCACGTAAAATACGTCGACAATTTTGTTTCTGTTCAAATGCAAATACAGGCTGCCAAAACACTGTTCAGAAACTGGTCGGAAGCATGAAGATGAACAGTAGCAACAGTACAATTATGTTATGAAACAATACAAAATACCAGTAAGACATTTCTACAAAGTCTACTGCAAAAACTTGGCACAGAAAAGGGCAACGCTGCTATATGCTGGACAGGAAGCTGACAAGACTAAGTACAGTACGGCGAGTCACACGTAGACGCTTAGAAAACTGTCGCCACAATGCTTAAATGAATGAAATAATGAGAAACAGCAAAAGTCACACAATCATTCAGACAGACAGAGAGACAGACAGCATTCATTAACACTGACAGTGAGTATAACTAAAAAAAACAAGACACTGACACCGGCTGATGAACATGATCGCCCGACAACTGGACTGCGGCATTATTGATAAGATAATAATCGACCACTGGCCATGTTTTGAATGCTTAGGCCTCTGTCTCGGTCGTCAGTCGTAGCATGCCAGGACGCACGTGACTGGTGCGCATCTGCAGCAATGCCTGTCCTACACAAGTTGCTTTGGCTGCTTATAATTGTGGGCAAGTTTATTGTTCAAAGCAAACACTACAACAACAGTAACATGGCAATCTGTGCCACTCTTTCTCATGCCCGATACACGTTTAAATCCCAGAGCAATATATGTAGATTTCAGCTCACTGTCTCATGCTTGTTGTGCCTGTATTACGAAACTGCATGTAGGTCTACTCAAACTCCACTCTATAGCTGATGCAGTAGTCCATAAGTCTGTCATCGCCACTACTAAACCATGTACACCATACATGCTGCATTCGGCTTCATGCTGCTTGCAGTAGCCTATTTTGTGTCCTTTCAAACCGTGACCGGTGGTCGTGCACTGCGGTATAGGGCTATAGGCCTATGCATCTACACTTAGCTCACACTGGTACTGGTAACGCAGAGAAAGCAGCAAACGAGGCAGCAAGCCCTGCCGTGTGATGCTGGGATTTCCCACCACCACACAGCTGCAGCAGTCGAGCCTGTGCTGCTGCAAATTGACCCAATGCATTGCGGTGTCCGTGGACAGACAGACAGACAGACAGACAGACACACAAGCACTTAGACTAGAGACCTGCTTGCGTGCTTGGTTTTAAGAACTGGCATAGCGCTAGGGCGCCGACAGTCAATCGTCACATACAGACAAGCAGATAGACGACAAACAGTAGATGTCACAGTAGTTATTTCACTGGTAGTCACTCGTCAGCCTGCAGTCCCATTACCCTGTAAACAATGCATAATAACAATGAATGTACAAAACAACAATTTATACACACATTAATGTACACACATGACTTTTAGTAACTAAATCAACACACCAAAAACAGTAAAAATTCATTAAAAAAGTCAGCATCAGACACCATCACATCAACTAAGTATCACCTTTTTATGATTTTGCATTATGTCAGTTACAAATGGAATTGAAAAGCCAGTTACAAATGGAGTTAAAAACAGTGCGTCTCAAAAATATACTTTTTCTCACGTAAGATTCTGCTCATTCGCAAATTCCTTGCAGATTATGAACCCTGGTACAAAGCAAAGTTTTCATATAAGTTTTTCAGCTAATGTATAGTTAATATACAGACAAAATCAGAAGAAGTAAAAATCACTGAAAAACGTAGTAGTCACCGTGGTGACGGACGGCAGTCGCTGTTCACTGCTGGCGGTCGTGTCACGTATTGAGCTGACGTTGTCAACACCGTTCTCATCATCGTCATCAACCGCTACACTCGGCAAACGTCTGCACACAACAATATTACAAAGCTGTAGTCATTTAATACAAAGAATAATACCAACGACAATGTTTACGGTGCTGTCATCGTGACACAACCACTGCAAAAATTTATCTGGTTCATGTGATAAAACAGACCTTAACAGCTTCCCCACAGGAAACTGGATGAGACCACTGGGACGTCCTCGTATTACATGGATGAAAGCCGTTCGACAGGATCTGAAATCCAGCGACCTTAATATGGACGACGCAGTTGACTTGGCTCAGAACCGTCCACTCTGGAGATTGATGTCTACGTTCGGCGCTACGCACTCTTAGTGGTGCTTGCCAGAAATGATTATGATGATGATGTGATAAATATAGCATAGCGCTAAATGTTCACCGAACAAAATCTGGTTATCGGTAAATATAGTACTACATTCACCATTGCCATTTATTATTATTACTCAGCTTCAGAGCTGACACTTATTTTACCATATCACAGAGCATAGAAGGCTGAGTCGACCTCAGTGGCTGGTTACATACTGAGATGGTTTACCTGCCCACAGACAGTCACTCATCCAGGTACTAACCAACTGTCCATATATCATGACTACATAACATCAAACAAAATGCTATGACACTATGAAGAACTTGAAAAAGAGAACATGTCTAGACAGACAGCTAAGTCTGTTGCAATGCTTCAAACACACCTACACAGAACTCACTGCAGTGATACAAAAAAAACAATCAAATCAAATCATTTATTTAGTCAAGCAAATACAATGAATACAAATACAAATGAATAATGAAAAAGCTTGAACAAAGGCACAAAGGACTGCAAGAGCCTCTTACATGAACCCTAAAAGAAAAAAAAAAGAAAAAAACATACAAATAAGACAACACAATAAAACCAAGTTAAAACACAACTGTAATATGTATATTATTAGCATCACTATTACTGTTGTTGTTGTTGCTATTATTATTATTCTATAACAAAGTGAAAGGCAGTGCAAATACTGACGGAGTATGGAACGCCGGCATTGACTCGACATCGTGAGGCACATCGGCAGACAATGGCTTCTTCTCACTATTGTAATACACAGACAACAAACACGCAGGAATACCGACAGAGCAAATGACATTCGTACAAGACTGAATGAATGGGGGCACAGTGTCGTCCTTAAACAAAATTGGGAAAAAGTCATGACATTACTACAGACACCAAAGTACGGCTTTTACAAAGAATAATGTGGCCTGCGGCTCCACAGTTGGTGAGCACTTAGATTGGGGTGACTCTGAGACTGGGAAACGTCTGTGAACCAGTGAACCATCTTGGTATATAACCAGCAGCAAGGTCAACTCAGCCTTCCATCCCTCTGCGGCAGGTAAAGTGAGTACCGGCCTGTCTTGCTGCAGTTATGAAAGGGTGCATTCAACAGTATACAGTGGCATGTAATGTGATCGCATTTGGCAGATGATGCTCTGTACCTTTGCGATGAATTTTTTAATGAGCAGCTATACTATTTCAAACAGCCTTTTCAATCATTAGCTCCTGACCACAGACATTTCCACGATATCTCTAGTTTTAGTGGCTTGAGCTTACAGGGTGGCACTGGCTGCCCTGCCAAGCAGAGGAACATGGATGGAACGGAACATACCTCTCTAGCTCCTCGCCCGTTCTGTCAGCACTGGTCACTGGCTGCTGACCACAGACGTGGACACAGATAAACATCACCACTCCGCAGCTGTTCATGAAGTAACACGAGACATCAACGATGGCAAGAAATATGATGACGATGACAACGACGACAACGACTACAACATTCTGATTCAACGACTGACGCTCACGCACTGGCTTGTACTCACCACCTGGACAATGGAAAGTACAACGGCAAATCTAAGGATATTGATTTTTTATAATCATACGTACATGTAAAAGGTAAAAGGTAAAAAGTAAAGGTCGTCAATTTGTACAGCGCATCGTCGCAAACACGCCTCTAATGCGCTTTCGTCACTAACCAGAGCCGCCTGCCGCACGGCCACTGTGTGTAGCCTGCAGACACAGGCTGGCGCAGCGGCCGGCTAGGCAACCCCAGTCAGCTGTACCAAGGTCCCCCCACCTTCCGTAATGCATGTAAATGAGTTACTACTCATTTTACCATCCCACGGAGGGTAGAAGGCTGAGTCGACCTAGCTGGCAGGCTTCGCACCGATAGGGTTTACCTGCCCGCAGGCAGTCACCCATCGCAGTACTAACCGGGCCCGGCGTAGAGCAACTTCGTTTCAGCCGAAATGCGTTACCAACTATCACATCTGTGCTGTTTGGAGTAACTTAATTTACACAGATACATCTCGAAATGATGATCTCATAAGTATGGCAGAATTGGCAGCACACGGACTATACAGTGCTGATGTGCTGTTAAGAAAGTACTCACTCATTCATTCATCCCATCACTCACAATGGTAGAGTATTCAGCAGCATACGTGTAACAAAACAGAAATGGTACTCGCTACAGATCAACATCTTCTGGCACACATCTGGAAAAACAAGCCCCAAAAAAAGTGTATAAGCAAACATGAAAAATAAAACAGCATGTAGCAGATGTGCAGCAAACTAAATATAAGTTGTACGTTGGCGACATTTTTTCAACCGGATACGTTCAGACCCAATAGCTTGCAGAGCGAGGTTTCACTCATGTGAGTCCATGGAACCACCTGCCCCAGTCCATCTGCAGAATGTCATCCTAGGCAGCCTTCAAACGTCAACTTAAAAGATATTTATTTTTGCCAGTTTTTAACCACTCTCTGAGATCTGTTATGACTACATGCCTTAGAGTGATGTGCTGATTTCGTAACATGTAACAAATCTTCCTATGTAATAAATTTTACACATAGGATAAGATATAATATGATAAGTAAAATGTAGCAACTGCAGGCCTCCATTCACACTTATATGTTTGCATAGCTGTCTGGTTCTCTGCTTTTTCTCAGGGTCATTTTTTCAATGTGTTTTTATTTTTTTCTGTTGCAACTCGTGTACTATTTTAAGCAAAGGCTTTTTTCAGTGGCCCTGGAAACGATTGGCCCATGGGTGTCAGTACCCATGAGTTGTTGGCACAAAGCAAAAAGCATTTGACCAGCGCTTGTCGATTGCTGACCAATGTTTCAACTTGGCTTGCCAAGCTGACACATTCCCAATTTCCAAGTCCAGACCGCGACCATCCCCGATATAATTTTCATAGTTTAATATTTCAGCATTGAACAACTGAGTATCTTGGGTCACAAACAAGTAAATGAATAAATAAAAAAGCAAGCAGAAAAATGAGTTGATACCATATGCAGCGGTGCTAAAGATGAACTGGTCGTTAACATCTGATTGGCCGAGGTCGTTGACCGCAATCACCTGCAACTCATAGAATGAGTTTGGCTCCAAGTCATCCAGCCTGTGATATGCCATTGGACGGTCCAGGTCCTCCACCAGCATGTACCACGTCCAATCCACCAGAGGCTCAGAGAAGTTGTACGTTCCTTCCACCACCAGAACCTACACAGAAGCCATCAGAGATCTCAAACCTCGACCAAGGATGGTTCTGCCACTTGGCAAATAAAGCAGACTTGATACTGAAGCAGATATTGTACGATAAAATAAAACGCACAACGTCCATAGAATAAAACGTACCTTTTATCTGGACCTACAGAGATTTAATTACAACGACATTCTGTACTGTTTCCTGCAGTAACTTTATCAGAAAAGTAGAAAGGCCAGCAGTGCCATGCACCAGCTCCTAGAGATGCAAATTTTCAGTGTGCATTATCAGCCGTTGACAGGTTAACACAACATCTCCTGGCACAAATTCCTGGGTGACTGCGGTTCCGGCCTCCAAATCTTCACTTCCAATGACAGAGATCGGGGTCTGCGATTAATACGGTGTTATCGGAAGCCAAACGAGAAACCAAAAGCGATCACATTCTGTCCAACAGCTTCATTCCATCCAACAGCTTTAAGTAAGCAAGTAAACTTGTACAGTGCACAACGTCGAAAAGAATCCCGAGGCGTGACAGCACAGTGCATGAGTGTGACAGACAAACACTACAGTAAAAGGTAAAGGTAAAGGTTGTCAATTTGTATAGCGTATCGTCGTGTACGACGTACACCTCTAATGCGCTTTTCATCACTAACCAGAGCCGTCGATCGCACAGCCGCCGCGTGCAGCCTGCAAGCACAGGCTGGCGCACTGGCCAGCCAGGCAGCCCAGTCAGCTGTACAAAGGTCCCCACCTTCTGTAACCCATATAATGAGTTTCTACTCATTTAAACGACCCCAGAGGGATGGCAGGCTGAGTTGAACTTGTTGGTTGACTGATAGCGAACGCCGTACCCACAAAGTTATCAAGCAGCCATCCATCAGTCTAGCGCAGGATAAGGAAAAGTCCACCAGCCAGGACCGACGTTCTAACCACTATGCTACGCCACCAACTTACAGTAACATCAGGTATGTCTAACAGGCAGCATCACTGGAGCTTTCAGCGACTATACAGTTAACCAACCAGGCAATCAATTAGTCAATCACTCAATTAATCAAATCAATCAATTAATCAAGAGTGGTAGCGCGACAGGGGAGCAGAAGACAACTGCTCACAGCCCCATTTTTTGACTGTTGAAAATTGCCGGAAAATCCTTTTGTTGGAATATAGTAATTTCTGTTCAAAATTGCAAAATTTGAATCTAAGAAACCCCCATTTTTGAGCGATTTGGAAACAAAATCAAAATTTTCAGCAGCTGTAATGTCATCTGTTGGAAACTGCAACTGCCTGTTGGAATTCTATTGAAAACTTGCAGTGTATGTCAGAAAACAAAAATTTCCTGCCCCACTCACTTTTTAACCCCACAATGCCCTGTTACTCAATAAAAATCAACAAACATTGACCAAAATCACACTGAGCACAGACCCACTCACCCGTCTGTAGTTGATCTGATAACCAGTGATTGGAAGACCACCATCAACTGGCTTTGCCCACGTCACCGTGTACTCACGTCCATAGGAACTTTCTCTCGGCGACGTTATTATAACTGGGTAAGGCCGACCTACAGCAGACCAACCAGAAGCTACTATTTATACAACTAAGTAAAAGCAAATTTATATTGGCCAAAAAGTTGGAAAAAAACCTGCATAATCACCATCATCAGCATTGCCTGTTACAGCTGTCAAAAATACAACATTCTGATGAACATTATGGAAGCAGAAATGTGAAATTGTGACTTTTCATTTCTATCATTTTTACTCCTCATGTGCTACGTTCCTAATGGAGGAGTATATGAGATTAGTGTAATATTGAGAACCGACCAACCGACGACCGACCTCTGTGCCTGGAAGAGCCTTCCTGGAAGAACTTCAAACGGCCATATCTCCATAACAGTGCTAGATAGATGCATGGTCACTATGGACCACCCATAGGAAGTCGACCCCCGGGAGTCGAATGGTCACGTGACCGATGACGTCACGTGACTTCAAAAAGTCAAGGTCGTGACCCCATTATCTTTGAGGTGCCATATTTCCATAACGGTGCCAGACAGACGCATGCGTTGACTTGAGGTATAACAAGACAAATGGCAACCAGCGTAATCGACCATTATTGGAAATTTTTTCCTCTCTGTTACTAAAATCGGGCAATATTTTATGAACTTCGGGGAG
>Ga0209367_1008412_pt1 | contig 14109 bp, 8 predicted proteins | sample WorMetLIZISLAND2_FD_187412 | JGI IMG/M metagenome (GOLD analysis project Ga0209367, IMG submission 187412) | Marine gutless worms symbiont microbial communities from Max Planck institute for Marine Microbiology, Germany - Olavius geniculatus... ... | reverse complement strand
AGTATTAACCCGCAGCACGAAGCAAATTAATTGTAGTAGATAGCATACTCAACGCTCCATATGCACTGATAGTTGTATAACCCATTACTGCATGACTTATTTTTTTGATGTAGCGTCAAACTAGGTGTCCCATTTTTGGGACGCTATGCATAAATGGGTTAACTGAGTTCATTGTTTCTGCCTTTGTTCTTTTTTCTTATGTATACATGTATTGCTTACGTCCATTTATTTGTTGTGTGGTCATCCTAATAAGCTGCAATATGGGTCTTGCCCATCCAACTTTCCAGTTAAGCTCTTATCCTAAAAACAATAAGGTACAGAAATACCGAGATTCGTGTGAGGAGTAACTGGTGTGCCAAGTGTCAGTTTAAAAGGTTAGGGTTAGGTTGGCATAGCTTAAGGTGGACATCACTGGACCAATATATTTTTCTAGTCTATGCTACAGCGGGTGACCAAATGTGTGTCATAATGCGATGACGATGCCAGAAAGTTGTGAAGCGCACCGCAAGTAAAATAAGCAAAATGTTGAACTTGAGCGCATCTCTAGCCGATTTATATCTATGGTTATGTAGTTTTATCTATGTAAAATGTGTTGCGTCATTCGTGACGTCATTTTAATCGAAAATTTTGACAAATGAAGTGATTGAAGTGCGGCAGATACGGCAGGCGATTTCATTCTGTTATTGCACACAAAGGATTTATAACAAAATTCTGAAACGTCAGGTAAGCATTTTTGTTGAAATAGTGTTGTTTACGATGTTCGAATTTAACTGGCAAAAAAACGAATCGAGCGTTTGCGCCGCCGCCATTGTGACACACTTTTGGCCACATGCTATAAGTGCTGTTGTTGCTATTGTTATCTACAGTTTACAGGGTTGTGTTGTGCTGTTTGTGTTAGTTTAGTCGCAGAATTTATTTGTTATTGTTCTTACGCTGTGGGGTTGAGAGTAGAAGTAAATGACAAGGTGCATATGCGTGTTGTGTCATCAGTTCTTCACGGCTGCTCCACCGATGGCGATCGGTTTGTTTGATCGTTACTGCAGTGCTGACAGCATGCTCCGGTTTCCGTCATTGTACAAGTCGTCTCAGAACTCTACTTTCTTCAATGTTAAAGTAAGTTGATCTTCTAAGATTTGCGGAAAATACAAGTAAGCGAGTGAGCACGCATTTTTAGCAAGAAGCCCACTGAATCTGAAGTGCAGTGGTCGAGTAGAGCACTAAAGCTAGGTAGAGCCTAAAAAGTCTTGAGTTGGCAACAAAAATGGCATATGGAATCACACCTATGAATATTCAAAGGTAGGATACTCCAAATGATGAGAGCAGCTTCTGTAAATTAAAACACGAGGGACAGACAACAGAATGGAAATTACAAAATAGAAGCCAATACAAACTGATGATGTGTATTCAACAATGGATTTCATTGTGATGTTCTCTGTGGTAATGTTGCGTGTGTCTGTTTTATTCAGTTTTGAATTTTTACTGTCAAAAGCCACCCATATGTACATGGATACATGTTTGCACTGTAGATCTTCTGGCTGTGGTGTGCCAATGCAATTTATCACTCTATCCTGCTGTTCTGGCTTACTGTTTTGTTTCTCTCACAAGGTTTGTGTGAATTATATTCATTAATGGCAGGCATAGTTTGTACGTGTTGAAAACAAGAAAACCTGTAGAAATCCAGTAAAATATTATAGCTAGCGGCTATGCTGCAGCACTGTATCGAAGCCGCTGGTTGAAATCTAGGCTGCACGCCGAGTTGAGGTCCGAATGGTTGAAAATGGAGGCAGCACGCCAATACTATGGCAGAGATCAAGCAGACAGGGAGCATAGCGATCTGTCCGCATGTTTTTTTAAAATAAAAGATGGATTGTTCAATGTACATACTTTATGTACGTCAAACAATCGGCCAGTTTTGGAAATGATTAATAAGCTCCTTGGTGTGTGAGATCCCTCTTTTGCTGTGTCTCGCTGCAGTTCTTATAGAAGAATTTTTGAGCCTTTGCATCGGTGCATGTGGCATCTTTGTTTTAAGTTGAAAAATAAGTAAAGAGACCTGCACACACTGACAGAGCTGTATTTAGTTACGATACTTGTGTATTTTTCAGCTTAGGTTTATATCACTGTTTGACTGATTTCAGATGTTGCCTTTCCTAATGGAGTAGTTGGTGGATATCTGTTTCTTGGCAACATGGTTTACACGGTAAGTCGTCACTGACTTCGGTATGTTTTCATCAGCAAAGCTGACATGTGTAGTGGATGTTGTATGATGCATCATGTCAAACCAGCACATGATGTTTTGCGTTGTTTTATTCCATCAGATGGTGTACAAATGGATAATACATGATGGTGCATGAAAAGTGGAACAGGCATGCATTACGGACCTTCCGGCGTAAGAACAACAACAAATAATTTGTGTGACTAAATTGACACAAACATTGCAACGCAACACTGCAAGCTGTAAATAACAACAGTTATCGGACAGTTTTGGAAATGATTAGCACTGCAGTGAAGGGTGGTCATATCACACTGTTTATGTATTTGAATGCTGTTAATGTGTTTTAACTACAGTGATTGAGGTTAATCATTTCTGAAAACTGCCTAATTGCATGATCTCTCATATGCGTAACGTGTATATTCCACTTTTTTGTCCACCAGTTATGTTTATCTTGATCGATGAAGACAATATGGATTGCAGGCAGCTTGCAGCACAGTTTGTTTACAATAGATGAGAATTTATTGTATGCTGACGTCAACAGTGACACCATCCCAGTATTTGCACATGGCAGAAAATGCGGATATTTACGGGTGTCAGCAAGAGTAAAAGAGAAAAACCGATAGAATCTTAGTGTTGAGAAGTAGTGTACATGATGGGCACATTGGTGCAATGGTACTGTTGGTTTGTTATGATGTCAGTATCTTTACTGTCAATATTTTGAACAGAACAGTGTAAATTTATTTAGAACTGAAATGGTTTTTGGATATAAAAATAGCAGCCCATGTGCTGCAGTTGATTGCGTGAAAAGGAGTGAATGGATTGTTTTGTCTTGTTGCAGTATGTCGTTGTGACAGTTTGCGTCAAAGCGGGATTAGAAACATCAGCATGGACTTACGTAAGTGACAATCTGTCTTAGTGCTAGCTTGTGATTGTTGTGGCTTCTTTATTAAATTCAGTACATAAAATGTAAGGTTCTTTCTAAGCTATAAGGCCCATAGGCAGCACTGATCTCTATTTCTTTGGCCATCAGCCATACACAAGTTTACATTGCCAGACCACAGTTATTTAGCTAGTGCATAACACAGTTTATGCCCCCACTCTCATCAGTACTTATACACTGTGTTTCATAAAAACAGTACCCCTAAGGCAGGTTGGCATAAATTTATCAAAATCAGTTCGCCTAAAATGATTTTTCACACAGTGCACTGCCATTCAGTTGCGGATTCATTGTGCTTGAAAAGTTTGGTATGGGCCGAGTACCAGCTGCACGGTTTCCATGTGATCTGGCTGAACTGAAGCAGCGACTTGTTAATGTCTGGGCTGACTTGGAACAGACAGTTGTGGACGAGGCCATTGACCAGTGGAGGAAACGACGCAAAGCCTGCGTCAAGGCCAAAGGACAACATTTTGAACATTTCCTATAACTTTAGTCGTACGTGTAGATTGCTTGTACCAACGTTTTTTTCGATATTGAAGCCGTTTTCTTGAAGTTATAACAAGAAGTTTCAGGGCCGGTTTTTTATGAAACACAGTGTAGTGCTTACCCACAGGGATGAGGGATTGCCAGGCTGAGTTGACCTGGGTGGCTGGTTACGTACCAAGATAGTTTACGCATCTGGCAACAGTCGCACATCCAAGTTTCGGTGTTGAGTAGTTTTATTGATCACATACGTCTTAACCACAACATGTACATTATGCCGTTTGAAACTAAATTAAGATTGAGTGTGATTGAGATATAGCATTCTGCTTCAACGTGTTGTCAATCAGCAAAGCCATCGTGCTTAGTTAATGTTGAATGATGCATCAGACCGCAGCATGATGTTTTTTGTTACACTAAATTAAGATGAAACGAAATTGAGATTTGTTCATTGTGGTTTAGCATTTATTCAGAGCATTGTGAGTGAATAGCTGAGTGAATGCAAGCTGTATGTTATGCATTGGACAGTTTACACATCTGGCAATCTGGGGCAGCATTGCATTTTGGTTTCTGTTCCTCGTTATCTATCCTCACTTCTGGCCGTCTATTGATCTTGCGCCTGAAATGGTCGGAATGGTATGTGCAGGAATTATGCTTTTCATCCATGTGTTACTTACCTAATGCATGCTGTCATTGGTGAGTACTACAGGGTGCGCCAAAAAAATTTACCCCCGCCCCCCTATGCCGTATTAATCAATTTTTTATATTTCACCAGAATTTTGACTTTTTAATTCACTTACTTACGTTGCAAACGTTTTGAGCAAATGACGTCACTATGACGTCATCGTCATGGACACATTTGTTGTTTATCGTCAGTTAGTAAAACTTTGAAATGTAAAAATTTGGTGGGTGGTCGCGCTTAATACGGCATAACTTTGTCAAAGTTAAAGATAATTGAATAGAATTTTTGCAGGTTAGCGTATATCTGAATGGATAATAGGCGTGTAAAATTTTGTTTAAAAATTCTCAGCCGTTTCGGAAAAATTATCAGAAAACCTCAGGGGTAAAATTTTTTGGCGCACCCTGTAGAGGAGTGCAGTCGTGGAAAAGTTGCAAAACATCAGACTGTCTTAGACGGAAGCAGAAATGGTATTTCTTTATAGACGGGATTGATGTCTTTGTATTGTCCAATGTGTCCACTTGGCAGCAGGTAGAATCGAGTTTATGCAAGTTTGTTGAATTTAGTATTTAGGTATAATTTGCATACAACATATTTAGTGATCAAATTAGCGTGAATAGTGATGCTTGCTTTACTTAAGTTGTTTGACATTCAGTGTTTGTAAAATACTGTTTCTATTGCTTTTCACACCTTAGCTAACTGCAAAAGTGCGAATGGTTTTGATGTGAAACATTTTCGTAGTTTGATGTGCTTGTTGTGGCTGTGCTGACAGACAAGCTACGTGTTTGGTTGCTGGATATTCTGGGTGGCTCTAATGCTCGTTCCTGTCATAACACTGATGCGTGACTTTGTCTGGAAAGTGTGAGTAGATGTCACACGATGCATGAGTTGCTTGTCAGATATGTGCTTGGCCTGTGAAGGGTTAAAGGGTGCGTATAGCTCTTCCAGGGGAACCCATCCCAGTGCTATGGAGCATCACCTGCCACACAGTGTCACACAGTGCTACTTGCCTTACCATCTAACAGAGGTAAACTGCTCCACCTTAACCACAGCCAGACAGGTCGGTACTCAGTTCTCGAGAGACGGAAGGCTGAGTTGACCTGGGTGAGTGGTTGTATACCAGGATGGTTTACAGTACTTGTTCACTTACTAACTAAGCCCAGCATACAGCAACTGTGTAGATCAGACACAATGTGTTAACCACTAGACTACGTCATTACTAATAGTGCTCTTGATTCCTGTGGCCCTAGACATGCATAGCAAACAGCTGATGTTTAGTTTGATCAGCTGTTGACGCTGCTGGCTAAAAAGTAAGTGAGTGAATTTCTAGAGGGGACATCCTTGCGAAGAAGCGCGCTAATTCTGATCCACAGTGGTAAGATATGGACATGCAGCAGAATTTTCTCTTGGGAATCGTGATGATGCGTAATTTTCAGTACTTTTACAACTTTTTAATCTGATGCCGTTTTGTTGTTCCAGGGCTTTGGCACTATTGGTTTTGTAACATTGTGGGTATATGCCCGGAAAAACTACCCATGTAGCAAACAAAAGAGGTTTCCTTGGTTACTTACCTTAACCCATATTAACTTTGTAATAGTTGGCCAGTTAAATGAAAACTGACACTATTAACAGCTGTAGTAAGAATAATAGCAGCGATCCGCTTTGCTTCAGTAAATGTGATGTGATGTGCTTTTGTCGCCAGCGTACGACGCTCACTGTTAAGAACTGTTCGTGAAGACGTTTTGGACATTGAACTAGCCGACAAAGAACCAGCTTATGTCGCCCTCTATGAAACAAAGAAAAAGTAAGTATTTTTTGCTTTTGTTCATTCATAGTTAAGTCGTATGTTCGATGGTTAAAATTTTAGTAGCAGAAAATTTGACGTATTTACAGCTTTGTAAAAAAAATTTAGCTCTAACTGAAACAACATGTGCAGTTTTTTGAACCAAACTCATCTGCTGTGAAACTAAGTTTCATGATGTAATTTGTACAATTTATTCACATGCAGAAGCTATACATTCACTAGATATTGATGCTAGGTATCATACTGAAGAGATTATGTGGAGCCCATTTGATAGTGATTAGAGGTAAGGTGCCAAAGAATTTAGTTTAATGACTGACTGACTTACTTTGGCTGTCAAGTTTGTTGTTTGTTTTTTATAACTGCCTTAATTTTGCATTTAATTCTATGTTATATTTTACTGTTGCCTTAACATCTTCACTTTTTATGGTACTTATTCACTATGGCAACAGCCTGGTTGTAAAAAGTGTGCTTGCATTTAATATTTATAGCAAATTAGCAATTTTGGATAATGTTTATGAAATCTAATTTTGTGCAGTCACTGACACATGGATGTTTTTCGTTGACTATTATTTGTATGCTACTTTACTTGTTGGCATTCATTCTAATATTTTACCACTACTGTAACGACTACAGTTGAAGATTGTAATCTTAACTGTTATTTAACCAGTTAACACCAGTTTGTTCTTAATTCCCAATTCATAACTTCTCTGCTATATTTCAAATCTATGCCAAATTTTCTTTTTGTTTGTGACTGAAGTGTACACTGCATTCTGTTGTTGTTTCTCAGTTGTATGTAAACATTGCGAGCATAATTGAAATCTCTATTGTTAAATTTTTTTTACTTGCATCCTAGCTGTAAATAAACTGATAACTTTTGTTACTGTCTTTTACTGAACATTATAATTCTGTTCTTATCAAGTCATGCAGTTTCTAAAATTTTCATCCTTTAAATAAGCTCCCGTACTTGCATTTGCCTGAGTCTTCTATCCTGTACTTTATTTACTTTTGAAAAATGATGGTTCAGTTTGATGGATTTACTGTATACAGAGTAGTTTGTTTCTTAAATTTGAACTGTTAGTCCAAAGCATGCAGATTACAAATGCACTTTTAATGTCTCATGTTTGAACACTGTTTTGGACTTAGTATATTTTGTTATCATGCTGCAAGACCTTTTTTTCTTTTTTCTTTTAATTTGGTACTTTATTCATTTGAGGTGTGGTTTGGTGGTTTAGTGGTTAGCATGTTGGACTAGTGATCGCAAGGTCACAGTTTCTGATCGACTTCCGAACATTCCTTTGTTGGGTAACAACTCTGGGCAAGTTGTTCACACACGTGTGCCTGTCACCAAGCAGTGCAATTTGATACCGGCTTAACTGTCGGGAAACTAACGGCAGGATATGGGAGAGGTCTGGTCTTCTGCTTATATAACTGAGCTGAGTTTGCACTCAATGTTGGCTCAGGGATGAGTCAACATTGAGCCAACAAATTGAGATGAGCACCGACCCTAGGGTCACAGAGCTGTGAGAGAGTGCTGTTGACTATGGGCAGTTTACCGTTTTTATGCGCAACGGCAGCTACTGCTGTAGCGCGTCTTAGCCATTGCAATTCTGTCTGTCCGTCCGTCCGTCTGTCCGTCCATCTGTCTGTCTGTCACACGGGTGGAACAGTCAAAAACGGTGCAAACTAGGATCACCAAATCTTCACCATCGGCTGCCAGGAAGACTAGTTTCAGAATCCGTAAAGCTTTTTCAGAAATTCGAAAGAGGTCTCCTTTAACGAGGGCGCTAAATGAGAGGGGGGTAGGAAAAATTTGCGATTTTTAGCCGATACGACGTTGGCAGAGCGAGATAGGTGGCTCCCCCTGATGAGTACAAGTAAAACACTATAGATATTTAGCCGCTGGTCGTCTGGCGCCCTCTGTTGATTGATTTTGTTTTACTGGGCTTTCTTTGAAACTGTAGCCACAAGCCGTATGGATGAGATCTATGGATGAAGTCTACAGATCACTAGCATACGGTGGTGCACCACTGTTGCGTGTTTCCCTTTTCTTGTCTTTGCTTACTTATCTGATTGTTTTTGTTATGATCAGTGTAACTATGAGATATTGTTGATGCGGATTGCAGGGTTGTCGAGACGGCTCGGCTTTTGCGAAACGTTTTCACTCGAGCCACCGATGTCGCTGCAACCCATCACATGTCGACGGAAATCCAACCACGTATGTCGATTTTACTGAAGTGGCATAAGTAAGAAAAAAGATTTTCAGCGTAGGTATAGTTATCAAAAATGAAACATCAAATGAGTGGATTAAGAACATAGAACAGGATGTCTTCAGATGCTGGCTGAAGACTAAGTGATGAACTCAGGGTGATGTTTTGTATGGCAGTTGGTCAGGATAGTAGAGACTTAAGTAGTTGTGTGCTGAGTCTGCATGTGGTGAGACAGAAGGATGGTTGGAGAAAGCTGACCAGAGCTTCTGTACTACTGGGTTGTTTGTGCCTATTTGAACCATTGAAGCAAGTTCTCTCGTCCTTCTTTCTGTCTCTCCCTTTTTCTCTTTTCTTCCTTATTTTTTTTCTCTTCTCTTTCCTTTTCTTACTGGGAGTCTTTTCCCGAAATTTTTAGGCTAGCCGCTAGCTAGTGGGTCTGGGGAGTTTTGTGAGATTTTTCCGTGAGGTCTTGGTTGAAGCACCAGTCGTTGTCAATTCTGATACATTCTGGGTCTGGAAACGTGTTGGTAGCAAGTACAGAGAAAGTAGATAACTAGATAGTAGAAATGCTTTGTTTTTAAGTTGTAAATTATACGAACTGCTTCGGTGGTTGAAAGACCACTAGCTTTCAACAAATGTTTCATCTTTTATGTTGGAGCATTTGCTCCATGGTTTATATGGTGCAGACATTCCCTGCCTTTCAGTATGTTTGTAATCTAATCTGTATTTTTGACTCTGTTTGTGTTATCTCACTTATAATTTTATATACCGTTGCTGTATACATTTTAATCATTTTGTTTTTGCTCCAACGTTGTAGATGGCTATGCTTTTTCACAAGAAGAACATGGATATGTGAGACAGGTAGTATCGGTTGAAATAACACCTTTAACTGCTCTATTTTAATAATTGGTACTTGTGTACTTTACCCATTCATGCCTACAGTCCCAAAGAAGGATACACCTACTTTATGGTAAATCATAAAATAATTTAGGCACTAATTGGTTATATGTCACCGTCACCACATACAACAGTTTCTGCACTGTAGGTAAGAAAATGTAAGCATTAAGAGTTTTTCTTATAATATATTTTACTGACCCACTTGCAAGGAAATTTGCAACAAATTGATCATTAAAATTTTGACATCTCTGAAACATTAACCCTAAAAACTAGCTGGAATTATTTAACTGGCAAACTTTATTGCATTATTCATTTGAACAAAAATAAACATGTAATAAATGTTTCCATGCAGTTCCTTGCCATTCATAGTTAGCTTTACATGTACATCGTTCAAAATGTTCACTTTTTTATACCTACAGTCCTTGTTTACTGTCCCTTCATGTGTCTTGTTACTTCATTTTTATGCAGCCTAGGCAAGAGTTCTGTCATTCTGCACGCTTTTATCTTTTCCTGTGAAATATCACAAGTAACTTGGTTTATATCATTCGGTCAGATGCTTTTATACATGCTATAAATTCTTGAGTAAAATCATTTAAGAGACATGCAGTAATGTTAGCAATTTTCCGTGATGATATTAAACCGTGATTTGTGTCTGTGTGTGGCTGTAGTCGGATTTAATTCGTCACTATGACACGACAGCTATCAAGCCCGCCGGACTCTGACAAATTTCTTATCTTGTTGCTGCTTTTTTCGACAGTTAGCTTCATCGGTTCATCTTATTAACTATTAGTGCTAAATCATTGTACTGTCTTTCTGAGTTGTTACGTTGCCTGCATTTGCAGTGAAATGTTTGAAATGGATCTCTACAGACGTTAAAGTGATGAAAATGCCTAGTGCTATTAGTGCATTTTAGCATGTGTGTGACACTTCTATTGTTCTCTTTACCATTTTTTCAGTTTTTAGCAATTTTCTTCAATATCCGCATTATATTACTGTTGAAATCATTGCGTTTAGGTTAAGTGCGAAGCTCTATGCAGTATTGATTCTGTTTGAAGTGTGAAGTGGTGTAGCGAATGTGTTGTGCTTGGTTTTACAGTGAACTGATTAGTATGTGTATTACTGCTTGTGTGTAAATGATGGTGACTGCCATATGTTTTATAAATTTCTCATTGTGTCTCATAACCAACATGTTTTCTTCATGCATGACTTATGAGTTGCAAGTCTGCTATGTCCTGCTGTAAAGTGTTTATTTACTATTCAGTGCCTATGTAAATGAACATGTAGCCCGCAGTTGTTAGATGTGCTGCTTGCTGTTTTAATGTCATGCCATATTGTTCATATGTGTGCGTTTTTATATACACGCTACCCTTGTGGTGAATAGATGTAGGCCCTATTCCTGACCCATTTTAATCATTTTCAGTTTTGTTAGCGCTGCTGTGCTGCATATGTTAGCTGATAGGGTAGTTTGCCAGCTTGTTTTATGACTGTCTTCATTACAAAATATTGTATTTTCAACTTTATATCTTACATAGTGAACTTCATGTGTTATTATTATTATTATTAAAAGCAGTAGTTGCAGTAGAAGTAGTGGCTGTCGATACCTATTCATCAGTAATATTTACAAGGGCCCGTATATTGAGTTGGGTTGTGATTGTCCAACTACCCACATCCATGCAATGGCAGTATTGTTTTCAGCATTAGTGGTAAGTTTTTTCACTGTTACCGTGATGACTTGTGATGAAATTGTTCGTGAACATGCACCTTGACAACCTCTAGAAGCCTACTGAATTTCAAGGTCTTAGGTCAGTGTCACATGGGTTTTCATGTGTTTTTGTGTGCAGTACTTATGCTGCGTTAGGCAGTGGTCATAAATACTGTAAGTATGAGCTTCTAAGTCGGAAGTTCTGTTTGGTTGACCTTCCTACTTGTATTTACTACTCGGAAAGTTGTCGCTTTTGACAGCATGACGTTAATTCTGACTTTGCAACCTTGACCTTTGCAATGGCGGCTGCAGCAGACAAATTGTTTTGTTTGACTGATATTTCGTGGTAAAAGATGGTTAGAAACATTGCAAAAGTTTGCCAGATGTGTTCATTATCTTTAACCAGACTGCCAATTATCGGTATATTAGTGATGTTTACAACATTGATATGTGCATTCCGGCACTTATGCCTACTTTCAAGCGGTATATAGGTCAACATTACCGAATGCATCCTACTCGTACTTACCAGTTGCAAATTGGTATATACCGTAATTACGAGCACTGCTGAACGCAGCATTAACCTTGACAGTCTTGTTGCTTGTAAGTACAGTGCTAGTCCCCCACTAAGTGGCTGTCTTTTTAGACATTTAACAGTAGCTGTCATTTAGTTGTTTTCAGTTCGTCATTTGATAGTTGTTGCAGATTTTTTAATTGGGGGTTCAATTTTTTCTTGGATGGTTGACGATCGTAAAATCCAACAATGCATGAATCAGTGGTGGTGTGGAAAAAGGAATGAAAGAATGAATGAATGTGCTGGTTGTTTATAAATATTGTGTGCGATTAATGTGCAATTAATGTGGATTATTGACTTAGCGGTTAGTGAACCTGATTTGGGTTTGCTGGCTTGAATCTTGAGCATTTTGCTAGCAAAATTTGATGTTCTCTCACGTGTTTTTCTGTCATAAATAGGTGCTTTGTGGCTGGGACAGCGGGTTACATGCCGTTATTCTGAGGACCGCTATTCCGAAGACATTTTGCCCTTTTTCCGACAGCTGCTTGCGTAGGCCTACACTGATAGTGCTTAAGTTGACGACACATTTACCAGTTTATGGCGCCAGTTTCCAGATTCCAATGCGGTCATAAATGCGACGAAAGAAACTGAACGTTTTTGCTTATTCATGCAAATCATGCTTTTCGTTATTGCCATAAATAAATGCGCGCTTTTATAATTTTTTTAATAATAGCTCTTTGAGATTAACCTGATCACTGCACTGGAAACTAATTTTTCTGGAACTAGAGTTCGTTTCTTCTACTTTCACTTCACGCAATCAGTATGGAGATGTTTTAGCACGACAGACGTAGTGTCAAACTCCACTGCACAAATGTTGCTAACAACATTGGCAGCATGCTGTAGAATTGTAGGCGCGAACACCATCAACGGACGAGATGTTGTACAACATTTTGTTGACATAATTACTACAGGTGAAATTGCAAACAAAAAGGACTACCAAATTTTGATTTTGACATGTTGTTCTGTCATATATTATGTACTAGCATGTTTCTTATTTGCGCTGCACAGAAGCAAACAAAGCGTCATTAACAGCTGCTGCTTTCATATAGTGTTCCATAACGTCTGCATGCATTGCTGCCTCATAGAACGCAACAGATACAAAGCATATAACTACGTTCATATAGGCTCATAACTGGCTAGTAAACGGTCCACCACAAATGGTGTACATTGCAATTAAATTATATAAATTATCATTGTTGTACTTGTTAAAATTTGGGTATTTATTTCCTATGTCCATCATTTGCTGTTAAACCAGCCTTTAATTTTGTAAACGGTTAATCGTTGAATTACGTGTTGCGGGGCCTACTATAGGTTGAGCAGTTAACGGTTTAACCGTGCACATGCCTACTGCACGCTGTCCCTTCAATCTTTCAGAATAGCAGTCTTCGGAAAAGCGGGCTTTGAAATAACGGATTACTCCTTGGACAGTGACCATAAGCGTGGCAGAAAGCAACAGCAATTTTGACTACTTACAGCTCTTGCTCCTACATTCATGTGAATTTTGTCACCATTGCCTTTTTACTGATTTTGACATTAATATGTGTGTAAAAATTTGCACCACTAGGAGTTTGGTATTACTGGACTGAATGATTGTTGGTCGTGGATTTAGAGACGTATAGTTTCATGATGTCTTAAATGTCTCAACAATTCTGAATATTAATAGCTGTTTGGTGGTACAGTGTTACTTGCTAAGTTTTTGTATGTTTTTAGAGTCATAATCTTACCTTGCTTTGTCATAAGGTTCCGTTGGTCTATTACTTATTGAGTTGGTCAAGCTCTTGATGAGTGAGAGGCATGAATGTACCTAAACTTCAGCTGTAAACATGACGGAACATTTTAGTGCATACACATGTGCTTGCGTGCTATATGCAAAGCTTTGCACACCAAGCTACTTAAGTAGGAACTGTGCAAAATAAGAACTGAAATAAGGTCAGAATGTCAGATTTATTTTTTCCTTTGTCAACAACAAGATTTTTTTTCTTGATTTTAGGGAAAAATCTGCTTATTTCTGAACATATTTAGAAGTCTGTTTTGTCACTGAAGTATGCTACCATACAACCAGTACCAGCAGTGTGGAAGCAATTTTTATTGTCTGTCCAATGCAATGCATAGCATTGGACGATTGCATTGGACAGAGATAAATTCACCTGAACGTCCGTCCGTGCGTCCAACTTTTGAGGTGCCATATCTCCATAACGGTGCAATATAGATGCATGGTCACTACGGACAACCCATAGGTAGTTGCCCACTGTGAGTCGAATGGTCACGTGACCGATGACGTCACGTGACCCCAAAAGGCCAAGGTCGTGACCCTATTATTTTTGAGGCGGCAATTAAACTTTTTAATTTTCACCACTGGCCCACACAGCTCACTCATTTAATTTATACAAGATGCACTGGACAGACTCCGTGTTCGTTTGAACAGTATCTTGTTTTACTCAAATTTTATTTGTGTCCATGTGTGTGATATATTTTGTGCTATTATTATATTCTGTAGTTATTCAGTTGCAATCGTTAATTTTGTACATCTGAAATGTGTCAACATGCTCAATCAGCATGGTACACTCACATGGTAAAAATGCCATTGTCATATGGCATTTTTACCATGTGAGTGTAC
>Ga0209367_1008410_pt1 | contig 14110 bp, 5 predicted proteins | sample WorMetLIZISLAND2_FD_187412 | JGI IMG/M metagenome (GOLD analysis project Ga0209367, IMG submission 187412) | Marine gutless worms symbiont microbial communities from Max Planck institute for Marine Microbiology, Germany - Olavius geniculatus... ... | reverse complement strand
CCGTGCGGCAGGCGGCTCTGGTTAGTGACGAAAGCGCATTAGAAGCGTGTTTGCGACGATGCGCTATACAAATTGACGACCTTTACCTTTTACCTTTACCTTTACAGGCACGTGTGTGGCAGTGCCCCGGCCGGGAGTCGAACCAGTAACCTCAAGATCACTATTCCGACAGGCTACCGCTACACCACCAAACCACACTTAAATTAGCGGGTTTTGGGTTTTCTCACTTACTTATTCACTGATGCCGTGGATTGTGTTGGTAGGTATTTGACGGGCGTGGATCGTTCTTGGCTCTGGTCAACACGACGTCAGCCGGAGGGCGTCTGTACGGTCCTCAGGGTTTGTGTGTTGGCTCCATCCATGAGCACGTTGTCGTAGCAGACTCCGGAAACCATTGCTTCAAGGTCTTCAGACATCCATTCTCCGTCTGACTTATCTCCTCGTCACGTGACTTAACTCGTCACGTGACCTTGTCACGTGGATTCACTGGATTGTCCGTCGTCACGTGGTGGCAAGTTGCCTGTTGGCAGTGGCGTTGACATGCATGGGGCCCACTGCCCAGTCCCACAGACAGAACATAAGCACACATTTAAACTGCTCTAAAGTTGCCAATTTGGTCATTTGATTCTGGGGCCAATAATTGAAATAGTGGCCACCAGATCTCATATTTTAAAGCAGTAATGCACCAAATTTAATTTTCGTCCCAGACACCGTTGGAAAGCTTACAGCGCTCCACAGAACCTTAGCTGGATTATAATGGTCCTACTTCTGAAGGAAGAGAAGGAAGGAGAAAAGGAAAAAAGGAAAAGGAAAGGGAGAGGGAGACGGAAGGAGGTGAGAAAAGGGGAGGAGTGGGGACAAAAAAAGAAGTAAAGGGGGAGAGGAGGTCCCCAATTTACATTAATGGCTACTCCACTGGCTGTTGAAAAGTTCGCTGACAATATACGAGATATTGACTAACATCAACACAACGTTTAGCATACTGTGATTTTGTGACTTTAATCGCTTGATCGGAACGTGTCATAGCATTGTGCTTTGTTCAAGTGTTTCTGTAAGGCTTGTAAGCTTATATTTCATACATTTGTGGGCGAAATTTAAATAAGTGTGACATTTGTTTTAAAAAGCGGTGTCGTATGTTTCTGCATGTTTCTGCATAACTAAGTACTTATTGACATCTCGTGTTTAACATATTAATTACGATTTGCAAAATTTTTGAAACATTTTTCTCCGCCCACGACGAAAGAAGTGTATATTTGATTACTGGAAAAAATACTGTGTGCGTTTTGTGTTTTTTTGCGGAGGGAAAAAATCTTGAGATTTTGGTAGCGTTTCAATTTTTTGGTAAATTCTAGATCATCAGCCAATTAAATATATTCTTTGTTTGTCTTCGTTCAACATAACTGTGGCGATAACAACTGACGAAAAATGACTTCCCAGCGACAAAATATAACCTGACATTGCAACAATAAAATATGATACATAACATAAATATATACTGCTAACACAATAAAAGATGACCCTGTTGGAATAAGGCGCGTACATAGCAAATAAAATTTTTAAAAATATGAACTAAAATGTGATAAAGTGAACGGTCATTTTAGTTCAGTTCCGGTGCTTTGTACGCCCTTTAGACGCAACTAGACTAAACTGAAATTTTAGTTCAGTTAAACTCAGTTAATTTCTATCGCTTCACAAGTTTACACACACACCTAACTGTCAACATCACAAACTAGATGTCGTCATGATGGCTAACACGAGATGCGGCCTTTACCAGAAATAGTCGTGAGATTATTATTGCGTTTCCGGCAACAGTATAATTAGCAGACAGATCGTTTCTAACGTAAGCTTCTATTTTCGACTTTGAGCTTGGGCTCGGCCAACATAAAAAGAAGAATAGTAAAGAATGACTTTGTGATTGTGTAATCTGTCGTAACGTCGTAACCTAGTCCACAGCTACTAAAATACGATATAATATACTGCAAAAAATAAAATATTCAACAAATAATATCTTCAATAAAACATTGCATTTACCTCAAATTCATCTTGTCCTAATATGTAGGCCCTAGTGATGTGCCGTTGGTAAAATTTTTGTGAAAGTCCGTCAATCACGCCAAAAATGTCGCGCACACGCCATTCATAGACGAACGACATGAGAGAGACATAAAATGATAACAATCAAAAAAAAACTTTGAAACAACAAAAACCAATAAGCACAGTAGTGGCGCCAACTTTTGAGAGTGAAACCACGAAATTTATGGGGGTTATTTTCTTGTTTCAAGTCGTGGTTACGTGTATAATATAATACAGAGTGTGCCAGAAAAAAATAACCCAACTTGTTTTTTGTCAGAACTTCATCAAATCTCAACCAAATTTGATAATTTTTGGCAAACAGATAGCCAAGACAATAGAAATATGTAAGGTAGACTCAGTGTCTACCTCACATAGTTCATGTCAACGCACTACCGTGTAAAATGCAGATGCTCCAAATTGTTGCATAATGCTCGGTTGTTGTCTCCGTAAAAGTTTTAACAACTTAATTAAGCACACAATAAACTAAGATGTGATTTATGTACCAGAATTATAAGTTTGTGTAACAACTTGCTTTTACATTACGGTATCAGAATTTATGCTCCAAGTGTATACAATGGTTTAGACGTGACGCCGCGGCTGATAGCAGTATTAACGATCAACTGATCAAAATCAGGCACGTCGAGAGCCAGAGCGGGGCCCTGAGGAAACATTTTCACGGGGTCCCTCTGGGGAGAAAATTCTTGACTTTTTTTAAAATGATGCATTCTAGTGTACTTTATATTTTTGAGCAACGGCGGGGCCCCAAACGTCGCGGGGCCTTGGGTAGCTTACCTTCTCCCTACTTCACCCTCTCGATGGGCCTGATCAAAATGCACAGCACTCATTCATGGATAAAATGTGTTTTAAGCTCATCAATCAGTTATTTTGTTGTCTGCTATTTTCATCACAAAATATTTAATACCACAAAATTATTACATTACATGGCACTTTCTGTCAAATTAATAATAAAAAAGTGAGCAATCTGATACTGATAATCACCGTGTAATGTAACAATTTAAAGCATCTGCGTTTTACATCGTAGTGCATTGACATAAACTATGTGAAGTAAACACTGAGTCGACCTTACATTTTTCTATCGTCTTGGCTATATGTGCCAAAAATTATCAAATTTGATGGAGATATGACGAAGTTCTGACAAAAACAAATTGGGTCATTTTTGGCACACCCTGTATATTATACGTCAAAAGTGGGGACCAGCACCCCTGGGGCCTGGGCTGCCGTTTGGCGTCACCACTGAATCAAGTGCAATGATATACCAGAAAATCGAGTCCGTACAATAATCGCTATAACTGTGATACCAGGCATGTGGCAATCTACGCTAAGTGGCGAGTTCGATCGACTTCCCCCCATTAGCCGGAGCCAGGAAGCGTTGAGATACCAATACCGATACGACAATGTGGAGGTAATGAGAGTGTGTAGTGTCGGATAGGTGAAGATACCTTTATTCTAGCACATTATTCTAGCTATTACTCAGTAGTCCTTCGCTAGACGGTATCCGGTATGGGCGGGATCCACTCCTGTGCGCCGAGAACACTGAACAAAACAACTAGAACGACGACGACTGCTATACACCCTCCTATGAACGCTCCTACACTCACTGCGATTGACCAGCGCAACTTTGTATCCTTACCCGACTCGTCGCCCGCCTGCACACGCACACGAATAAACGTCTTTATGCATCATTAATCCAAAACCAAATCTAAAATACATTTGTACAGCGCATCAACGCAGTCTCTAATGCGTAGTATCAGTAAGTCAATATCGGCGAAATAAAAATGTTTTAAGTTTTTAACCGCTGTCTAAAAGTATCAAAAAATGTCTAGCAACTTCTGGTGGTAGTCAGGTAGAGCTTTTCAACAGACTGGACCAGCAACATTGAAAGCCACTAGTGCCGTAGGTTGAGAGTCTGCAGCGTGGTATGACCAGGTTGCTGGTTGTGGAGGACCGAAGCCCACCACGACGACTTGTTGAAGCAGCGACAGGCGTACACGCACAACAAAAAATAAAGAAAATAACAAAAGTTAACTAACAGCGGTAGGCTATAGGCATAATTATGACAACGAGCTAGAAATCTCCTACGCCGTTTATCAGCAATGCTGCTTGAAAAAAAAATTAAAACAAGTCATCCTGACAATTTTTACCGTATCTTTATTATTTTTCATTATAATTTCATAAAAATTAAAATCTATTTATAACAAAATCCAGTGCACGCAAGTCTAACACAGACAGTAAACAGACTTTTACCCATAACAGCGGTGAATATTTGTTTTTGATGACCTGCAAAATGACTTCTCTGGAAGCAACAATTGTCGCCATAACATCCGGTACTTCAATCAATTGAATGATTTGTCTTTATTGACGACATTAACAAACATACCGCTGTTAACAGCGGCGTCGTGCGTTAAAAAGTACACGGGCAGCAAGTTGCAATCATCCGACAGACTTTGCAAATTTCCTACAGAAAAAAATTATGGATCCTCAACGTTTTAAAATTGCCCTTTAATTTTCTTAATATCGTGGTTTTAGCCCCAAATTTAGCACTTTTGGACCCAAAAAAAATTTGGCAAAAAGATTTAATCGACAGATTTATATCCGATTTAGTTTTTGTACTCTTTGTCACACACGTAGGGGCCAGCTTCCAAAGTTTTTAAAGCCGATATATACATGTTGACTATAAAAACTAAAATGAGAACGAGAACCAAAACGTTAATAACTTAATGCAAAAACACGTAGTCGGAGCGGCTTGCCTTGTGATCGACATAAGCAAAGATATTGCAGAGCAGAGCGCCCGTGGTAAAGTAAGCACAGGCGGGACATAAGAGAACTATTGCGGCGGTCCAGACAACCGTCCACCATTTCCAGCCGTTGTGTTCCACTGAAGCTCGTGCTACGTTCTGCTTCTGAACACATTATCACACAACTTTAGTATAATCTGTATAAAGCATAGTTTCCATCAAACGCAAGACACACAACGCATGAGTAGACATAAACCCTTCTCTATCCTTGCGTTGCGTCCGCTGCGTTTGTTGCGTACTTGATTGCTTGCGTGCTTTCCTTGTGTCGGCTGCGTTAATCACGTCCAAAAGTACCCCATAACCTTGCTTTGAACATTTTAAAATCATTGTAATTCACTTTCCGCATATTGAATTCAACGCGGTAACTATATAGCCTATCCGGCAGCCGGATAAATAACCTGTAAGCGAAAATGAGGCCCACAGTCGTAGATTCGATTACATTCGATAGGCGGCGGCACCGGCGTCGGTCGCTATTGTTAGCGTAGTCTAATACATAATCCGGAATAGAATTAGAGTTAATAATAGGGTTAGGGTTAGAGTTAGAGTTAGCATATTTTACAGAAAATTATGCAAAGATGGATGCACACATACATTGTGCGGCAAAAAGTAGGCCCCTAAAGCTTTTCGCTGTTTTCCCAGCAACATTTCAGAATTCTAATTTAAAATTTTGCCAATTTATGTTCTTTACTTTGTTACACCCTGTACATTTAGTCTGAAACATTGGCCATGAATTCGACTGTACGAGAAGCAAACATTCAACTTACCGACAGGTGTTAACCGTGATATCCTAGCTGCTGGGATTGAGATCGTCAGTTGCCCAGCCGCCGTTCTGTCTCTGCGGCGGTACCGTATCGTCGTGCCGCCGAGAGACACGGCCTGAACCGGTATCTACGACCACTTTTTCGCCCCCTCCCCCCAAAAAACTGCCGAATAAATAGCCGGGCCGACTAAGATAGGCAATTTATCTGACAACCGGATGAATAGCCGACGAATCAAACTGCCGGATAAATAGCCTGTGCTGAAGTTAAATGTGTAACATACCTGAAAATCGTTGACAACTCTGTATCGCGCCTGGTCGTCATACTGGGTTCCTCGGTTGTTCGCTATCACCTGAAGGCCGTCATTTGCATAAAACTGCGATCGTGGCCTAAACGCGTTCTTTCCGTACATTTACGTCACGTGACAGTGCCGCCGGGAAATCCTAATGTCACCTCCCGCGAGACTGTATAGCCACCAGTCAGCGTCTGCAAAACACAACAAGCACCGATGTAATTTGTTGAAAAGCTGAATCACTTTTCATTTGTATCCGCCAGGTGGTAGCAGCATGTGGCTGGGGAATTCGACTCCAAATCTTCCCGCTACTCTGAGAGCCACGGTTTTGAAAGGCCTTATCTAACACAATGTGTCACTGGATATCCCAAGCGTACCTGCCAGATGCCATCTAGATCCGACAAACGGTTCAAGCAAAAAGCATGATTGCGACGACATTGCGTGTGTTGCGTTAAATGAATAAATGGACAAAACCACCTCAAATTTCTTTTCTCTGTTTCTCTCCGAACTCTCAGCCTTGTCTCTTTTTTCGGTTTTGTCCATCCTTTCTCTTCTAAACCCATACGCACGCGGCACATCAATGATCAAACGCTTTAAATTTAGTTGGCTTAGTCCCAATTAAGCTTATGATAAACGCTGCTACATAAATCAACGATCGACCACCAAAGCAGGCATAAAAGCAGCTCTTCTTCGGACGTCGTACGGTCTTAGCTGGCATTAAATGGATCGATCATATCCACGGACATGTTTCGGGGTAATTTGTCGTAGCCATCTGCGCCGAGCGAGCTCCGACGTGGGTCAAGTTATATTTATCGGCGTCATACAAAGGGGACTGACGACGTAACTGCATGCGCTGTGGACAACGATTTTTTCTCTGTACGTGAATTTCATACTAAGCCATATAGAATCACAGTTCGCAATTAAGTCCGCGTATAGGCCTGGTTAAACTAAAAATAACAAGAACCAAACAAAAGTGATTTGGTAAAAGGCAGAATTGCTTTATCTGTATTCGCCAAGCTGCAGCACAAAACTGACAGTTCGACCACAATTTGCCCCAAAATCCCTTCTTCCATTAGGGTTACATAAACCCCTATCTAACATAAAACCCCAAAGTGTGCTTGGCATCTAACGGTTTTAGCGTGACAGACAGAAAGACGGCAGACGACAGACCATGATACGAAGAAATGTGTAGGTATAGTCCGTCCCTTAGTGCGTTCGTTGCGATGTTATTTCCGGAATGCCTGTGACAATTGCGTGACAAATGTTTCGATAGATTTGCAGAAAACTTTTGCTAGTGCTGCATTTTCAGACGAAAATAAACTGATTAGGCCTAGGTTTCGGTGTCGCTATTAGTAAAAAATCCAAATCACAATTTTGCGAAGTGTACCTAGAAACTATCTGTGAGTCGAGACCAAAACACTATCTTGTTTTAATTACTTTTAATTGTCAGGCTTAAAGCTCGTATTATATTAGCCCATTGTCATTGAATTATCGTTATGTCTACAGAAAATGTCATTGAAATTGATACTGCAATAGCCTTGGTTTCATTTATGGTTTCATTTGCGGAAAGTTTGTTCCTTTGGCTTGAACGGCGTCACTCGCAAAATGCCGGTTACCTTTTCAGTTTTGCTTGATTAAAACTGTGGCTTGAATAACGGATTCATGGTTAGCACATCGGAGTCACGATCAAGAGCTCGCGGGTTCGACTGAGGCCGATTCGCTTCCAGGTCTTACGTTCGGGAACCGAGCGTGGAACTCCATATCTTTTACCGCATTAAAATCCGCCTTCGTTTATATTAGTAAAGGTAAAAAGTTAACTAACCGTCTGGTTGTATAGTTTTCGCAGTTCATTCGTCTTTTCAGATCAACGCAGCTAATGTAGGCAAAAAGCTAAATGCGACGCTACATGTATATAGATGTTATTCGAGAGTTGTGTGTAGACGTCGTGTTTCGCCCTCGGCTGTACTGAAATGCGTACATACAGGCATATAGGCCTACAATAAAGTGTACGACAAGCAGTTATACAACACCAGTCGATCTCATACAATAGACCTACACCCGTATCCGCAAGCCACGCCTCGTCACTCATAGCACTGTCAGCAATAGAACCTGTACGAATTCATAGGACACGACGCCGTACGTGCACTTGCAGTATATTCTGTGATTAGGCCTACCAGTACTCGAGCATAAAATTTGCTCTACAGGCCGATGTTCTAGCTCCACGCACTAACTTGCTATTCCGGGCGTTCGGTGTAGTGAAAAATTCGTCGCACCGGAAAATTATTCTCACACGCAGCAGTACGTGTTAGGGTTAAGATTAAGGATAGGGTTAAATTTAGGGTTAGGGTTAGGGTTAGTTACATTATGACAATATGGAGGTGAGAAGAATTTTCCATATACGACAAATTTTCCACGACACCGGCCACTAACTGCCCGTCATAGTAAATTTTAAGAGTGCTCAAATGGCGTTGACGGCCCAATCGGACTACCACTTCGTGAAGCTGCAAACGCGTTTAGAGTGCAGCTATTTTATGTTTCTCAGTGATTGTAGGCTATATATCTAAAGTATTCAAACTAACAGTTAACACAACATACACATAGCATCAATTTTCACAGCCATGTTGCTCGACCGAACGTAATTTGCAGCCACTTGAGGCGTTTTCTAGGCTCAGCGTTTAGAAGGGCCTTCGCCGCAAAAAAATGATAAAAGCGAAAGGGAGCGAAATAAGAGAACAATGAAAAAAAGAAAAAAGTTGAGTACCCTGCTAGTAAGTTCATGCCACCAGAAGCGAAGAAATCGGACCCAATAAATCAGTGTAATACGACATTCGACGATGAATTTCACGTGCTCTACTTAGCAAACATTCATTGACTGACATTACTAGACATTATACACGTCAGAAAAGTAATAGGACTCGGTGATAGATTGTTCGTGATAATGGCTCTATATATAGAGGCCTATTCAAAAGCGAAAGCATCACATGCTCTCTATAACATTGGCATAGGTTATTCACACACACTGGCGAATGGACAGCAACGCCCAGCTATTGTGACAACATCGGATCTTATCGCACGAAAAGTATATTTTACAATTAGTCAATAAACTCGCATGACCGTCCTAACGTCTATTCGAAATTACATTTTGCAAAAATTATGTGGCATGGAAAATGGTGTACGGGATTTTTAAAGGCATTAATTTTGTGTCCAGTTTTTATTGTATACAGAAACTTTTTAAAAATTTAAACCTATAAAAAATAACAAAACGCATTGCCCAAAACGCATTTTTGTAGCTCCGTTTACACCCAAATCATTAAATTCAAAAGTCAAAACATTAGTTTTACCGCTGACGCTGGGCAGCTGTGCATTTGATCTCTTGTGTGTCGTGGTCACTGTGGTGTGATCTTTAAGTGATCGATCGTCAACCAGTGAATAGCTGCTCGAGCTGCTTGTACAATATAACGTTGTCAACGCTTTATTACACTCTATTGGTCTAGCAAGAACAAGAGTGTAAGGATTTATTATGTCACGTAGAAACACCGCACACAGTCTGGCCACGCGTCATTCGTAACTGACGTAACGTACTTATTTATTGAAATGAAGGCCTTTACAGACAGAACAACACTACGAAGTGACATCCGTCAAATTTTATTCACTTTAACCTCCAATATTCATTTGATTACTGTAACTTAACAGCGAAAGAGTTTCCATGCATGCAGATGCGGCGCTCGACACCGCATTAGACTGTAGTGTAAATTTATACTATTTACTAACAATAGCATTGACAAAGGGAAAAAATATCCGAAACAGCCAGTCCGGTCTGTGCTCTGTAGGCCTATAGTTGAAGTGGAACGAAAATGCCAAGGTTGTTTCCTTTGGTCGGTGCAAAATTGTCCGCAACCGTATCTCGACAATAACAAATGTCGCAAACGCTTGCTCCCGAGGGCTGTAGTGTGAAAAGTACAAAAGCGCTCTTCGAAAAATGCTCGCTCTGAGACGTTAAAATACAATAGCTGTAAAACATGCGCCGCAAAGTCTGCATCGTTTTAGCCCTTGCGTTATTTTCGTCGCTTTTACCCTGTCGGGTCCATTAAATTACAGTAAGTTACCTAACGATCTTGTTGAGACTGCATGGCACGTACTAGGCCTACTACTACATAACGTAGGGTTTGCGGATGTCAGACTTGGGCTTTAAAAGTTTTAACATGTACACTGCCACCGTTGCTGCACAGACAAATGGATGGACATGCAAACGGACATCACTCGCAGACGTTGAATAATTTATAGGTGAGCGACGAAAACGACCGAAGCGGGAAGAGCCACCGTCGTAGGCTATAGAATAGATAGACTCTGCGCGCGGATGCCATGAGTTAAGCTTCCTCTATAGAGAAAGTTAGAACATCCACAGACCGCGGAAGGTATTTGAAAGTGAAGAGCACACCATGGCGAAAACCGCAGCAACCCTATAACGGAAGAAAGTCTACGCGGGGGGGCAGGGCAGAGAGAGTTAAGAGTCAAGGGGGCGAACCCCCTGAAGCTGAAACGGTAACGTAAGTAGGGCCTAAGTAAGAATTTGGCTTAATTATTTGCATTTGAAACTTTGCAGCCAATTTTTGTACTGCCTCATGTCCAAGCTTCAGAAAACAACAGTAAGAATTTAGTTATGCATAAAAAGTGAAAGGCAAACAACATTGCGTGCCCCCAAGTCGGAAAAGTGAGAGGACACGATGTGCTCGCTTGCCCACGTTGTTCCGCGGTCTATGCTCGCATCACGTTAGCTGTCAGAAAAGATTGTTGCATACGAGACGTGATTCCACGGGCGCCAACTGCAAACAAAAAATTTACCAGCACAAAGCTACTTCATTTTCCTCACATATAAATATCTTTTCTATGCAGCCGTCAATAAGCCGCATCACGTATCTTGCTCGTCCCTCTGTCAGCCTGTCCGTTTAACCCGTACGGACGCTTAACTCGAAAACAAAAAAAACGTGGAAAAACCAAAATGACCGCGCGTTTATAATCCGAAGCTTAAATAACGTGCATTTTCACTACCGTAACCCTTATTGAAAAATAAAGTGGAGAAAATTGGATATGTAGAAGTATGTAAGAAAAAACCTTAAAACTTTCAGACTATCGAACCTTCGGATTATCGAGCTGCCTCAACCAAAATGAAGCGGCAATAACGGGCGTGCCAATTCTCAGTTTAAACGCTCGTGTCAAACGTTACCTTCACGTTATTTCTCTGAAATATCTCTACAGTCTGGTACTCCACCTTTACTGGTGAAAGGGAGTCGCGACACTTCCGTGAGGAGCGAGGGACATGCCGACAGTTGTTGTGGCATTGTGACTGTTGGCTTAACACGTCTACACTTAACACTCTCAACTACCCGACATGGTCTAGAGTCTTCAACAAGTTTAAGTTTGACCATATACTAAAAAAGAAGGTCAGGGTTAGTGTGCAGTGTAGTGGACGACTACGTATATACAGCTAGGTGGACGGCCACATTATCATGTCGGCACGGCGTCGACATTTTTGTTTGCTTTTTGGCAAACGATCAGGTTAACTCAACCTCCTACCCGCCGCGGAATGGGAAATGAGTAGTAGCTTACGGGCTGCTGAGTGAAGGCCTAGTGTGGCTGATTGGGGCGGTGGTATGTCTGCTTGCTGCAAACCACGGGTCCAGTTGTTCGCTGACGCGGGCAATGGATGGCTGCATAGTGCGCTGCGGTATCGTTAGCTTATGCAAATCAATTGCCACTTCCGAGATTATAAAAGCATTTTTAATCTTGAGTTTGTCTCATGTAAAAAACACTATGTAGCCAGTATCGGACTTTACTTTTACCTTTACCTCAAAAAGAAAACAAATACCATCCTTGTCCATGCTCGAAAATGCCCATATTTCATAATTATTTAATAACAAAAAAACTTACTTTCTTACTTTCCTGCTTACAATGAAACGATCGACTGGTTTGTGTGCCATTTGCTAGTCAATTGGCAATTACGTAAATGGCGTCCAATAGAACTGCGATCTGTTAGGCGGTCCCCATGGTGCTATTGTAACGCCCGTAGCATATGCGGTCAGTCGGCCGATCGGTCTCTCGCTGGCAAAGATGCAGCAGCTGACAAAAAGGTCTTTTCGTGTCTCGTCAGTCGGCCCATTTGTCTTCTCTCGTTACTCTGACACGACGCGCGATTTGCGAACATAGCACTCGAGAGACAGATAACCAGCTCCACATCGTATGTAAGCCTAGTTTCCATACACCCAATGCAACGGATGCTACGCGCAGTCCACTTTGCGTAAAGACGCAGGAAGAATATGGACGCAAGTAAGCAAAAATGCAATAAAAATTCGGTACGCGATAAATGCAACTAAAGCAGACGACGCAAGCGGCGCAATGGCAAATACGCAAGGATAAAAGCGGTGTTTGCGTTTGTTGCGTCTGTTGCGTTGTGTGCGTTGCCTTGGATGAAAACTAAGCTTCAGCAACGGCCGAGACCGTATTCTGCGTCATCTGAATTTTGCATTTTTTCTGACGAGTGCTACCGTGCTTCGTAGTTGTACATGTATAAGCCTATGCTAATATCTGTTTACGCAAACCTGTACTGCACCGCACCGCATGAAAGCGTGCTAGTCTTGACAGTTTTATCAATTTATCATTCGTTTTGGCATTTTTCGTGCGAAAAAAATTGAAGCAAAACTTCCTGCGTTAAGAATAGGCTATGTACACGGTGTGTCATAAAAAGACAGCCTTTTTCTTTTTTCATAATTCACTCAAATGATGATCAATTTACACAAACTTTTTATCAGATGTAACGGAAGAAATAATAATTCAAAATATTTCGACAAAATGTGGCTGGGTGTTAAATATTCTTTGCTAGTCGTGATATAATGTACCGCGAGTATAAACTGGCTTGTTGCAACCAGTGCTGACAGACTTACTGAATAGCTACCCTGCTTTGATGGTGGACTTCATTTGGTTCACTAATGACAAATTCTTGAAGTTTTACCATTGCAACCACAAAAACGCCCAAAACGATCACTTTCGCACACTTGTGAAAATAGCTTGACTTTTACATCTTTCAGCAAGACAGTGCATCAGCACACACCGCTTGCGAGATGGTTGAGTTTTTGGATCGTGAAATGCCTGATTTCATGCTTCGATGTTGCTTAGTGCTGATACAATAAACATTTTTCATCAGTAAACCAGATTAAGTTCGCCATCGATGCAGGACAGTAACTGACAGCATCACTTAAGACAAATAAGCTTGTACTCACGACATGTTATTATGACGACAGCGTTACATCACAACTAGCAAAGAATATTTAGCCAACAGCCACAATTTGTTAAAATATTTTGAAGAAGTATTTTTTCGGCTACAAATGATAAAAAATGTCATGTAAATTGATCACCATTCGACTGAGTTATACAAGTAATTTGAGAAAAGCTCACGATACGCGCGAAAGCCTATAGCAGTTCCTGTTCGCAGGTAATCTTAGTCTATCTCCATCCATTTCGTCGTAATTCACTATTTTGCAGCCAAAAATCGCCAAAAAATCACGTTAAATCAATATTTTTAGGGTTCAAGGTCATTCAAGGTTATCGATGTTGATAAATCCAAAAAGCCTGTCACCAGTGCTTGTTATGATAAGCAGCATGTCTGTGCCTTTCTGCAACCGTGTTCACGCTACACGAGATAATTGCGGTAAAATAACCACTTTTTAGGGGGTAGCTGTCTTTGACGCCCGCCTGCGCCGGCCTCCTTGAACCTAGGGGGTCGGCACTTGAACTGCTAAAATCTACGTTGAATGCTGAAAATTTCATGTGCAGGTTGTCTTGGTCTATCTCCAGCCATTTCGTTGCAATTCAGTGTTGAAATGTGCGCTGCATCCAAAAATTGCGAAAAATTTACTAAAAACCTCTTTTTGAGAGGTTCAAGGTCGTTCAAGGTCATCGATGTTGATAAATCCATAAAGCTTGTCACCAGTGCTTGTTATGATAAGCAGCATGTATGTACCTATCTGCGACCGTTTTCACATTATTCGAGCCTATAACGGCAAAATGACGTCTTTTTAAGGGGGGTACCCCTCTTCGACGCCCTCGTTCGAGGGGAACCCCTACACCCAGTGGCACGAAATTTTGTCACGATAAACTAGAGACATTGGGGCAGCCCACAG
>Ga0209367_1008409_pt1 | contig 14112 bp, 12 predicted proteins | sample WorMetLIZISLAND2_FD_187412 | JGI IMG/M metagenome (GOLD analysis project Ga0209367, IMG submission 187412) | Marine gutless worms symbiont microbial communities from Max Planck institute for Marine Microbiology, Germany - Olavius geniculatus... ... | reverse complement strand
GGGCGGTGCCCCCTAAAAGTTGTACCCGCGTTATCACCCCCATCTAGCAGCACGTCACGTGGCAAAGTCTCATGAAGCTACTCCCTTTGGCTCCAAAGATCCTTCGTCTAATACGCTACATTTTAAGGCAATTTTTGACTCCCCTTTGAAAAAAGTTGTAAGGGGGGCCGCCGTCCCCGATGGGGAGTGCGCTAGTAAGACTTGGTCATTCTCTAGCGCGTGTAAAAATTTGGGGGCGCAGCACCCTTTAGGGACCGAAATATGGTCTTCCGAAATATGCACTTTGGGTGGGTACGATTCAACATCGAGATCTCCAAGGTCACTGAACCAAACTTCATCGGACTTATTTCATCTAACGCAGGAGGAATCGCGGTAGACGAAATAAAAATCCGATTTTGAATAGATTCATCCGTTTCGGAGATATTCGCCGCCGAACTTCGAAGTGGTCCGAAATCCGGCCAAATTTTGCATGTTTTTGGCCCCTGAAATTTTTTGGGGGTGTGCCCCCCAAAATTTTGGACCGGCATTATAAAATAGTGCCTAGTACTGACCACCGTGCAAAATTTCACGCCGGTCGGCTCACGCATGTCGGAGATCTCGCGAGGAAAAAAATAAACGTCACGGCTAAAACATAAGCCCGCTCCGCAAGCTATCGCTTTCGGGTGGACTAACAAGAAAACAACGCTAATGCCCGGTACAAGTATTTTAACGAACAGTCGCTCAAGTGTGCACGAGACAAAGGCGCATGCACTGCGTTATGCGGCCTCGTGATACAGGGCGATCGCACACTCGGAATGGCACTCTGTTTTGCCAATGACTACAAACGACGTAAAGTCCTTCCCAAGACACAAGGCCCGTACGGCGGCACCGATCTTGGCTTCCTTGGCCTCAGCCAGACACCAGTTTACACTGCGAGACGACGGATACAGAGTTAGTGCATCGCGCGGGTGCTCCAGCTTTCGCCGTACTCAATTGTATACTCACGGAGGGACGGCCAGGCTGAGTTAACCTAGGTGGCTGGTTACGTACCGAGATGGTTTAGCTGTCTACCCACGATCCCACGTCTGAGTACTAAGCGGGTACAGCGATCTGACACAACGTGTTAATTTCTCTACACTATGTCACCACAATACGACGTTCAGTTACTGCAACACAGCCATGTTTACCTTTGTCGGGTGGTAGGTAACACTGTGTGATCCCATATGGCAGTTTTCCGTGAAGTTATAAACGTTATTTGATCCTTTTTAACTCACCTTTAGTTATTGAGCATGGAAATAGGCCTACTCTATGCTTCGTCTAAAGTGACATATGCTTCGGATGTCGTTGCACGTGTTGCTCAGGGTCGACTGGCGAATCTGGGCTGTTCACGGACGCCGTCGCTGGTAGTGTCGGTGACGGTCACCACCCAGGCTCTGGCGCTTGTTGAGCTGTACACTGCTACACAAGGACGATACACCAACGACGTGTATCTACTGCCGAAAAAGATGGGTTCGTATATCGGTGTATGCGTACCTATGTCCGGTGTAGATTGTTAATTTAAATTATGAATGACGTCCAGTTTACGTGAAATCAGCGTTGGACCGATCGTTAACGATCACTTACCAGGCTTGCAGCGTGATCTCATTAATAGCGATGCTTGACGATGCTTCTCTTTTGTCTCTGCCGCTGACTTGAGCTCTGAAAGAAAGGTCATTATCTAGTTATTTTTGTCTTTACTGCGGGATGTTATTGGGAGGTCGGGTTGAATCATCTAATAAATCGTACTGTTATGTTTTGTACGAACGTAATAGCTTTTCATTTTTTCCGAGAAACGAACTCGTGCTTCTGATTACTGACCGTCATTAAAAATATGCAAATGCAGCCATGTGGAGGATCATATTATGTCGACCATCAAAGCATACGTACTGTTTTTACTTAATCGGCGTCATCGCCATTGTCGTAGAATGCAGACGTTATGAATGACAGACTTGTTTTGTTGTGCACGGCAGACGAGTACGCGGCTAGTGTTCATTTGTCACGGTTTGGCGCGCATCTCACCGAGCTGAGGGACGAGCAGGCGAAGTACCTCGGTCTCAGCAAGACCGGACCTTTCAAACCGTACCATTACAGGTGATACAACCAACCTGTTTACCTCATACTCGGCCTACTCACTAGCACGTGCAGTATGGGTAAGGATAGTTTACTGAGATTTGTACGCTTACATTTTATTGATCCACATCGATGTTAACTTTTTAATTTTCCACGGCTTAAAGAAGTACAAAAGAAAAGTTTATTGCTCTGAAAACTGGCACCCGCAGAACGATGTTGTTGTTGATTGTAGATACTGAAATGGAAGTTCAAGTTTAACGTCGCTGCTGTCTTGATCATTTTGAGCTGTCAGAACTTAAGGCCTATTTTGCGTACGCATACAGGCCGAATTATGGTGTGTCTATAGCGCTATGGGCAGGTTCAGCCTAACCGTTCCATCCAGTCCGTCATTCGCACAGTGTTACTGTTCTAGCAATCTTGTACGATGCGATTGTTCGACGTAGGAAATCTCGCTGTCTTTGTCGCCGCAGTTAGCTCGTATAGTTGTGCGTGCGGATAGAGGTTTTTTCTAGCACACTTTCTGTTTGAACTACGGCTGTGATTAGTGTACAGCGCACGAGATATCTAGATTAGACACGGTTATCCGCTGTAGAGACGAGTACCGTAAAACAATCTAGTACAAGCCCCCAGCTTCTATCAGAACAAGTGACACAAAACCCACGGCTTGTATTAGAAGTTTTACGGTATTATGTAGTACAGAATTGCACACAGTGTAAACAACCAGTGGCGTAACTACACTGTGTCCGGTAAAAAAAATAAAAACAAAATAAAAATAAAATAAAATAATAATAATAAAATAACAAAAATGAAATAAATAATAAAGGATTTAACTGAGATTTAGCAATTTGATTGCTAATGTTCAACGCATTGTTGTTTTAGAATTTTGCCAAAATTAAATGTTGTTTGCTGGAGTTACGAAAATGTGCAGATGTTATTTATGCAACGCCGTATTGGTAACGAATATACTTTGTCATAGATTCGACAGTTAACAACTCCGCTAAGAAATAATACTTTTAACGAAATTTGGTGATCGCTTCAGCAACTTATTGCGGATTGAGTACACAAAATCTTATTTAGATTCGTTTAGATTTGACATTTTTATTATAAAATGTCCTGGGGTTTACTTTTTTACCGGACACAGTATAAATATGGCAGATGGCAAATGAGTCCAAAAATCGTTAACAGTGCCAAAAATCATGTTCCGAAATGAAATTTCGGGAGTGTTTATATGCCTCTAGACAAAACAATGATTAATATGCCTCTTAACAAAAATCCAGGTTTTTAACGTGTGTTAGCCGCATTGGCCTATCACATTTAGTAGGTCTAGCAATAACATTTATCGTGTTCGTCGTTTGTTGTTTGTTGCTTAGGGTATGTTATGATGTAATACGTACATCGTCTCTCAAAAAGGCCGATTTTCTTAGCTGAAACTTAGCCACATAATGCAGCTAATTCTTATATGCTGGCCTGCATTAATGGGGAAAAACAAATAATTAGATGTAGCTTCATTCCTCGTATATTTCCTGAATCGCTCCGTCTTTTTGCTGTGTTTTCCAGGCCCGTCGAGAGCCACTGCGGAGCCCGGGAAAACATTTTCGCGGGGCCCCAAGCATTTTCACAAGGCCCCTCTGTAAAGAATTTTTTTTATTTTTTTTCAAAATGGTACAGGCGTACTTTATATTTCTGGCCGACGGGGCCCCCAAACGTCGCGGGGCCCGGGGTAGCTTACCCCCTACCCCACCTTCTCGACGGGCCTGGTGTTTCCTATGGTGTTAAGATTTGACATTTTTATTGTAAAATGTCCAGGGGTTTACTTTTTATAGTACGTATGATATGCTGATATGCTGGCCTGCATTAATGGGCTGTATTTCAACATATTCTATTATTAGAATAATAATAGAATATGTTGAAATATATATTTCAACGTATTCTCACATGATAATCCATCAAAATGGATTATCATGCGTAGAAATTAAGGCAAACAATGAAACGGGCCTTTTGAGTCACAGTGTAAGATACAAAGTCATACGTGTCGACTGTTCACAAGCGGAACGCTGCCGAATCGACGAGCTTTGTCGTGCCACATTTGAGACTGTTATTCGTTGACATTTCTCGTTAGTTACCGTGTACAGTGTACATAATTAGGCTACACCGATCGTCTGTTCAGTGTTCAACATTCGGTGATCATCAGTGGTTGATTTAGACCGTCGTCCAGTGTCTTTCATAAGACAGTCAGAATGGGTCTTAATCTGAATTTTCGATGATTTTATACGTATATGTTTATACGTGACACGAGGAGGGCACATGTACCACACCGTCAGGTTTTTAACTTTAAACACACATTTTAGTGACCGATACGATGGTTTAGGTCTTGAGGCGACTCGAGAACAAAAAGTAGTCTTGGTTTTGACAAGGTCAAAATCATAGTCAAAAACCTTAAACTTGGTTTTAATGAAAAGTCTTGACAATATTTCAACACTTTTCTCTTGATTATACATGTAGTTTCTAGCATTTTAGACCAAATCAAACCAAACCAAAGTACTTTAGGCCTAAGCCTATTCTGTTTACATTATATCTTGTGTGCTGAGTAGCAAGCGTCGTTTTCTTCATTTTTATTTTAAAACCAATCATGTGCATTATTATGTGTTTGGCCAAACGATCTAATGACCGTAATCTATTGAATTCTAATGCTGTATTCACGACACTCGAAGAGCATGGATATCATATCAACTGTTGTGCGATTTATTGGTCGTAAAATAAACGCCATTAAATTTGCCTACCGGTAATTCGGCTGGGTCTATGCTGGATACAAAATAGCTCATAGCTGTCAAACAGTTACTTTTCAAGCTGTTGCTAGTTATAGTAAACAGCAAATTATGCCATAATCTAGTGTACACTACTAGACCGTTTAATCAATGCCCGCGGTAGCGACGCCAGTAGTATTTTCTGTCGAGTTTTGTTTCCCGTGAATTCTAATGCTGTATTTACGAGACTCGACGAGCATGAATATCATATCCACAGTCCACTGTTGTGCGATTTTCTGGTCGTAAAATAAACGCCATTAATTTTGTAACTCATAACATAATATAATAGTAGCTCATGAACCGTTGCACTAATTTTCATGAAATGTTGCAGGAACATGTATCTTCTTGGCGCAAGTCTGAACTTACAATGTACAGGATTTTGGTGATGATCGGCTTCGGCATCCAGATCCAGGACCGGATTTTCGGGATTTTAACCACTGCGAGATAGGGAAAAACGTTTGTCAACGTGATTACAAAAAAAATTACAAACGGATTTTGCCTGAAATTTTTATGGAAGGTTATATTTGGCCCAACTAAAAAGTGTTTAGATTTAGATGGTGATCCAAATTAACATTCGGACCGAGGACAGGACTGAAGAATTTTTTTCCATTGCCAAATAGGGCAGAATTGACATTTTATATGACACAACTACAAACTACAGAAAATACACGTGAATTTCAATTAAATCATCTGCCAACCACGGCTTTAAATTTTGCGATCGACAGTATAGATATTTATCGGTTCTGCGCAATCACTCGGCCTACTGAATATTTTTCCACTATGCGAAATTTGTTATGGCTTTTTGACATTTTGTGTTGAGAGTGTACTCAGCTGAGGCGGAGAGTCTTTCACACTGCACAGATGTTGTAGGGACACATGTGTACAGTGCTTTCTTATTTTTAGTGATGTGACTTTAATCGAAATTTTAACGACGAAAAATTTTAATCATTAATATTCCAATCATTAGGCCTAATCGGATGATTAATCAGTAATTCCAGCAGATCTAATTAGGCTTATTACAGACCGGCCGGTGTCTTAAACGTCAAAGCAGTGGTCAGCAGCAGTAATAGGCTTAATACTCGTTGAAAGTACTACGGTTTGCTAAAATTTAGGCCACAAAATAAAACTATAAGCACAAATTATACGACTACAAATATCTGTCACCGGATCGGCATGTGTAACATCGCAAATTTAATAATCGTCTCTTGAAAAAAATATACACAGGTTTGTAAAAATATACAAGGGTCCAGGCCAAGGCGAATTGCCTTGAGCAGAGCACGTTACATATTTACTAAGCTTACAGCAAAAGCAAGAAATTAAACAGTAGATAAGACATGGTCGGCAACAGTGCGGTTTTTGCTGTGCGTAATTCATCAAATAATTTTTGCCGTAGTTTTCGGTCAATGTGCGTTAGTTATCCTTGCAGCTATATTGAGACATTATGGCACCCTTGACCCAACTCGTAGTCTCGCACTATAACTAGAAAATATGGGACATAGCCCAGTATGATGCCGCCCGGTGCCGTAAGTCCGACTGGGAGACAGTTTAGGGGATTGAAATTTCTCTCCTAGCAAACCTAACAAATACAATCGCATTAACCTAGGTTTTATGCGTTGAGGGTTTAAACATCAGCCACTTAAACTTTGTTGTTAGCCCACCAAAGTAAGCCAGTTTTTTGTTTCAACGTGGGAGGGGTCGTAGTTGATCACTTGCTTTCCCAATTTTTGATATCTCAATCCGTTCTAGAAATACTCGCGATAAAAGTCTAAAGTTGTCCGAAATCGCGCCGAATTTCTTTCGTTTTTTTGCCCCCGCAAAATGTTAAAGTGCGGGCCCACCAGAATTTTACCCAAATTTTTATCCCTATTTGCGGCACATCACAATCTTGAAGTTCACGAGTAAAAACGGCTAGTGTTTACCCACAGGCACCAATACCACAAAAGCATAGCGGCACGGCATTCATCGTTCATCAGAAATGGCATAGTTTATAGCAAATTGCTTCAGTGTATTCAATCGTTAGTTTGCGAATGGATTACCATACACTAGACCTAGCGGTGAAGTTTTGTCTGATAGGTCTATCAGCATTCTGTCCACGCGTCTGACCCAGGTTGAGAGCGTTGGGACAAGAAGCACGAAAGCTTATGAGGTGGGTGAATTTGATGGCGACTACGGGGTCTATTGGTGGGTGGGTGAAGTGCTCGATCTCTGACAGAGATAGGCGGGTGACTGCCGTGCTGCGAGTCGTGGAGACCGCTGTGCCGCCAATCAACAGACGACGATGATGACGACGACGACCTATCAGAGGCTTGGCGCACGTGTCAGCCAGTAGACGCAGTACCTACAATAACGCCGTAAACACAAACAACTTTTGATCTCTCGCTTTTTTTTCTTCTCTTTTTTTTCTCTCCCTTCTTTTCACCAGTCCTTCACCTCTCAAATCTAGCCAGGAAGTCTGGGTCCAGAGTTTCTGAGGTCCAGAGCTACGGCTGGGAACGCAATTTTACAAATTTCAACTCTCAAAACGCATCTTATCATCTCACGGCAACATTTTAGTTGTTTATGCGCAATGCAAATAGCTGTGTCTTGCTGATTTGTCTAGCAAAGATAATGTCCAACATTTCGGGGGATAAACCCATCAGCCCCTCCCTTAAATAATGTATTAAATATATTATCTTTATTTGCCATGTGGCAGCACACACAGAAAACAATAACGCACAAGACAGACAATCAGCACTAACAGACCAAAGCTTACAATAGAACAAAATGATGCAAATATAGAAAAGCTATAGGAGTCTACTGAAGTCAGAAACTACGAAATACGTCACACTGACTGCGTCTTGTTGAAATGAGTTTCAAGCTTGTCAAGCAGCACTTTAAACAGAAGAGACTGAGAAAAATGCGCAGCACGAAGCAACTTATCGATGAATCTGGAGCGCCTGCGCTCAATCATGCATTTTGTATTTTCCAGATGAAAGACTTAACATAGTCCAAATTGCTTCTTTTACATACACTAAAATCTTCCACATTGCCTGTTTATACAATTCTCCAAGACCGCACGTTAGCTGCAGACAGGGAAACAGTTTCCACCACATACAACATAAATGGCAAACATTATTCGAGTTTAAAACAATTCCACTGTGACTATCTCGGAGTTAGCAGCTTTCGATTTAGGGAAGATGCTATTAAACATGCAGTAAATGCCAACAGAGTATTTAAATATACCGCAGTATGTAAAGACTGCGTTTGAGAGAGACTGAATTGACCTGGCGGGTGGCGACGAAGGCGACACAGAGCATAGCACCATGCAGTGAGTTGACGGCAATGAAGACATACCACAACGCTGGCCAGTCAGCGAATGCCGCCACAAACCCCAGCACCCAGCCCAGTCCCATCACCACTGACAACTTCACGTAGATTTGCTACACACGGACGACGTAACAGTAAAATGGTAAAGGTCAGTACTTGCTATAGAGTTTCTTACACGAGTCAGACTTGCGACCAGTAGCGCATTACAATCTCGGAAGTGGCAGCTGATTGGCATGAGCTAATGATACGGCAGCACACCATGCAGCCATCCATTGCCCGCGTCTGCGAACAACTGGATTGGCGGTTTGCAGCTAGCAGCCCCCAATCAGCCAAATTGAGCCTAGGGATTTTTGGGACACAATGTACCTTCTAAATTTTTAATGTTTTTGTCGACGTGACTAATCGAAACAAAAAATTGTCGTTATCCTTTTTTTTTTTATAAAATTTAACCCTTAATCGTGCGGTTAATGATTAATTTCTGGAGCTCTAGATAAAACATTTATTGCGTCTTGTTGAAATGAGTTTCAAGCTTGTCAAGCAGCACATTAAACAGTCATGCGGAGAATGTGATTACAGCATACCAACAGATAAGTCTGGTCTGTCTTTTGCACTGCCAGCTGAGACGCTTTAGCGGCGCCACGGATCTGCCCCACACTCAGTGCGAATAGCACGATGTTAACAACCAGCACGACAGCGACGGGCACGCCGAACAGTACGAGCAGACTCCCGCGACTGCCGAACCAGCAAACCTCATGACGTCCGTAGTGAGGCCGGTAAGTGGTGCCAACGTCAGCGAGGTCAAGGGTCACGCCGACACCCACGAGCACTGCCGCCGTGGTCCAGGCGTAAGCCGAGTACTCGGCGAAACGTCGACGAGCTCCGGACGACAAGGACGACGACGACGCTACATCCACTGGACCAGCACTGAACGTACGATAGACGTCCATGGCGACGACGTTCATCCACAGGAACGCCGCCATGAACGCAAAGTGCATGAGTGCAGCTTGACCGAAACAGAACCACCGCGACACGTAGCTTCCAGTCTTAACAAGCAGAAACAAGCTCTGACCGACGAACAGCGAGACGACCAGAGAGACGATGCAGCGGCCCGGAGTGTTACGCAGGACCGGGAACGCCATGTAGATGGCGAACTGGAACGCGAGCGCCAGCAAAGAGACGACACTGCAGACGAGCGACAGGTAAACACCGACCGAGTCCACTCTGAGCGCTTCGTGGACCCACTGGGTGAAGTTGCGCTGGAACGACATGCAGACGTAGGCGGTTTCGTTTTTGACGTCCAGCTGGTACACGTCGTATGTAGCGTCGTGAGCGTGGACGTAGATAGATCCGTTCAACAGCAGCCGGTACTCCGACGCATTAAGCTTGATCCATGTACAGTCCACATCACCAGTTATCGTCGTCGTGTTGTTTAGTAGGTAAAATGGTGCACTGTATTGCTGAACGTACTCGTCGTCGACCGGACTACGTCGGCACAAACTGCGGCCGTCGTCAGTGAACGTGTGTCCGGGTGGACAGGTAATCACCAGGCAGGTACCCTTGAACGGGTCGTAAACGTGCCTCTCCGCGCAGCTACGCAGCCTCTGAGTCCACGTTTCACCAGACCTTTTATTATTCGCAACACCCTTCCCGATATTCAAGTCAAGCATGATCGTGAATGACTCAAACTGACGTCCCGATCGATTGTAAAACGGGGGCGAGGAGTTGCATGTGTAGTTATACTTGCCGTGGCAGGCGGCACAGTGGCGGTTGCGGTACACCCGGCCACGAAAGTAGACAAACGCCACGTTGGACGGCTCAGTACATCGTGAAGCCAGCTGAGCGTCAGTGCCTTTAGGACACGTGTCGATGATCGGATTCGGATACTTGGAGACACACCGTCGAGGTGTCGATACGTCGGACGGCGGCAGGTAGTAAAACGAACAGTTGCCAACGAACGAGCTCCACCGCATTAGAATGTCGATGTTCTCCGGTCCATCTGTCTCCGACGTCTCTGGCTCCATGCAGCCTCTGGTCTTCACCTGCCAGAACGCGACGTTGTCTTCGCCATGACACGCGGCGCAGTAGACGTTCCGGTAGACAAGTCCTGACGTCCGACTGGACACTGGGATGACGTAGAACGTCTCGTTGTGCAGCGGCTGCTCGTTTACCGAGACACGTCGGCAAGCGTCACGCACGAACTGGACCGTGTAGTTTACCGGACACTCCTTGATGACGTAGAACTGCTTGTCGGACAGGCGAAGGCACGCGAAAAATTCCGGCAGCAGCGGGTATGCAGCAGAGTCGCCTGGCTGGTCGACGTAATCTGGACAGCAGTCAGCGTGGACACGGCAGAAACGGTCGCAGTAGCACGTGTGAGCATGATCGACGCGCTCGCAGCTTGCATAGCGGTCACATGTCTCTTGAGCCAGCTTAATTATTCCCCTCTGAGATAAGATTCCTGACGCTGTCAGCAGAACAAACGTAGAGCTTAACAACGATGTCGGCGACATCCTGCTGACATTCGCCTACGACGTCAGGCGTGAAACAAGTGGATTATTCTGTTTCGCTGTACTCGCGACAACAGTATCTCAAGACGCTGCTTTCACGGAACAGTCTTTTCGTTCATCACAGTAGCGCCTGCTACAGTATAGGTGAAGCCTAGTGGAGCACAATTACCTATCGCCATGAGTACTTTGCTGCTGCTGACGCTGCGGCGATTGTGCGCGTAGTTAGGCAGTGCCGCTTCGGCAGTGCAATAACTCAGGTATACGCTGGCGTTATAGCTGTGAACTCGCCTGATTTACCTCAGGACGCGGATGCGCATCTGTTCCGTAGAATGGTCGAGAATAAAAAAAGATTGTATTCACCATACACTGTATACACTAGTTATTACTATCCGCGAAAATTCTTGTCATGAAATTTCGTCACTCTCATTGTGTTTCTGCCTAGCCACAATGCCATTTTAACCTTCACAAGCGTTCATTTGTACATACACTGCGAAATTTATTTGAAGATGCTAATGCGCTGTAATAGACCATTAATAATGTAACAATGACATTGTTGTTAAACGTTTTCTTCTTTTTCCTAGTATTAACATGCCTGTGTTTTATCTTCCGTTTACTACTAACGGCGTTTGAGAAATAAAGAATTACTTACTTACTTACTTACTAATCTGTTGATTCATATATGCTGCAATTTAGAGGTTTTTGAGGTGATGCAACCTTAAGGTTCTTAGGTTCCTCGTTACGTTATTTGCATAGCGTTCTCAAAAGCGCTTTTCTGTCACCAACCGAAGTCGGCATATGTTAAATCGCTGCCTAAACTATACAAAAATTATGAATCTGTTACTTATCCCACTGCAGACAGTGTTGTAACGTAACATAGGTTCGACGGGTAGCTTATTATCGTAATCTAACCTTTTCTTCAGCTCATCATTTCGTTCATATTCGTTCCTAATAGTGTAAAATAGAGACCCGCAGATTTACTTTCTTTTGCTAAGCTGTTCAAATGGGTATAGGCTACCGTTGTTTTCAAGAAACAGAAGTGATTGCTTATGCTGTTGCCGCTGCCAGCTGAGTAAAGCAACAGTTGTGGAATGTCTGCGTTGAAGCAGGCGGTTCGGCAGTAAACAATTTGCCACTCATGTCATGACAGATTACACTACAGGCGTATGCGTAAGCGTGACTCCAGCGAATCAGCGACTTCGAGGAAACTCGCCTCGTGATGTCCAAGTTACTACATGCCAGCGTTCAACGCTAAAGGTGACGGCTTGCTTGCTGACCGAAGCCGTCAATTACATTTGCGAATAGGTCCTATACACCGTTCCCAAATAAAATACAGCCACTTCTATTTTTACGATAACTTTATTAACAAATTATTATACCTGCCTCACGGCACATGGCGTGACAAAGTTTCGCGAGGTTACTTTCTCCGACCTCAAAGTTATCACAGCTAATACACTGAATTTTATGAAAATCATTGCTGAGGGACCCCGTCCGCGTGGGGTGTGCCTACCAAGCTCTGGCCTTTCCTCAGAGTGTGAAAATTTAACAGGGCAGCGCTCCATGGAAACTGAAATATGGTAAATCCAAACTCACATGTTCAACTTTGTTTTAAGAGACAAAATAGCTAAAAATATGGGGCAGAACCCAACGTGCAGCCGCCCGGAGCCGTAGGTTTGACTAAGGGGACAAATTTGGGGTTGAAACCTCTGTGCTAGCAACGTTACGTGTCCCGAACGAACTCGAACCAACGAAATTATTTTTCGCAGTGCCCTATAAAGATCGCAAGATTGCTGTTATTAAGTAAACTAAAAAACATAACTATCTGGCGCTGTCGTTAAAACCATAAAATAACATGGATGTGCAGCGTTAGTCGGATTGAAGTTTGAGGAAAGACTTGAGTGACGCCGGGTAGGCGAGCTGGTCGACCTTAGCAAACAGTTTTCCGCCGGCTGCCATGAGGCAGTTGCGCGTTACCATGCGGCAACACTTCTGAAGACTGAGCGGCGTGGCCAGCGAAAGACGCAGATATCGGTATAGAGGCACACGGTTCCACAACACCAGAGGCACCTCGTCGAAATCTATGTCTGGCTCGTCGGTCAGGAAGCGACCGAGGTTTCGCCGTCGAAACCCGATGATGTATGAGGTACCGGACTGGGTCAGCCAGCGCTCGTGCCGCCACTGCCACGAACTTTCTACTATCAGACGGACGAAGTCTGTCATACCTCGTTGACATGCCTATACAGCACACGCACCGTACAATATAGGCTTGACCTTGGTTGACCTTGATTAGCCTAGTACAGCTGTACAACACCGTAAAACACATGCGGTTTAATTTCACAGTGCAGTTCAGTTTTTATCCTTCAACGCTCTGTTACTGCTGGTTACGTAACATAAAAGAAACTCCGTAAAACGTCTCCGCAAACAATTCCCAATTGGGAAACCGGCCTTATCTAAAAATAACGCCGAAAAAATTGGTCAACTAAAGAACATTAAATTAGCTACCGCGTACACTATGGATCTTTTATCACTCAAATATGCAAAAAACACATTTGTATTTCAGAGTGTGCGCAATGGCTGTTCAATTGATCCAAGCTCCTGCAAGACCGTCGACTTCAGCTTCAATGGAAAGTGTGTGGACTTGCTGTCACTGACCAATATAAACCTTGATTCTAGCAGCAATTCACATATCCGCGGTAATACGGCATTTTAAAACCCAAAATTACACATTTCTTTACCATGCTTTCATTTAACGCCTTTTCTGAAGATAAAGCGTCTCGAATTTTTGAATAAATCTCTATATACAGTGAGACCAAGAGATTCCTGTGGCCATTATCAGTTAAAATAATGTGATCTTATCACGTATTTTAGATGGGACGCAACGTGCAGAGAGACAGACGGACGGACATACCGATCGCAGCAATAAATGCCCTTGTAATGTACAATATGCTATCATACTATGCTAACGCGCTCCTAAGAATCACACAGAACTTTTGCTTCAAATCAGACAAGAAATTTGAACTAATGCTTACAAGACGCGCGAAAGCCTATAGCAGTTCTGGTTCAGAAGTTTAGCTGAAAATTGGGGTGTTCACGCTAGGTTAATATACAAATACCAAATTCTCTATTTGTATCGTATAACGATACTTGCGTGGCGCCACCTTGTAAATGATATAGACTTGTGTCACAGCCCGAAATCGCTAAAAAAATCCATAAAACCCTCTATTTTGGCGTTCAAGGTCATTCAAGGTCATTGAATTTGGCGCCAATCGAGAGCCAGTGTACAACTTCCAATTAGTGATTAATAGTAACTTAGGCCCTATCTCGCACCGTTACTGAGATACAACGACTTACTGGCCAAAAATCGCAAATTTTGCCCACCCACCCCTCTCATTTAGCGCCCTCGTTCGGGG
>Ga0209367_1008408_pt1 | contig 14113 bp, 12 predicted proteins | sample WorMetLIZISLAND2_FD_187412 | JGI IMG/M metagenome (GOLD analysis project Ga0209367, IMG submission 187412) | Marine gutless worms symbiont microbial communities from Max Planck institute for Marine Microbiology, Germany - Olavius geniculatus... ... | reverse complement strand
CTTTCACGGAGACGACAATAAAAATTTCGTGATCCTAGCTTGCGTCGATTTAACTTAGTGCCAGAGTGTGACATAGACACTAACATACATAGATGGTCAGATCTGTCATAGCTAAGATAGGGCTATGCCGAATGCCGGTAAAAATCAACACACAGTACGTGTAAAGCCTGCAGGTCAAGTTCTGTTTTCTTCTTGGCCGCCTGGAGCGTCGAGTTGGCGTTGTTGAGCTCGGCGACTCGCTCTACGATCTCGTGAAGTTCCGTCTCGGTCATTTTACGCGTCTTCTCGAGCACGTCGATCTGTGATCGGAGCTCCTCTACCTCGCCGTTCAGCACAGCGCAGCGACGCTCCGACGCCGCCAGCTCGTCGCGCTGTGCATGCCGGGAACGCTGCTCGTCGTCCAGGATCTGAATAAATAATTTACCACTTCGAATAATAATTCGCAAAAAGTCATAAAGCGCCGCAGCCTCAACCAAACAGAAACGTTTTCAGCAGTCGTTTAAAATGTTTAAATGTAAATTAATGTTTAACGTTTATCATCTGGCCGTCGATACGAGATGGTAGTCTTATGTCACTTTTGTCCACGTCTTGGCCAAATATTGACCGATTTATAAAATTTTTTTACTATTGCAGTCCGTGAAACATTTGCAACAAAGCGACTATTAGGCCTGAATATTCCACCGCACCATAACTGCGTCCCTACACTACCTTGCGAAATATAAATGTTCGAACTAATTCACCTGCTGCAGGTCGCGTATCTGCTGCTGATATTTTTTGAAGTTTCGCTCGGTCTCGGCCTTGGCCTTGTTGACACCGTCCAAGGTCAGTTCAAGGTCGTTGATATCTTGTTCTAGTTTCTTCTTGACGCGCAGTGCGTCCACTTTGCCACGCGACTCTGCCTCGAGGTTCATTTGCATCGCGTCCATCGCGCGCGCATGATTCTTGCTGTCAATCATACGCAACAAATAATGTGAGCAGGGCTCACGTAACGCGCGACAGCATCGGTGCTGGCACCCAAAGAAATGGTGTACAACGTGCAACAAATTAACAATGCGTTTTAAAATAGTACTAAAATCTGACCCCACTGTATGGAAAACTCTTTGAATGTAGAAGGTCGAAACTCAGTCGGTTAAAATCTATACGTTCTCCAACCATTTCGTCGCAATTCACTCTTGAAATGTGCGCCGCAGCCTAAAATCTTTTTAAAAATCACCAAAACCCCATATTTTGAGGTTTAAGGTAGTTGAAGGTCATCGATGTTAATACCCCCGGAAAACTTGTCGCCAGTGCTTTATGATGAGCAGCAAGCCTTTGCTTGCGTGCAACCGTTTTTACGCCAGACGAGCCAATAGCGGCAAAAACCCAGGAAAAACCTTTTATACACCCTCTTATGAGCGAACGACGTAATGATGTAAAATGAAATATGTAATAAATTTCCCCGACCCCCAAAAAACAGAAATTGGATTTTTGAGGTTTTTAGACCAATTTTCCAGTTTTGTTGGTGAACGAATTACCGAAGGCTTTCGAACTCTTCGTCCTTCTCTGCCAGTCGTCGTTCGGTCTCGTCTTTGGCAGCTGCGACGTCAGCAAGTGCTCGTTCCACTTTCGCCTCTTCCTGCTCCAGAGCCGCCTCCGCCTCCTCCAGAGTCACCTGCAGCTCGTCCTTCTCAGACTCGAAACGTTTCCCCAGCTTCTCCACGTCCTGGATGCGCTGGTTGCTTTGACTCACCTGCTCCGTCAGCTCGTGAATTTCATCTACATAGCATCAACACATCCATGCGCGTCGTTGTAACGCCACATGCGCTATCATCGCAATGTTCCACTGCAGGGTAGACGACGACATAAATGAACAAGATCGCCAAGCCTTGTTCAAAGCTAGATACTGCCCGCTGATAGCCCCGAGTGGCACCATCCAGCGAATGACATTTAGTGAATGTAGGCCTGCGGACTGGTTTCTATCATGCACGCTAAAACACACAAAAACCCACCTGACCTCAACCTTTGACCTATGACTTTGACATTCCATACGCTTATAGAGTTCGTCAAGATACACGCTTGTGCAAAATTCCATCAAGCTTAGTGCAGCGGCTAATGAGTTATCGTGTTAAAGAGCCTCAACGCTGAAAACAATGCTGCCGTCGCTTCCGCGGGAAGTAATAAACGTTGCTGAATACCGGAGAGGTTTTTGTTTTCGCGTCTGAGGGCGTCGATGGTTTCTTTGTTCTCGTCGAGTTGAGCTTTGAACTTGAACGCTTCGGCGGCGTTCGAGCGCGATTCTTTCTGAGCCGCGTCCAACTCTGACTGTACGTCAGCGACCTTGCGTTTCCACTCGTCGACCAGCCGGTCGAACTGACGCTGTCGCTTCTCGTGCTGACCAATCACCGCCTGACACTGCAGTCACGTGAGCACAACAACATCCAAGGATGACAATGAGGCCAGATTGTGGCAAAAACGAGAACGAGGAATAGGCCAGTGAAGCCGTGTAAAGTTTAAGATCTAATATTCGAAATAACAGTCAGCGCCGACCAACTGTCATTTTGAAACCACGTTATACCTTTGTCTAACTTTGAGAATTTACGTTATCCAGTGAATAAGCATGTACTTAGGGGGATCTACTCGTATTAGGTCTAAGCAAATAACAAGGCTTCAAGACTGCCAAGAGCTATAACACTGCAAACAAATGCATCGCCAAGGCCACGAAGCCAAGATGCATGAAAACCTCAAAACCTTAACATTCCGAGACTTAACTGACCTTTTCCAGCTCAGCGACAAGCGCCTCTACCTCCATCTGCGATCTGTTCTTAGCCTTTTCCAGTCCGACGACCTTTCCAAGCGCCGCCTCCAGTTGTGCCTCTCCGTCCTGGATGCGAGCTCCCAGCTTCTTCTTGAGTTCGTCCAACTCCTCTGGTCGAATCCCGCCCTCGCCGGCCTCGAACTTCTGCCGCCAGGTGGCTGCCTCGCTGTTAGCACGAGTCAACTGGCGCTGTAGGTCGGCCCGAGTTTCCTGTTCCTCGTCCAACTGTTCACGCAGACGTTCTGTCGTCGTCTGCAGGCCGCGGAGATCAGCCATCACCTACAAACCATAAGTGGTGAATTTTGCAGACTTTAACTCAAAACGGTAACTCGAAAAATTTAACCCTAACCTTATACACTGACCCTAACCCTGAGTCTAACCCCACCCTAACCCAACGTCGGGTATGGCAACTCGACGATGCATCGAACATGAAGTTTCCCGTAAACTCGAAATCCGAAAATCAATTCGAATTTTTTTCCTCATGAGTAGTAGTAAGATAGACTATCGCTATAGTGTAGGCCTATATATAGTAGGCCAACTAGCTAGTTTAGCCGGGTACGTGTTATTCAACCACGACCTAACGGTAATAAACACTAATAGAAAGTGGCATGGGCTTTTTCAGATGAAATGAAAATCATCGACATTGGATGACCTTCCAGGTCACTGACAATCAGTACGGTCGGCCATCCTAGCGAAAGTTGGCTTCTTGTTTGAATATAGTGTTACCTTATTTCGTACAGTGGTCTCGTCGTCGACGGCCTGTTTGGCCTCCTCCAGCTGTCTGGCAAGCATCGTCTTCTGTTTGTTGGCCTGATCCAGCTGGCTGGTGGTTTCGTCTGCTCTACTGGCCAGATCAACGTGTTGTTGATGCAGTCTGTTCTTCTGTGTAACGACGTCGCCCAGTTCACGCTGCAAGTCGGCGATCCTCACGCTCGCCTCGGATAACTGCGACTCCAACTGCTTGCCCAATTTCTCTGACGACATCTGCAGTCAAGACAGTAAATTAGTAAATAAAACGTAGGCTATACTTGCATCTGTTTATAGTCATTTTATCTCTCACTGCCGTGTCTGTATTATACCTTGCTGCACTCTCATAATACACTGCAAACCGTGTTAAAACCAATACTAAGCGCAAAACATTAAAACAACTCCAATGCGCTGGTTGCACTTTTTGATCGATGCTGCCATTTTGGAAAATCGTAAGTCAAATTTTTTTTATCGTAAGTCGAAAGCAATTTCGTTTTTCAGGCGCTGAGGATTCATTCCTAAAATTTTCCTTTCTTTAGTTGGGTTGAGTCAAACCTTCCGTAAAAATTTCAGCCAATTACATTTGTATAGGCCTACTCTGCAACTTTTCATGTAATCTTTCTGACAAACTAATAGGTAACGAAATAAACGCCGTGCATCACTTAGGCTACAGTGCTTAAATTGAGGGCGAACACCCGAGAACGTCTTTCTCCCACTTTTTCCCAAGGAAACGGCGTTCCCCATTTCTGTGAAACCTGAAAAAACGCTGATGTAGGCTTACGTGTCACTTTGCCAGTAACACCTTCTAACACTGTGGTTTTCAAGAACCTTTCTGTCACCATTTTCTGTCATCTTTCGTTAAAAATTGTCACGAGTAAACAGATTTTATGGCAGAAATTCACTGAATTTAACTTGGGGAGTTTACGATGCTCCCCAGACTCCTTAGTTGGCTGGGGAAAAGGACACCTACTCCTAACCCTAAACGTAGACCTCTCCCCTTCAACGCCTGCGGCGTCTCGATCTTGTTTGTTGAAGTTCCACTACTTCTTTTTTCAACAGTTTAAGCACTACTGACATAACCCTCTGGGCGGAAAGCTTGTCATTATGCTTGTACCTTTGCTTTAGTCAGGTGCTCGACTTGGCCTCGTAATTCATCCAATTCACTTTTCTGTTGGTTCTTTTCTATCTCCAGTCTGCAACAGCAACAGAAGCAACAATAAGGCGCAGTTTCCATCCGCCGCAACTCACGCAACGTACGCAACGCAAGAACAGACACCGCCGCTTCTATCCTTGCGTTTTGGCCGCCGTTACGTCGCTTACGTCACCTGCGTCTGTTGCGTTTTTGGGCATACTTTTTTGGCGTCGCCGTCGTCAGTTGCGCCAGAAAAGTACACCGGGGCTTTGCTTTGCGCTGCGTTGAGTGGAAACTAAGCATAATTCGCCTTATCTCACACGGACACAATACCGATATCAGCTTCTTCGTGAGCGTGTTATTAATATATGCAACTGCTGATGGCGTTGATTTTAGCACCTTTGCAAGCATTATAATACGTACTGCTGCACTCACTGATTTACGAGACAACCATCTGCTGATATAAAATGTTTTAGCAGCAATTTTATTGGGGCAGATGTTAAGTGTTTCTGTGCGAAGTTTGATTGGAGAGCATGAATATTACGGCTAAGAATCTGTGTGTTACAAAACGTAGACAATCTACGCTATAGGCCCTACATTCGACAAAAGACGAAGGCGATTCATTGGTCACATCTTACGTCTTCCATCATTACAACCTATCAGTGCAGCAATAATCTACATTGGACCCTAGAATGTGGGAAAGGAAGAGAAGGCAGACAGACCTAAGCAAACATGACAGGACACTGAGAGATGACCTACAGGCGATGGATGTCAGCTAGAAGAAAACCAAATCTGTGGCTGGTGACCGTCAAGAGTAAAGATCGCTTGTCCTCCAGTGTTCTAGAGGAAAAGTGTCTTAAACTATTCCTTACTTAATTACTAACTTATACAGGAAACTTGAGTCTAAAGCGCGTGCTAAGCGACGTAAATAAACTGAACTGAACTGCACTGACACGGTTTAGTTTTTGACGAACTGATCAATGGGCGAACAGAGCGAACCCATTGGTCATTGGCTGACGCGTACGTAAATATAGTCACGTATAATTGACGCCGTTATTAGAAAGTGTCTACTGTAATGCATTACTGCTCGCCCATTCGTCAGTTCGTCAAAAACTAAATCTGGCAGTGCAGTTCAGTTCAGTTTAGTTACATCGCTGTGTACACGCCTTAAGTTTAAAAAAAATTTAAAAGGTACAGCTCTTCACGGGAAACCCATCTCATAGCTACAGAGTGTCACCGGCCATATGGGAACACACAGACCTAAGTGTTACACTACCAAGCCACCTAGTGAGTGAGAGCAAGAGGCGGTGGTGGTGTGGTGTGTTACTTTTGTTTGAGTTTGAGCAGTTGGTCCATCTGTTCAGTGAGCTGGTTGACAGCCTCCTGGTGCTTCTTGCGAAATATCATCAACTGTGCCTCGTTCTGGTTTTGCGCCTCCTCCAGGTCACGTGACAGTTTCGCTAGCTCAGTCTCGCGACGACGATTCTGTTCCACCTATACCACGGTCAGCCATCAAACAATCAGTCAACTTGTAAATAAAAAAAAAAAACTTTAAATTTCAGCTAACGTGGTAGGCCTATAAAAATGTAAAAATCACCGAAGACACGATAAAAATGACAAGCACGACTAAGTATGCGCCACATTAATTTGCCGTTTTACCTTCGATATATTGTTTTAAACGCATGCCAGTGCTTTGACGTTCTGTGAATGAGATAATTCTTAGTAATCATACATATAAATAGTAAATAACTGTTAATTTCTGAATACTTAATTAAAGCATGGTCGTATAGACCGATAATATGAGCCCACGTGGCCTATAGGCACGCCTGTTTTTTTACGCGCGAAAGCAGCTATACACTGCTTCAGCGCGTCTTAGCCATCGCAATTCTGTCTGTCTGTCTGTCCGTCAGTCTGTGTGTCACACGGGTAGATCAGTCAAAAACGGTGCAAGCTAGGATCACCAAATCTTCACTATCGCTGCCCGGAAAACTCGAGTTTCAGAAACCGTAAACCTTTTCCATAAATTCGAAGGGGGTCACTCAAAACGAAAGCGCTAAATGAGAGGAAAGAGGGGGGGGGGCAAAAATTTCGATTTTCAGCTAATAAGTCGCTGTATCTCAGTAACGGTGCGAGATAAAGTCTAGGTTACTATTAATCACTAATAGGAAGTTGTAAACTGGCTCTCGATTGGCGCCGAATTCAATGACCTTGGATGACTTTGAACGCCAAAATAGGGGGTTTATGGATTTTTTGGCGATTTCGGGCTGCGACATAGATTTCAAGAGCAAATTGCGCCGAAATCAATTGAGATAGACATGGATAAACAGCGTATGAAATTTTTAGCATTGAATGTAGATTTCAACGGTCCAAGTATCGATTTTCTAGGTTTGAGGAAACCTGCGCACGAGGGCATCAAAGAGCGGTACCCCCGAAAAGTCGTTATTTTACCGTTGTTGACCAGTCTTTCATGAAAACGGTTGCAGATAGACATGGGCATGCTGCCTATCACAACAAGGACTAGTGACGAGCTTTTCAGCCGTATCAACATCGATGACTTTGAAAGACCCTTAACTTCCAAAATAAGGGTTTTTTTTATTGATTTTGCGATCTTCTGCTGCAGCACACATTCCAAGAATGAACTGCGACGAAATAGCTGGAGATAGACTGACAGTTTGCGAAAAGGAACTGCTATAGGCTTTCGCGCGTCTCGTGAGCATTAGCTCAAATTTCTTGTTTACACATGGACGGAAAATAGTGTTCATACAGTTTTCTTTTCCGTCTGACTATGGCGAACGGAAAATATCGTCAGATTGGCTTACTTATTTTTGCAAGAAAACGCAGATATTTGTGAGCTTGTTGGCGTTTCCAAATATTAAAAAGTAAGCAAATTTGCGGCTTCCATTGCACGTCCAAAAGTTAAAAGTGTTTCAGCTTCGGGGGAGCTTCGTCCCTAACCCCCTGACCAGGAGCTCTGCCCCTAGACCCCGGCACATCCTTTCCATGCACACAACAACTGAATACGGTCGACATTTAAGCACGCACACAAAAAATTATTGCCCCCTATGCCCTTGCCCTTGCCCCGGTTGCCCTCCCCAGCTTTGGATTCCCATGAGACGGAAAAAATAACATTAGCCTAATGATACCCGAGTGCACATATTATCGTCTGGAAGCGATCGTCCCTCGGATGGCGCCAGTAGTCTAGTCTACCTGTGTGCGTGAATGAATGAATGAGTGAGTGAGTACTGTTTGATGATGATGATGATGATGATGATGAAGGACGAATTAACTTTAACGTAACGTTAAGTCCTAAGACTACAAGGACACGTAACAATAAGCTTAAACAGTGAAGTCACGTAATAGTAGTCAGTGCAACGAGACGTTGTTAGTCATGACTGTACGACCAGGCAAAAAGTTCGGTTTTCAGTCTGCTGCGGAAAACTTGCAACGACGGCTATGACCGGACCGACTCCGGCAAACTGTTCCAGACCGATGCAGCAGTCGCTGGAAAGGTGCGGTCGCCAATGGTAGAACGCACAGTGTTTCTTACCTGTGAGCGGGCTGCTTCGTTGGCTTCGTCGACATGGTCTCCGAGTGCCGACAACTCTCTCTGCAGTTCAGCGCGCTGACGCTCGGCCTATACAGTGCACATACGCACCCAGACCCACACTGATCCCAGACCAGACGTCGACTGTTTTTTTTCAAAATAGCTCAGAGGCTAAATGCAAATATGTCAGCTTGCCGTGTCCGGTCCGTCCCCCTAGACGCAAAACAGGAAACGGGGATCTCACGGGAAAATTTCGAGCTTTCAAACCACCTCGATGTGTCAAAATGGTTTGCGACAAAGTCTGTGACAAGGCCGCGACAAATCTGTCTGTGTCGCTCTAATGGAATTTAGTCCGTGACAAGACACGGGGAAAGTCGGCGACAAGTCCGTGGACATCGTCGCAAGGTCGACGTAATGGAATTTGGGTTTAAACGAGCGCAGACGACTTCATAAAAAACACATAAATAAGATGCAAGTGGGAACTCAGAAGTTTTGGTTTGCGCGCAGTTCCAATCTGTTTACCAACATAGCCAAAGATGCATTTTATCCTTATCATTAACGCTAACCCGATAAAAAACAACTTCCACATTCTTCCGTCTGGCATCGTGACAAGGGGACATGGGGCAATTGCTCCCTCCCCTAAATTTCAACCTGTTAATGTTCTCCCATAAAATACAAAATATGGGGCTAAAATCTTCAATTTGGAAACATTTAGGGCAAAATTAAAATTTTGAGCACCGACAATCAGCTTTATCGGAAACTGGCAGCCCACGTTACCAAACGTGGCTATCAATCAATCAATCAATCGGCCCCTGCAACAAAATCACGTTCAGTGGCGTCGTATCAGGGGCAGGGGGAAACTGCTTCCTCCCCAAAATTATAATTTGTCGGATGGTTTTTTTTATCTGAAAACTTTTTTCAAAAATACAAAATTTGGGGCTAATAATTCCCGATTTTAATAAATTTAAGGCAAAATTGAAATTTTGAGCACCCATGGGCCACAATGTCTTATGTCAGAAATTTGCAGCTGCCTGTCAAAGAATTTCAACTTTCTGACAGTTTGCCTTCCATGGAGCGTACAGAGCGACCTAACTAAACTGAACTGAACTGACACGGTTTAGTTTTTAACAAACTGACCAATGGGCAAGCAGATCCAACCCTGTCACTGGTAGCTGCGTATGCAAGCGTAGTAACGTATTCACCGACGCCGCCTACTGTAATGCATTACTGCTTGCCCATTAGTCAGTTTGATAAAAACTAAACCATGTCAGTTCAGTTCAGTTCAGATACGTCGCTCTGTATGCGTCTTAAGTTTGCTACTCCACGCCGCGGTTCTGACATCCGTCACTCAGCCGTAACCAGATGCTGCTGCTGGTGATGGTGATGATGACGTGCAATTGATTGACGGCGAAGTGAATCTATGTTTAGACCGATTTTGGTCCTATATTTAAACTCCCTGCCTCCCTCCTCCCCTCCACAAGAATCCCCCACCACTTGCCTTCAATCTTTGACCTCGATCTTCGACCACAAGAGCCTAGCGGTTCTTGTGTACATTGTTCTAAATATGTCTTTTAAAAGCCGGGCGATCGATGAGCTAAGAAAGCTTAAGAACGGGCGCAATTCAACGGTTAATCAACCACAATGCACCGCGACCTCAACAACCTAAACGATCTCGTGTTTAATCAGAGGTATGAAATCTGGGGTCTATAGATCCCCCAAGATCTTCCTGGCTAGTAGGCCTACGTGCATGCGGAAAGCGCTGATGCGAGCAGAGTCTGCGCTGAAACAGAAACGGAGTGGAAAGCAATGCCGCTGCAGTCTCGGTCTGTCAGCGGTCAGCGCCGTAGACGCAGCAGCAGCAGCAGCAGCAACAACAACAACAGCAACTATAGTGCACGCTGCAACATGCTTTTTCCCTTCCGCGCTGCCGCCGATGCAACGACCAACGAGCAACTCGCTTTCTGCTAGGACTAGCACCTTTTTCTCACGACCTGCGTAGGCTTAACTAAAGCCTACATTCCACCCAACGCAACGCACGCAACAAACGCAATAAACGCAACGCAAGAACAAACACCGCTTTTATCCTTGCGTTCTGGCTGTTTCATCGTTGCGTCAGCTGCGTCCGTTGCGTACTTTTATTGCGTGCATTACGTTCGGTGGCAAACTGGGACCCATACTGTGTCCGGCGGAACGTTAAGCCCTACTCACTCACTCACAAAATTTCTATGCTTCCGGTTTCAGCCGGCGAAAAAGTAAGAACGGGCGGAATTTTTAAAAAATTTTTATTTTTGCATCACTCCACATGTAATACTATGCAAAACTCACAGAAAACAAACTGACACGCTAAATTATACCCATGATAATAAAAGTACGTAAATATACTGAAGCATTACAGACTAGAAGTGAACGGGTTTTTTTCGGTAAAACTTTGAAAACAAACTACAAACTGTAGTAATACTTTTGAGGATCCAAAAAATTAGAGACACAATTTTTTTTCTGGTGACAGACGGAAACCGGAAACACAGGAATTTTAAAACTTTAACATCACCAGCGAACGTTTTATCACGCAGCCGTCCGCCTGTTCCATAGGGGCTCTTCAACTCGAGAATAAAAACGCCAAAAAAAATCAAAATTGGTGCGAACGATTTTCAAGGCAGGAATATCTGCTGATGCAAATTTTCGGTTCAAAAAATCAAAGATTAGAATTAAGTTTAGGGTTAGTTTAATTCGTTTATGACTTTAATGTTAGTGAACTTCAAGTTTTTTTAGACATTTCTGCTCACTGCAAACACCACAAAATAATAATGCTTATCATGAACAATAATATTAACAATAAAAACCGGTAGGCGACATGGCTCGCGACTGCTGTATACAATAGCCGTGCTGCCAACAAACAGACAGACACGTAGAGAAAGTCTTATACAGAATACAGACACGCTGTTTGACAATAAGGCTCTCTTTTAGCAGTCGCGAGCCAATATACATATAACACGGCGCCTTCAAGCGCAGCTAAATGCCAGGTGGCAGCACTGATAAGCTATAATTGAACTATGTAAATAAGTATTAAACATCACGGTGAATAACCTTGTTTCTGGCAGATCTTTCAAGGTCAAGTTCTTCTTCCAGTTCTTTAATACGAGCCTGCACATGACATACAAATTGTCGTCTAATAAGCGTAAAATTAACTAAAAGTTAAAGGAAGGTCCGGCTTCTTCGCGGAAACCCGTCTCTAAGCTGTGGAACGTCATCTGCCATATGAAATCACAAGTATCATCTGCCAATCGAACGTGCCCCGCCCTAACCCCGGTGCTCAATGTGCCTACCCCGAAGGGATGAAAGGCTGAGTTGATTTCGGTGGTTGGTTATATACCAAAAGGTATAAAAAACCAAAATACCTGTCCGGAGATAGTCATCCATCCTAGTAATCACTTGATAGCGACCCGACAGATAAGATAGAATCGTAATGTTTGGTATATAAGTATAGTTTTTAGAGTTCGCCAATTTAACTGTGTCGTTTAAATTTACCCCGACCGATATTGGTTGCCATGGCAGTTAACGAAATTTGGAGTATATAAAGACAAAATAGGGTCAAAAACGTAACGTTGATGTATTTTATGCTCCAGATTTCCGCAACCGTGCCAGAAAGACGTATTACTTACTACCTTGTGAATTTATTAATGTCGCTACACTACCGTATGGAATGCAAAGCAGACGTACGTCGTAGAGCATGCGCAGTCCGGGCGTGGATATACCGAGGTCGAATCCCTTGCGCATGACCTGCTTGCTCTCCGTGCTGATGTGGGCGGTGCTGGTCAGGTCAACCCGGTTCTTCATGACCACAGGATGCGAGACGATGTTTTCACGCACGTCCGACGAGAAACCGCCGGATGCCGAGATCAGACGATTTGTGTAGTCCGCATCAACGTCCAGCTCAGAGTCCTGACCATTCCGCAAAGATATGTAAACGATTCTTAACTCGTTTTGGTATTAGTTTCATAATTTTCGGCTGCAGTCAAGCGTCATAAGGCAAACGATGGTGTAGTCCATGCGATCTGAGCGTGATTTACCACTAGTAAGTACGATACTATCTGGAGTGGTATAAGCTCGTAGTGTATAAAAGTGATGACACACTGGCCAGTTTCAGACGCCTGTTTCTTGTACCAGTTGACTGGCACCAGAAACTGGTCAGTCTGTCATACTTTTCTGGTGCCAGATTTTTCTGCTGCCAGATTTTGGCGCCGGTTACAGCATGTTCGATTTCGTGCCGGAAACCGGCGGGAAAGCTGAACTGTGATTGGTCAGTCTGAGCAAACGATAGCACTGCTCGTTTGTTTGTAGACAAAAATAAAAGATGAAGTAGAGTGACGAAAGTTTTTTCAACTCATAGAACAATACGAAAAACGAATTTTTGTAAAATCGGAATCCATCTTTGTTTTTTTTTCTGCCGGTATCATTTGCCGGCTATGTATATCATGATTTCTGGCACCAGACAACAGGCGCCTGTTTCCGTCGCCAGAAACAGGCGCCTGAAACTGTGTCGCAAAAAACATTCCCGACATTTTCAATTGTAACTTCAAGAAAAGTTACCAGATTCTAATAATTTTTAGTGCGAATATTCCTGACACAACTTGCCGTCAAATGATCGTTCAGCTTCCCACCTCAGGCTCATGCAGTGTTTGCTTCTGCACTACCAAGGGAATGCAAACCAAGCGAAATATGCGTTGAAATACGCAAAAACGTGAAAAAAAACATCCTTGACATTATCCATCATAACTTGAAGAAACATCATCAGATTTCAATAATTTTTAACCTAAATGTTTCGAACACCACTGACTATTGAATGACTGTTTAAGTTCCCACCTCACCAAACTTCTGCCCATGCACTACCTGGGGAAAATCGACCAAGCATATCACGTGTTGAAATAAATAAAAAAACTTCAATAAATTCTATCTGTCCAGATCTCTGGTCCCAACAGCCAGTCGATTACAAGGTATGACTGTCATAAAGCAGTGTGTCTATCAGATGACGTTCAGGAATGTTTATGATTCAAGAAGTGACTGATAAAGTCTGGATTAGTCTGAAGCAGAACAGTATCGATACTGCTGTCAATAAATGCACATAAACGACCTATTTAAGACAAAATCCCTCTCCACTGCGATAAAGCATTGGTATAAGTAAGCCTAATGTTGATGGGCGTCCCAACAAGCATATAAATAGTATCTATTCATGGATTTTAAAACGTCTCAATATATATTTTGTCCTAGATTTCCAGTACTCATATTGTCTGTCCAGTATTTACGGAGGGATGGCCAGGCTGAGTTGGTTTGAGATCTGAAGAGAAATGGTAATTGACCTGAAGTCTGGCTGACCGAAGCACGGCGGCGACTCTGTCAGCAATCTCCGCGTCTCTGTCATGCAGCTCATACTTGTCAAATGACTTGTCAATCTTCTCTGCGGCAGAAGCGTCGTCGCTGACGTCAATACGAGGGGCTCCTGCTGCAGAAGGCTTGGTCGACGGTGGCGCCATCTCTTGGTCTGACGCAGAGACGACAGGCTCTGCTTCAGACACCGGCACAGTCGCTGTGCCACCAGCTGAAGCATAGACGAAGCACAATCTGATCATATTTATGATCACACCTCACACGATAGTGCAAGTGTTGTAAGAACGACCTTCAAAGTATATGGGAAAAGGCAAAATTTGACCCTCAGCCAACCCAAAACCCCGTCACCAAATTTGAAAGGCGTGATTATATCGTGGACGCCTACCACCAAAAATATTTGGGCTCAATCCGCCCAAAGGTTTTAGCTTCCCATATAGGTGAAATATACACCTCTCCTGTTCGAAATGTACTACACTTTTTTGATCCTTGAACTCGCCTGCAGGCGAGTCCGTTG
>Ga0209367_1008406_pt1 | contig 14114 bp, 7 predicted proteins | sample WorMetLIZISLAND2_FD_187412 | JGI IMG/M metagenome (GOLD analysis project Ga0209367, IMG submission 187412) | Marine gutless worms symbiont microbial communities from Max Planck institute for Marine Microbiology, Germany - Olavius geniculatus... ... | reverse complement strand
AATTACGACTCTATCTTATACACAGCCAAAGTTATGACCGTATAAAGAATTGCTTAGTTTTCCCCATAGGCGCCATTGTAATTTTTTCGATTTTTGCGAATAAATACGTTAAATATTAATTTCAAATTTTTTAACCCCCAAAAGGCACATCCTTGCGCGAGACCGCGTCTTTTGAGCCATCGCGCGCAAAAATCCGCCGAAGGGTCTGACCTATAGGTGAGTTTCTGAAAAAAGGTATATGGATAGCTATAAAAATTTTTGCGTATATTTCACCCATTTGCCGGGAAGCCCCCCTTGGAGGGATTTGCATAAAATTTTGCATGACGGGTCCCCTCGCCGACGCAATTAACCGTGCCGAATTTTATCTTAATGGGATCAGGGGTTTTGATTCTGTGGGGGGTCGAATCTTCGGCTTTCCCATAAGAAAGAGAAGTCGCCGTTAACGCAGGGCTTGAACTACCGTTCAGCCTGTGATTCAGTCCATTCCGGTCTTCAGTCTTCGCAAATGGTAGGTTTTTGTTTTTAACATGTCATTGTGCTAAATGTGGTTCAATGTTTTTATGTATGTTTTTACACGGTTTTTTTTATAAAAGTAAAAAATGTTTTTCAGTGTTTTTTATTTGCAAATTAATGTTTTTAACATCTATGGTATAACGGGATAACGGTTGGACCGAACAACCGTCTTTGCTTCTGCAGAAAGTGTTTTTGATAAGACGTAAGGCGCAGCCAAAATGCATAAGTTACAGACAGACAGACAGACAGAGGGACACAACATCATGCCATAAGCGCCATGCCCTAACTCCCTTCCTGTCGTTGCACTCCGGAGATCCAATGGTCTGGTACAGAGTCAACGTGTCGCCATGGTAACGGCTCACCGGACGGAGTCTATCTATCATCTGGCTAGGGATAGTCATTCAAGTCGACGTGGCATTCGCGTGCGACAGACACGGGTCATTGAACTGCAGATGAAGTGCGTGCGCTCAGACTGTAGCCTGCTATCGGTGCACTATTCAGTCCTGCGCTGTTTCTGATTTCAATACTACCACTGCAATGCAAAGTACTTCCTCAATGAACGACTTTGCCAAGTGACGGCTTAAGGTCAAGCCGTCACGGTCCTTGCGATAGTTAAAAACGTAGCTGCGACTAGACGGCTACTGGTCTTGGCAAACGATGCAGAATGAATCGTGAAAAAGTGCCGAGTTCAAACGTTGGATCGCCACTGAAATACGTTGAAATAAAAAACTCAGGCTGTTATTTTTATTCAATTTGTAATATATGCTAAGTGGCTAAGAAGGAGCTAACATGGAAAACTAGCCGTCGATGTACGTCAACAGCTCGGCGAAGCGCAACGCCGGCCAGTGACGAGGCGATCAAACAACCCGTCGATGCGTCCAGCTAGGCCTAACACAGGCACGATGAGAAATCGACGAGGCGGCGGCGACGACACAGTCGCGGTTGACCGACCCCGGTACAGGTGACGACCGGCGGGATTGCCGGTCGGCCGCTGACACGCTGTTCAGGCTGCGGCAATGACTTATGGTCGGATCTACAGAGGCCAGGACATGACCATCACCCGCACCGCGCGCGCTCAGATAAGCGACCCCCGAGCACACGATCGGTCGTCCACCCGCTATTCGTTATATTATCACTGAGCGCTGCTGACTTCATCGTCTACAGCAGCCGTATAACCTCGGCAGCAGCCGCTGATTGAGTATGAAGAACTATCTAGCTAGCTCTTTGTAGTTCACACACGTCCTTCGGACGACAACGCTGGCTGGTTATGTGTGTAGAGGCATTTTAGCTAAATGACAGAGAACGATCGTTCATTTTTGGAATTACAGGCGTTTGCGTTTGTTAAGCGTACGTGGTGCATAAAAGACGACAGACCCAACGATCGACCTTAGACCTTAATCAAACCCGGGACTTGCACATCGAACAGTCCATTTTTTTACTCTTCCGCTCGTTCAATAGCCTCTAGACAGACGTCAGGTCCAGAGTTCACTATTCATTCAGACCGTAGCCTACACTTTCACGTGATGTATGGTTAACTCAACATTTTTATCAAGAATTCATTGTTCCCTGTTTCGCATCTCTTAAGTCATCAATCGTTACACATGATCAATCAGTCGTGGTCGTGTTTTTTATCGTAGCTTTCAATACCTCAGGTTCCCTGGATTTTCTGATTGTTTCATTTTTCTGCGGTGATTACTTCGTGGTGCGTAATAGCTATACGACGCCTGGTCAGACTTGCGATCAAGAGGTGGCGGGTTCGACTGCAGTTAGCCACTTGCTAACGTGACGGGCAAGTTGTTCACGCACAGGTGTACGTCGCTGTCACAATTTTGTACTGACCATCAATTGATTATCGGTGACTAAAAGGCGGACCAAAAAATTGCAAAAAGTGAGCTCAAACTATTGCCGTGTTTGCGAATAAATCCCCCTGCGTCGCAGAGTGTCTGAAGACTGAGATCTAGTGTAGGGACGTTATAAATAAATTAATCTGGGAAATTTTTGCTGATAAGCATACAGATAGTATTGCATGTTGGTTTAACTTTTTATTTTTAGTCCCGTTTTAATATGTACTAATTATTTTGTTTTTACGTCATTTTTGTTCAGATATTTTAGCTTAGTTTATCTTGATATCTTGACGTTGATATCTTGCTTTTTATTGTCCCTGCTTGGCGCTGGCTTATGACGTAATTAAAGATTGATTGATTGCTTTTTATCTCCTTTTATCATTTTTGTGTTAGAAAAACAGTGATTCAAATTTCTAAAAAAACTTTTATTCTACATTGAGCAGCACACATTCTGTTCATGCATGGCAATGACAACATCGAACACTTATACCGAATAAACGCATTATTTAACTGATAATTCACAGCGTTATGGGCCTATTTTAACTTAAGCTATACTAGTAACATAATATTATATTCTTTATTATTACGGTTAAATAATGCAGGTGTTCGGACATCGACCAGCCGCGGCGTTGCTATTAAGCAGCTTGTCTTCGCACTTTTCGAGCGTTACAAACACACGTTCAATACAGTTGACGACTGTGCTGATTAACGATAACTAAATCAAATTTGGTATGTGTCGCTGTTAATTACGGTGAAAAATTGTTATATCAAATTTAGCGCAGACAGGATTAAGCATTGTTCTACATTTATGCATTCGTCTGTCTAAATACTTTTGTTTATCTAACCTATAGTTTTGTGTTACGCACACAGGACTGGTCTACTTATTCCTAGGCAAGAACTAAAAATACACAGGAAGTTCTAGACCGCAAATGCTACAAGCGTATCATCTACGCAAAAAGTGTTGCGTTACTGTAGTTCACTCGTTATGTAAAAAAAAGTATACGGAAGCCGACTGCACACGATTTTCTACAAAATGACAACGATGCATTGTCTCGACAACCTTTACTGACTGGCATTTGTTTAAGTTGACCAGATATGCTATAGGCCACATTGTAGTCTCGGCTGTTGAACTTGAGGATAATATAACTGAAAGGCAATGCTAGAAATGAACTAAATCCACAGCCTTTGCGATGTCATAAATTGCCGTATAAATTGTTAACATTGACATATCATTCAAATAAACATCTATGTTACTTTTCAAAGTAGGTTATGACGGAGACTATGACCTGGTCTGTAGGCCTAATGTACTTAATAGACTTAATTATGTAACTTAAGCAGATACCTATTTGTGCTTATGCAACTAGAGAGGGCTGTGTCTGGATAATGACTCGCTAAATGCAGCAGTTGCTTAATCAGTGAGTATAATCACATCGATCGCCTTTCTGAGCACATTGCCATGGTCGACGGTCTAGCATACGGTTTATCAGGCCTGGAATTACATAGAACTAGGAGGCAAGCCCCCAGTTTATTCTGCGCCGGCGCCCCATTGCGGGAAAATGCATGCCGCAGGAAGCCGCTTCGGAGTTGTTTTGCTGCATTCCTTAAGACAATTCGGCCACTCCCGATCGCCGGATATCACACAGTATCGAATTCATTCGAGTAGCTCAGGAAGTGCTACGGACTCTGATGCGGTTAAGTCGGCGCTGGAGACGACCGGAATCCATTATTCGTCGCAGGAGCACGGCACATCGCCGCTCCCGCAACGAAGCACCGCTTGGCTGCGTCACCAACCGGACGGAACCAAATGGGCCGAAATGGACCGCAGCCATGTAGAACTGAACCGGTCCGCTGAGATGTTGATACAGATGTCTCGGCTCATTTGATATCTTCACTTTTTCAGCTGGAGAAAAAGTCTTACTTACTTGCTTACCTACATACTTACATTAATTTCGGATGTTCGCACTTTCATAGTAATTGCACGTCTGCATAAGACGCCGCATACGTGTGAAACTATATAACTTGCATGAAATTTTTATCGTGCAATGCACGTTGAACAAAGTGCGGTACTGGAACCGTTATACCCCGTTTACACATCAAGCAAACATCGAGCAATCATCGAGCAAACATTCAGCAAATGCATTCAAAAAACACGTGCCCGACGTGTGCTCTAATTGCTCGATGTTTGCTCGATGTTTGCTTGATGACTGCTTGATCGTGTAAACGGGGTAAGTTTGACAGCTTGAAGCCTTAGCAGGCGGTCCCAGACGGACGGACAAACAGACAAACGTCCATCCGTTTGCAACGTTGACGTACTGTGGCTACTGTGGGGTTACTCCAATTACTTTAATATTAGCTTAGAATCTTCGCTTCTCGGAGACACCCAACATTGGTGACCAAGACCCGGAGAAACGTCGCCGAATTTCCCCAGTGTAATGAGTGACGTCATCCGAAAACACGGTTGCAAAAACAACTTCGCGCGTTCTTCTCTGCGACAGCACGGACATAACCCATGTATTTTCGAACGAAGTGGAATTGTTTGCGACGATTAGGCCAATGCGTCTGTGTCGTGCCAAGCTGGCGTAGTTGAGCTGCGAGGAGGTCAGTGACACGACTACGACCACCAGACAGACAGACAGACAGACAGACAGGCAGCTCAGTCAGTCGTCAATGTGCAGCGTTTTTACAATGAATCGATCGACGTTGCGACGGCGACGCGCTCATTATCGCCAGTACGTGCAGTCTTCAGTTCACTCGCGGCGTCCTGTGCTCGCCGCATCCAGCGGTGGATATAGAGAGGTCACGAAGACATGACCCACAAAAACTTAGCACTGGAGAAAAAAAATAAAAGCATTATTGTATCACAAAAATCGACAAATTGTTGCCTCATGCACCTGTGCTCGTGAAAGCTAAAATTCTTTCTGCTGACCCTTTTACCAGGGTCTCCAATTCTCCGCTCCAGACCCCATTATAGGCTGACGCTCCACAGTCGCAGTTATTATACGACGAAGTTTACGGCCCTGGATGTTTCGTGTGAAGAAAAGCTGTGAGAGTCGTTGTCGTCGTGAGTCGGTGTTTCAACGTCTGCAACGATTAAATTTTCATGTATTCACTGCCAGGAAAGACAATGCTTAGCGCGTAGTTTTGATAAGTTACAGTCAAGCTGGAGCCAGAATGGGCAAACGTGCTCGAAGTTGGCACACGGTCGTATCGTATTAAAGCGCAGAAATAGTTCAGCACTCAGAAGAAAAGAGAACGCACCAACACGCGCATGTTCCGACCCAAAAATAGGAAAAGATTCTGGAGCGGGGCAGTATTCTTTGCGCCTTTTTTATTGCGTCTTTGTCGCTCGACCTGCCCCCAGCCCCTAACCCTAACTCCTGGATTCAACCATGTCAGCAACCTGCAGGCAAATAACCGGCGAATGAAAGCTTGCATCGCCACCATTTCACATGCAGTGTCGGCGTTCTCAAGTGCCATTGACAGCCATGTCTGCCGGCCGTCCTCATTATTCTAACCGATATCCGCGTTACACCTACAGAAAATCATTTTTATTAACATGCCACATAAAATGCACTAAAACTCGCTGTTTCAACATTCAGTTAGTGTGCGTGGTAGGATATGCTTGAATGTTAAAATGCGCCCTGAGCTACTGAATCCAACGTGACGCCTTTAAAAGTTTCTAACAAGTTACAACAACGATTTCCTATTCTCGTTGTCAGTTGAGCTTTGTGTCAGTTAATATGATTACATTTTGTTTTCGGCAATTGAACAACTTTGTTCACCTTCTGGTAGAAATAGTAAGGAACATACGAGAGTTGTTTAAAAAGTTTGTAAACCGACATAGTTAGGCACAAGATATTCGAATCATATTTTGCCACTTTTCAACATATTGTTTTGCAACTAAAATGCACTTGGACCAGCGTTTCTCCAAAACTCGGATAGGATTTCACTGTAGAAAAAAATTCAACCTAGATTTTTCAGCCAGCAATTTGCCATGCACATTACGATGGCATTCAAAAAGTTTGTAGTCTGCTATAGATAAACAGTATAAATATCAGTACCATTGTGTTACTGGTTAGTACCATCTAGCGCTGCAATATTGCACAACTTATTATTTGGCTACAATTAGACGTCATGAAAAAAGGCACATTTGCTGACGACGGGGACGTAGCCTGGAGCGCAAATTGCTGACTGGAAGACCAACGTCAAAAGTTATTTTACAACAAAATCCCGGCATTCGGGATACACACGACTAAGTGCATTTTAGTTGCAGAAAAGTATGCTAAAAAGTAGCAAAATATGATGCATATATTTTTGGCGTAACTATGTCGGTCTACGAACTTTTTGAACAACCCTCGTACAATAAAATAATAATAATAAAACAACATAACAAAGAACATTCAAAAATAGCCAAAATTGCTGCTGTTATAAAAAAATTTGTCTTACTCACGATAAATTGCAAACGGCGATCTGCGGATAAAAATACACTTTTATTTTAATTTTCTTGCATTTATTTACTTTCAAAATATGCATAATATTTTGTGGTGCGTACGGTATCAGTTTATCGATGACGCGCAGTGGAGTTTTTTTCGTCGTCGGCGTTGCGGGCGACCCAAGCTTGCGCCCGGACGATGTGGGCAGACGACTGACACTACGGAAGGTTTTACGCTCCATCGGTCAATCAATCAGTCACGTGACTGCAGGTGGATGATAGCAGCAGCAGCAGCAGGACCCGCAGACACGCTGACGTCACCCACACATCGTTCGTGTGTCCGTCGCAGACCGCTAGCCGGTGGAATGAAGCGCAATTTGGAGCTAAATCGCCTCGATTAGGCGCTTACATCGACTCAGTCTCCGCAGCCGACCATCACTTTGCGTGACGCTGCTGTCACTACGTTTATACTGCGACTGCTCGTGTTACACGTTAAGCCACTTCGTTACTCGTTTCGTCCCAAAATGTCACCACTCTTATTTTTTCAGTATCTCGCTCAGTAGTCAACCACCGGTTAATGTCATTTTTTGGCATAAAACTGCCGGCGTAAATTGAACATAATCATTGCCTTGTAAAACAAGGATAATCTTTATACGAACACGGAGTCTCTCCAATGCACTTCGATAGTTTACAGTATATGTCCGTACAAATATAATCAATGAGCTGTTTAGACTAGTAGAAAAAATCAAAATGTTTAATTTCAAATTGTAGAGCAGCAACGTTATTGTCATCCTTCGCTATCATTATAACTCAGCAATTAACGCTGTCAGTCACGTGACCATTCGATTCGTCACCAATGCTTTACTATAAATGGTCCATTGTGACCATGCGCCCATCTTGCACCGTTATGGAGATATGGCGTCTCAAAAGTTGGACGCACGAATGCACGCACGCACTCACGAAGGGAAGCTCAGGTGATCTTATATTCTGTCCAATGTTATGCATTGCACTGGACAGACAATACTGAAACGTACGTAATTCGCTGCAATAATATCTACTGTAATTTACTACCTCACAGAGATTAAAGCTACGTTTTATGTAAGAATAAATTATTTTGCTTTAACGTCAAATATCTCCGGAATGATGTAGGCAAGCGTTCATTAAAACCGCTAAACGATTGTCAATAAGTTATTCCGAAAGTGAAAATGGTTCATTCGTGAGACGCGATGGTCAAAGCACGCACGCCTTTCTTTACTGGTCAACGCTGTCAGCATCGCCACATCGTTGTACGTTGAGACACGGACATTTCCGCCCCAAAACGTTCGCCTCGAAAATTTTCTTAAGGTTGAGTTCAAAGACTTAGAACTTTCGATAATATTATGACACGATTCAGCAAGCAACACTCAGTGTCAGCAGTAAATGCAATCAATCAATCGATTCAAAAATTTTAAAGTGGTAAAACTAATATAAACTACTAAAGATGAAGTCCAGTCCAAGAAAAGTCAGTAAAAGGACTTCGTGAACAGGTTAAGTTTTTAGTCGCTGGCGAAAGCCGGATAACAACGACTCGGCAGAAGTCACTTCGTCCGGCAGGTCGTTCCACGTCCGGGGACCGACAACCGGGGTTGGTTGGCGACGGTTGTCAACTTGACCGGAGGCACTGCCAGACGGTTGGTGCCAGCAGGTCGGCGGCCAGATAGGTCGGCGACGTAGTTGAGCGGGCAGAGGTATTGCGGCGCGAGTACGTGCACGACTTTGTAAACCAAAACGGAATCTTAAAATGTACAGTTCAAATACCAATACACCGACAGCATTACAAGCTTGAAACATTCGATTAGCATGTAAAAATCTGAACGCCGACAGCTCCGTTCTTTTACAACCAACGCAGCTGTTTTTACGAGGACACGGACTCAGCTCGTGAAGCGTTTTTTCTCCGTCTGCGGTCCATGTATTCGGATCCAGATATCTTTCACATTATAAGGACCATTGATTTTGCTCCGGCTTATCGCAAAGGCTTCACGACTCATTCGTTTCCGAAACTGACATTGTAATGCACAATCGGCACCTCTGTTGTAGATAGGATTATCACTATGACTATTATTAATAATGAAAGAAAATGTCCGAGTTGCAAAAAAACGGGAGGGAAAAGTCCAAGGAAACGTCCGGGGATATGTGTAGGGAAAATGTCTTACACCCCGTTATAACACCGTTGCTAATCGGTCAGCAACGGCGCCGGAGCGGAACGACGACGTAGAGTGTACATAGAACACGGCATGCACGGCGACATGTCATCAACGATTCATCAGTACTGCTGTGATGGCATGCGTGCTGCTGCTGCTGCCACCCGCCTTGCGTCATCAGGCTCACAGGAACAACAGACGACTTATCAGAACGACTTCTACGGGTCATCATTATCATCGTTATTGTTATTCTCCTTCGAATACTCCTTGAACGAAAAGTTTTTTTTAAAATTATTTTCATCGATACAGATTCATCATGTGGTGTAAAATCACAGGAGACGAAACAAGATAAAAAAGACTGTGTGTGACACAGAACGATGATGGATGATAACTGTTATCTGTTGCTAGTTACAATGTCAGTCAGTCACAAACCCCCCCTCACCTCCTTTATTGTCGCCATGCCATAACACGATAAAATTGTTCAGGGACACCGTGAGAACGTGTGCCTGCGACGCGCACGTTCACGTGTGCGAGGTGCTCGTGTGTATGGTGTATAGCCTGTACACAGCACGAAAGCATAAACTGTCTCTAAAACTTCTTAGCTGTGCAGTCCTGTGTTCACTGTTTAGCACCATGCATGGCAATTGTTATTGCCATTTTTGTCTTTTTTCCTGTGATTTTATTTTACACTATTATCATACAGCACGCTTTCTAAATTTGAATACTTTTCACTTGTCTTCAACAGTTTTCGGAAACAACTGGCAGCCTACCGTATGCGACAAGATACAAAAAATCGTTATGTGTTCAAAAGTAGTGATAGTAGACACATCAGTCTACCGCGCATAACCTAATAAAGTTTCAGATACCTCAAAAGAAAGTTGCTGAGTATGAAAAATATAGTACCGGTAAGACAAAATTATTAGTGTGCGAAAGCCGTCCAGTTTTTGTCAACAACAGTTTTTTTCGCTTTTTGACTTACCTCTGGCCGACATTGTCAGCAGCAAGCAGACAGTGATGACGGAAGAGCACAGCTTTGTTGGCACCAACATCGCAGACACGTCGAAGATTCTTATCGCTACTCTCAAACGACAACGCCAAGTGCACAAGACTCGGTTACGTTAGATTCGGTCAAGGCAACTTTCACGATCGTCACTTCTGGATGCTGCGAAAACTCAAGTCGTAAACAATGTGTCTCCTTTTATAGTATATACAGGGCTCTGTGAGATATTATATTTGCCAGCAAAAATATGCGTTTCTTCTTCGAACGCGCATAAACGAAAGCCACAGTGGGTCCATCGGCTGTTGACAACGCAGGCTTTAACACTACTTTGCTTTCTGGTCGTCGCAAGAGGCCGATTGTTTGATATTGCCACTGAGCCCACTGCATCCAGCAGGTAGTCTACGTGCTGCACAGCTGCAGCTGACAATAGCGAGAGGGATCGTCGTCGTCGAATCACGTATTTTATACGACTTCAAATGCTGGCAATGATGTCAATTAACAGAATTACGCCAATTTTTATCTGTATTATTATGCGGCCGCATTACAGGTCATGTGCGTCTGTCTCTCTGTCCGTCTGTTTCGTACAGGTTCCTAACTCAAAAACAAGAAAGCATAGTAAAACAAAAGTTGGTGCGAAAGATTAGCAAGACATCAGTAATCGGTGTGCCGCAAAGGTCAGTGTTAACGTTGCGCAGTGCAGTGGACGGCTGAATATCATGTTGGCACTGCGCTTAATTAATTTTGCAGCGATATGCATAGTGCATCTGTTTCATAAATAAATTATAGGAGTGAGATTAAGATCCTACAAAACGTACATTTTGCATTTTTTTACATAATGAACATTGAATGACTGACGCCAATTTTGGTTTCTTTCGTCAGTGCACTTTTTGACATCAGGATCTCCGTGAGACAAAGTGGAACTTTACTTGCCTAAGTTTACCGTCCGTTGGAGCCACATTTGTGTACGTTTCATCCACGTCAAAATTGCATCGTGCAAGTCTAACAAAGCATAGGCTAACTAACACACTCTGACCGTGATGAAACGTGCTTAGTTTATAACTGTAATCGACGGCGTGTTCTGCGTTAGAACTGCGTGTAATAAACAGACGCGAGACGCGTTTCGGTCGTCACGCTTCACTTGAGTGCGATTATGAGCGGTTATTACGTGCACTCTAGCTATCGCGGTGGGAGACAGGAGAACGAAATAGGCCATGAAATAACCCCAGCGTGATTAACCGTAGTGCTGTGTTACACTGATTCTGTAGAAGTTTACTTGACTCGCAGGAACATTAAAACTGAAGGACAGAACAATGCGAAACTAGCAACGACGAACATGACCAGGAAATGCAGCCATCGTCTGTCGTTGTCTTTACCCGCATTTTAAGTCAACCCATCTCACAAGTTAGCCTATATTTTGTCTTTGGTCAAACTGTCTCCTAACGTCTATGAAGGTTTGATGTTAGATACCGTGTTGCGGTATAATTTTTTTTTGTTATCAGAATTTTGCTAGGTATTGTAGCGACAAGTTTAAAGTATGGCGGAATATTTAATAATTACTTTATTTCTGATATGCTGATCAGTAGACCGAAAACAGACTTTTGAAAATAGGTTAGTATTTCTTAAGAGAATATCGAAAGCAGAGTGGCACAATATTCAGTCAACAGTTTTTTCCAGAAAAAAACTTTTTACCTATAAAGTTCTTCAAAATAAATATTTATTTCATTACAAAATGAACTAGGCTATGCGGCCCGATGCAACACGACATACAGGACGCGAGTAGTTGAACATTCGTCCTATTGCTGTGAGACCTATCATCGCAAGACGGTCGCAGCGACGTCAACAGTTTTTGTCGTCACGTCGACGTAGGCTACGACGTTTGCTAGCATTGATTGCTGCTGGTTATTTACAGATCTACGCACCGATAGTGATAGCAGACAGTCAGGCAGGCATTTATGAAAGCTTAGCCTTCCGCGGTTAAGTACAGCATTAATTCGTACGGCCGTGCTAACTTGCTTGGCGTGGACATGATTTAACAGTCCGACATCCTTTGTGAGCGAGCGACGGACCACCATGCAGGCGCCGTGCATCATGTTCGCTGTGGCGCGCTCGGACGACTGTGCGACATCTTGGGTGATATTACCTCACCCGGTGCACGGACACCTTGGGCAACGGAGTTTCGTGTAAAGGTCACTGATGAAACCCGAATGTCAACTGACGAGAATATTCAATAGTTTGAATCGCTGCTACACCCAAAACCGTTTTCACGACATCAAACATTTCAAGAGTTCGATTTTACTGCTCGTAAATAATGATATAACATATCATTAGTTACGAGGCATGTAAACTCTCGAATAATATTGCAGCAGCACGATAAAAAGCACCCGTGTTACAGTGCTACTCTCCGCCTACTGATGCTGTCGGTGTCTCCTTTATCTCCCAACGTGTTCGCACCCATGGAACAATACAGACCACCCTGTCCAGTCCACCCAAGCTGTCCGACTAGGTCGACGACGGCAACGGTGACGTCTCCGGGGCGTCGTCGAGTGAAGCCGGGTCACGAGTCGAGTCGAAGCCGATGAATTGGCGCCCGTACGACCCACCGTACAGTGCCGTACGGCTTTCTTGTATACCGTACGACGTATACCGTCGAGTGTGCTCAAAGAGAACCAGCAGCGTTGTGTGATAAAAAAGCGGATGAGAGACAAAAAGTTGCAATCTGACAAACGCCTGCAAATTTCCCACGGAAAAAAATGCGTGTGCTCAGAATAATTCCAATTTCGCCGCCCCTAAATTACACCGAAATGGGAGATCGTTAGCCCCAAAATTAAATTTTCTGAAAAACAATTTTCCGATAGCTGAAAATTTAGCGTGGGGACAATTGCTCCCAGCCCCTCTTGCCACGAAGACCGATGCCTGGTATTGCCTTGCGCTGCCGCCGTCGCATACATAATATCCTAGTCCTACTTTGCCGTTATGAGGACGACGATGAGGTCCAAATAAACACTAGCAGGTCTCAGTAGACCAAACTCTACCATATGACCCTGCTGCACCCCTGGGGGGAAGTCTGCCTATACTTTTCTGCTTGGATATTCAACGTACTTCAAAATGCTGCTTGTCTGCCACGGATCTGTTGTGGCTTAAGAGAGATATACAGATATACAAAAATACCGAAAAATGCCTAATATGTGCTATAACTCAGCTTGTATATGAAGTAAGTCTTAGATTTTTGCACCAAATAGGGTGTTTTCAGCGTCGAGGAATTGAATGGTGACACTCAAATTTTACACTGACCGACCCCGGTTGCCACGGTAACGAAATTTTGGAAATTTTGACAAAATTGCCATATTTTAACTTGTATTCACAATAAGTGCCAGATTCTTGCACCAGAAAGGGTGTTTTCAAGGTCAGGCAATTGAATGATGTCACTCAAATTTCACACTGACTGACTCTAGTTGCCATGGTAACGAGATTTGGGGATTTTTTTTCACAAAAAATGCCATATCTCAGCTTGTATAAAAAAACATGTTGCAGATTTTAGCGTCAAACAGGGTGTTTCCAAGGTCTGGCAATTGAATAATGTCGGTCAGATTGAACCACGACTGATCCTTGTTGCCACATCCAAATTATCTAAATTAATGTAATAAAATTCAGATAATTTGGATGTAAAATTGACCTCTACGTTGATACAAGATATGTGTCAGATTCCTGGACCAAACAAGGGTTTTCAGAGACTCCAGCGATGTAAAACTGAATAATACATTGACAACCTTGTTGCTATGGTATTTTTATTTCACTTAGGGGCCTATTGTTTTTCAGTTTACGGGGCGTCAGCATCTTGCTATGCAGCTGGTCTGTCTCAGCTATGACAAAGGAATCCATCTGTCTGTCCATCTGTTCATCCACCTGTTGCATCGAGACTGGATCTCAAAACCAATCTTCAGTGTCAGCTCCAGGAAATGCACAAGCTCTAAGGTTATAAGGAATTCCAGAAATTCAAAAAGAGTCATCCTGATCAAGGACGCTAAATAAGAAGAAAGGAGAAAAAGTAGCGATTTATAATAAGTCAGCATATTTCTGATTAATAAAAGTCCAGATATGCTCTTTCATTATTGGCCTCAAAATTAGCGACCTTGAATGATCTTGAA
>Ga0209367_1008405_pt1 | contig 14115 bp, 6 predicted proteins | sample WorMetLIZISLAND2_FD_187412 | JGI IMG/M metagenome (GOLD analysis project Ga0209367, IMG submission 187412) | Marine gutless worms symbiont microbial communities from Max Planck institute for Marine Microbiology, Germany - Olavius geniculatus... ... | reverse complement strand
GTTTTCGATGTGCAAGTCCTTAAATGTTGCCGTTAACAAGTGTATAAACTAATGTTTTGTATATTTATATTTGCTGTTTTATTACTAAAATACTGTTTTTCCTACTGGTGATCAGTTACAAAGATATTGCGCTTCAGATTTTGTCTTACAGTAGCCAAGCCGATTACAACTGTTACCCAGTTATAGCCAATTTTGTCCCAAATTTCGTTGCCATGGCAACGGGGGTTCGTGGACGAAAATGCGATTGACAGCATTCAATGGCCCATCCTCGAAACCCCCTACCCTATAGGCGCAAAAATCTCGCAGATATCTTTTACACAAGCCGAGTTATAGCCCATTTTGTCCCAAATTTCGTTGCCATGTCAACGGGGGTCGGTCGGGGAAAAATGCAATTGTCAGCATTCGATGGCCCATCCCGAAAACCCCCCTATAGGCGCAAAAATCTCGCAAAAATCTCTTACGCAAGCCGAGTTATAGCCAATTTTGTCCAATATTTCGTTGCCATGGCAACAAGGGAAGGTCCGTGGTAAAATTAAATGACACCATTAGATTGGCTATTTCCGAAAACCATACCATACAACCAAAAATTACGACTCTATCCTGTACACAGCCAAAATTATGACCGTTTAAAGAATTGCTTAATTTTCCCCATAGGCTCCATTGTAATTTTTTGGAATTTTTTGAATAAATACGTTAAATATTAATTTCAAATTTTTAACCCCCAAAAGGCACATTCTTGCGCGAGACCGCGTCGTTTGAGCCATTGCACGCAAAAATCTGCCGAAGGGTCTGACCTGTAGGTGAGTTTCTGAAAAAAAGGTATATGGACAGCTACAAAAATTTTTGCGTATATTTCACCCATTTGCCGGAAAGTTCCCCTTGGAGGGATTTGCATAAAATTTTGTATGACGGGTCCCCTTGCCGACTTAATCAATCGTGCCAAATTTTATCTCAATCGGTTCAGGGGTTTTGATTCTGTGGGGGGTCGAATTTTTGGCTTTCCCATAAGAAAGAGAAGTCGCCGTTAACACAGGGCTTGAACTACCGTTCAGCCTGTGATATGTATAACATATGTTAGCTGGACGAGCCAGCTCGTCGAGCCAGCTTCATCGTGTAAACGAGGTATTAACTTGAAAATATACGAAAAAGTTAGCGCTTAGCACGTTGGATTGTTGTGTTAGCGCGCCCCAAGAAGTCAACGGCCCAATAACGACAGCGCATTCGTTAGCAAATAAAGCGCTGTCGTTTTTGGACTGTTAAGTTGTCCAGCGCTCTCTCGTTGCTGAAAAATTCCAGAGTTAACGTTCGAGCACCTGTGATCTTTTCTGCCTGTCGAAAAATGCACCTTTTCGAAAACCTGACTTTCTTAACCAACGACGTCTCTGGATCTTAGTATTGCAGTACCCCATGTCAAGTAAAAAACCGACAGTTTTTCTAAATTACTTTGACAAACTTAAACGTATTTCTCGGCAATTTTTGACTTTAAATTTACTACGGCGGTTTGAAAGCTTTACGTATTGAATAAATATTGATTGATGTAGTTTATGACTCAGCTGTGAGGAAAGGGTAGGCCACTATACGCGGATAGCGTGCCTGTAGCATACCGTCGGCGACAGGTGTCAGTGTCGCTATCAGCGCATGACCATGTATGGAGTTTGGTGCACGCCGACGTCAAAGCATCGTGAAATCTGCCGATATCTTCTAGTTTCGCTGATCGTGATTTTTATTTTTCAACCATTTGACACCAGTTGTTTTCCGCCAATACCGGTGACTGCTTGGCTGCAATTTACGGGGCAACAAACCAGAATGTTGACCAGCGGTTAGGATTGTCTTGGCTATCAACAAATTTCTAGCAATCCGTTAAATATTTTAGTTACAAAGCCGATAGTTTAAAAAAACTCGGCTTACGAATCTAAAAAAATTCTCGTCTCCGGCAAAAAAATGCCAAAAAATTATGGTGCAAAAACTGAAGTATGGTTGAGGACAGATACGTGTTTCTGAACATTATTTTAGTAATAAAACAGCAAATATAAATGTACAAGCCAAGGGCGACATTTGCCAAGAAGACTTCAGCGGAGGGATTTGCACGAGACTTGGCGTGCCAGATATTAATTTTTGTCGATTATCAAAGAGTTTACTAATTTACGAAAAGTCGAACTTTGCCATTCTCTTTTGACTGTCGGTGTTTATACAGTGTTGCGGTTTTAAATCAACAACACATCGTAGGTTATATGCTGGGACATTTGAAAAAAGTTTTAACTATCTTAGGTTGCGATTCAAGCCCAAACTGCAGTAGGCCTAACAGTAACTGAGCAGATATTAATATTTATTTCGTAAAAATACCGGTAATTCAAAATACATTGTTAGTCTGCTAAAGGAAGTTTGGAAATTTTATCGAAGAGAAACAAAGCAAAGTTTTCAGTAAAGTCAAGCGAAAAACATGTTAGTGGTGATGATTTGTGGCGTACGTGTAGTAAACGGATTGATCAAAGTCGATCGCGACACGTGTTACATGGGGACCGCATAAGCTTCTGTGCGGTAGCTGGCAATCGACAATAACAACCCGAAGTTGCCAGTTCACAAGTACAGTGTTAGACAACGAAAAAAAGAAAAAGACAGTAGGAGAAGAAGCAAGTAAATAGGCTAAAATTATTTTCTTTCACAACACTGTTTAAAGACATTTATTAGTCACAGCTTGTAGTGTACCATGCTGAGACGCTCGATTTCACTGCTGTCGTTCTGAAACGTTGACTTACTTTGACGAATATATAAATATGAATACTGGGATTTGAAATCTGGGGCGCGTACATTATACAAACATTGGAACAAATGTTCTAAGAAAAAACTTGGGAAAAATTTTTAAAGCAAATTAGGGGAAAGTTAAATAATTCTGCGTGTTTGATAATTGCATGTTCATGCAAAACTTAACATTAGCGAAATGTTTTTATTCTGACACTGACTGACTGCTGCTGTTGATGCTGATGATGGTGATGATAATAACATGATAAGATTGCTAATGACGCTGTTACTATTTGGCTGATCCTTGAGATATCATAAATGTCATTGACTGACAATATATGTTAATTCTTACCAATGCTCGAGTTTGCTGCCCGGTTTTGTGGCATGCACCGCACCTTGTAAAACGCTGTTTTCATGATGTTTTAATTTGAAATATCGTCCAAAATGCACCAAATTTGTTTTTTTTGTGGGGGGGCGCGGCACTGCTTAGGACCCCGCTGGTAAAGCTCACAACCCTTCCCCAGTCCTCATCTATAATCTACAACTTTGTTAGCGCCTCTGAAGCTACGGCGGTATGGCGCTTGCAAATGAGTGTATTGTTTATGGTAATATTACAAAAAAACTAACCTGCAAAAAAGTAAAATTACAGAGCTAAAGAAAAATAACTGTAGTGTTGATGATATATGATCGAGCTAAAACTGTGACCGGTATATGTTCTCAACACGTGGCACAATGCGCGTGTTATTGAGTTGTCCATCGATTGTCTGCTGACGTTGCCGTTTGATGCAGCTAGTCATCCGAAAAACTATTGCTGAGAAGAAAACTCACGAAAATATCTAATTAGCCAATAATTATATGTGAATGTAAAAAACGCCAATAAGTTACATTAATGCCGACGCGTAGCACGTCAGAAACGCCAAAAATTAGGCCTAAAACTAGAAATTCGGGTCCACTAGACCACTTAGATGCACAGTGTCAACGGCGGATCATTCACATCAAACGGTATAGGCTCCTACTTACGCGTACATCATTAATGATAGTCGTAAGTCGCACCGGCCACATTTATCGTTTGCGAAAGAGGGCTTGGATTATTCGGTCACGATGCCAGATTTACGGATAAAGTCCCAGTCAACCAGATCACTAACACTCAATATCAGGATTTACCAAATTGCCGAAAAGATCAGTGGATCAGATCGTAAATCAGTAGACAAAAAATGAAATTTCCGATGAACTCGGTGTACAAAAGGCTAAACGGCAATCAAATCGCAAAGGGCTTGTAAAAATTCCTGTGTTTTTCAATCTTAGTGTGTAGCTTAGATAAAACATAAAAAATGTTTATGTTTATATATTATAATTCAAGATGGCGGCAGCCGCCATCTTGGATTTTTGTACAAACAGCAATAACTTAGCCGCCGATTGACGAAGATGAATAGAATTTTGCAGTAATGTAGACGGCTGTTACCGAAAATGGACCATTTGACCAAAATGCGTAGCCCCATCTAAGGTTACCCAAATGATTTTTGCTGTTTTAGAGGACTGATGTCATCACATCGTCCTTACACACAGTTGTAAAGTGGTAAGTTTTTTTTACATATATACAGTGTAAGGGTGACATCGACACAGCACAGATTACAATTTAATAATTCAAACGTCACCATTACACAATGTCAGAAGAACTTTGCTGACTGTGTAATGGCAAAGTTTAAGTTACTAAATTGTGATCTAAGCTGTTTTATATCTACAACCACGATGTCACCATTACACTGTATATAAACTGAACAGTTTTTTTACATAAATGTAGGTTATCAACCACTCCAGCAGTGCAGTATCTATACATACATCATGTATGTACTAGATACCACACCGCAGCAGTGGTTAAGCGCGCACAAGTGCAAACTTTTACCACCCCAGACTTATCGTACAACAACACACTTGGATGATATAGACTACACCATCGTTTGCTTTATGACGCACGACTGCTGCCGAAAATATATTGTGAAAACGGTAGCAGTGTGTTGTGTAAGTGTTGTGTACAAACATAAATTTTGTACAAAATGCTACCCAGCCTTTGTCTGGCTGGTCTTTAGTCTAGGATTTTTTAGTCTAAAAGCCATCGGGCTGGTTTTTCACTAGACTAAATTTAAGTTGCCAGATTATGTGTTATGAGATGAAGTAACAATTTTTGCTGCTGAAATTCAATAGGCCTATAGGCCTATTTTTTGTAGTCCCACTTAGTTCATGAAACGCGTGAGTTGAGTCATAATCAAAAGATGCTAGTCTGTCCTTGCGCTGGCGGTTTAATGTTGCACTCGGCAGAGAGTACTTTGTTATTCCTGTAATAACACGGGAAACGGACATTTGCCCGTACGAAGTTCCGTCACGCATTGTGACGTATTCCGGACATTTGCCCGACGCAGGGTAGGACATTTTGCCCTAATGGATTTTACTAAAAATGCTGAAAAGGCAATGTTAACATGTACACACTAACGCGTTGTTGTGGCATGTATTTTAAACTTAACTCACTCTTGTGAGTCTGCTGATAGAGAACATACAAAGCGTGTAGTATATATTTGAAATACACGAAAAGCGCATTGATACCAATAGTTTTATTATATTATAGACACAATAACAAAGCTAGTAAGCCGATTAATATTAACAATTGTGTGTTTTTTAAAACAACGATTTGTTACATATAAAATGTGTAATTAAACACAGTTTATACTGTAAATATTACTTAGAAAATTTGAGTTAGCGATTTAATACTATTACAGAATTAACTTATTCTTTAAGCGGTTAATTGCGCTGACTCTTACAATTGTTTGCGAATAAAAGTAATCACCAAGTTAAAAAACTATACAAGTTATCGGCAACATAGCAATAAAATCATAAAGCATCGCAACTTGGTATAAAATATCAGAATCCCGCTAAACGATTATTACTAAAACATGCACTATCGATGACATTAGGTAATTTGTAATAACAAGTAAATACCACGACAAATAACAGCTATGTAATATCCCACAGTTAAGTCATAATCTCGGTAAACGAAATGTAAAAAACCTAGTAAAATAAGCCATGAAAACAAACCGAAAATTTAAATAATTGCATAACGGTCATACATGCGTCATACATACGTCAATCTTTTTATAGCCTACCAATTTTTAATGCATGCATGTGTACAAATTCGAGGAAAATATAACAATAACAATAATAAAAACAAAAAAAAAACATGTTACATGACATCGGCATTGTCTTCAACAATTTTTTTTCTAAAATTACCTCACAGTACAAAGTGTAAGCTTACTTAACATCGAACACAAGAAAAAGGGTGGGCAAAAGCAACCACCCACTTTGGCAAACATTTGATTATTTTTACTCGCATTTCGTGTATTCTTCGCATTTCATATTACAGTTGACTTTATACTAATATGACTTATAAACTGCTTGCATTTAGCTCAATAATTATCAAAGTCATACGTCGAAAAGCAACGAAAACAAAATTTACCACAACGTAGCATAAAATAATGACAATTATTGAATCACAAGTTACTGATACACCAATCATTTCTGTTCAAGCTGATAAACGTAATAAACTGCACCGCCACTTAGCGCATAAGGTATCCACAACATGCATCGATAACAGCAAGAAAATTAAAAAGCACTGCAGCATGGCATCAACTAAAATAAATAATAGCAATTACTGAAACATAAATTACCGATGGACCAATCATTGCCGTTCAAACTGCAATCTTCATTGTCAGTTTCTTACGGGGCAGCATCTGCCACATCACATACACACTAAGTAAAACAATAAAAAAAACCTTGAAGAAATATCACTATTTTTATAATTTGAGCGTATATCAGCAGTAAAAAAATAAAATTGCCGAAAACCACAGTTGGGTTTACACAGTTTGGGTTTACATAAAGGATTAAACATACCTTTAATCGGTTAACCCTATGACTGACTCCGATAAAGCACAAAGAGCATACCTGCGCAGGAAGTTGCACATTTTCCCGGGCTTTCATTAGTCTCTGTCAACATCATCACAACCAACATTCAAAATGTGTCGTAAATTAAACAATTAAACAGCCTTTTTATTATGCCAGAGAAAAATCAAATTAAATGCTGACAGATAAGACAAATGCTTGAGCGAACTCATACGATATGTTGAAAAATAAAACATTACTTTTTGGCATTTAAAAAAATTGCGTTGACTTGTAATCTTTATTCATTTTTTTCGTTCCTATGCTATTTGTCACTTGCGAGTTATGATAGATTACTGATGGAAAAAATAATACACGTGCACTGTGTTCTGTGAACAGATAACGTTACAATAATGACGTCATCATCGAAACAGTTTTTACACGCATTCGAAAAAAATTTCTTACAAAACCTATATTTCGGATTTTTAGATTTAGAAAACTAACAGAATGACGTTGTTTTGTAACTTATTTATCGAACATCTCTCGTAATTTGGTTATCGAGTTACGAAAACAGCTATTCATGCACGACGTAAGAATAAAACTATTTACGTTATTTTCTGGCAGGTGTCACGTCGGAATGCGCTGATTTATGAAAACACCATGATATGCTGCTACACCGCTACTATACAATTAGCGGCACCCCTACAGATAAGTTAGTGTGAAATCGTTAATACCTGACAAATTTTTACAAAATCCGAAACAGTCACTGAAACATTCATTTTGAACGTGCCTTTACAGTTTGTGCTCAAAGTGGCCACTTTTGGCCTCGAAGCAAGCTTTTTGTCTAAGACAAGTACACTGCTGCTTAATCCCTTTGTCAATAACAATGTACTGAACGTATCTTAATGCAAACAAACTCTGACATCATAATGACGTTACACTGAGCACACACGGTAAGATGCGTACGTCATAATGGTTGTGACGGTAAGTAATGTTAAGATAGTGCAATGTAGGATAATTCATTATAATCCATGAACTACAAAACTGAATTAGACGTGTTTAAAATAGGGGTGCCGCTAATTCTGAGACACGGTGTATAAACGTTTTACGTTAAATTTAGGCAGTCTCATTTCGTCCACCATATTTCGAACAATTGGGCTTGTGTAAACTACGACGTAAGGCTACCCGTATGATTCATAATTCATATTTTGTGTTAAATGCGGGTGCAAAATAGCACGACAGATCTTTGTCAAATTACATGTGATTAAAATCTGTTTGTAATGTAGGCCTTATGCTCATGTTCTTTTGTCAAGTACATAATTCGCCTTTGTTTGCGGCAAATAATTGTCATACGAAAAAGGTATATACCTCTGAGGAAGACTCTAACTTCGGCAAGGCAGATGGCGCCATTGTTGCGGCTGACCTGGTTCTGAATGATAACATATCTGAACGTGTCGGCGGTTTGGTCAAAGCTCACGGCTGCAGTTTCCAAGCGTGGCAGTGGATCCGGGTACTGAACGTAGCGGTACTGCTTAAACACCGGAGTTGTCACCGCTGGATCATCGTTGGTCAGACCGACTACGAATCCTGCCATGCGCCGCTTTGCTACAACGAAAGTCCAAACATTCGTTGTAGATTTGTTATACAACAATTGCACCAACAATCATCGCAGAGCTACAGCGAAGCTAAATTCCAAAAAAGTTAAATTTCTGGCAAAATGTTGCGTTTGTTAATGTGTTTATGTGTTATTGTGCTTTCTCTTACATTTTTGTGTTTTGGTAAAAAAGCGATAGGCCTAGTGTCAGTAATGTTGCACTTTTTGTCTTATTACGTGCTGCCGATATTTTCCCCACTATTTTGCAGTTTCTAAACTTTGATCGCATATTTTTCTCGTGGCAATAATGAGTTTATTTTTGACTGCCGTCTTTCTTGTATAGTGTTCAGTTGCTTTAACAACATCAATGTAATCTGTCTTTATTAGGCAATACGCATTTTCGAGGATATGTGCTTATGTAGTGGATGTACTCTGACAGAACAGAAAAAAATATTCGTCTACTGCCACTGCACTTTAACTGACCGAAGCGTCGGTGTTTGTCGTTGGTGACACAAACACAGCTGACGTCTTTGGCTTCACCCAGATCCACCGCCCACCAAGGCTCTGGCGTCGTATACTTGGTACATGATGAGGTCATCTTGTCATTGTCCACAGCTTTTGCAGCCACCTTGCGACGGAAAGTGCTGCTCTGCAACGCCGGCTTTTTCACCGCCACGTTTGCTGTTTACACAATTCACAGATCCACGCGATAAAAACGAGCAAATATAAACATCAGCAAAGTTGCTATTTGTTCTAAATTTTAGTTTACTTTTCTGCCACATTCTAATTTAATTTTTTAAAATTTGCATTACTTTATATATTGTATTATTTATTTCATTTAATCATTTTACAATAAATGTGTCCTATTTCAATGATTGCAGCAAAAGTAATAAAAAAAAATTTAACAAAGGTTTGTTTTTTCGATACTACATTATACGCAACTCATTCATTCATTTATGCATTTAATCAAAGTTTAATTAAAAAGAAAAAAAACGTTGTTACACAATAAAAAACGAGTGAAACTCTATGAAACGATACGAAAATAGCTTAAGCTAATACAAATTGTCATTATAGAGCATTCTTATAATAAATTTTTTGTCATTGATGACTGACGTACGATCAGGAAGTTGGACGTTGTGACTTCGGTCGCAAAGACTATAAGAATGCTGCTCGCGTTCAGGAGGAAGAAGCGGATGTAGCAGAAGCTGACAGTTGCCTGAAATCTGTGAAAATATTTGTTGTCGGCATCATCACAGATACTGGCGAAGGTCGCTAAACTGTTAGCTCGGTAACCGAGTTTTACCGACCTTCGTACAAATGTTTCCGAGCGATTTCTATCGTCTGCTGAAGTGAATCCTCACCAAGCTAGAGAAGCGTAACTCAATCGGTTGATGACTATCGCCTGGAACACTTGATGTAAAGCATCGTTAGGTAAACCATGTTGTCGTAGTGTTCGCAGAGCAAACAGTTACCGAAAGCACACAGCCAGGAGGTTGTCGACATGCTGTGAGACTGAAATTTTTCGACTGATAGTCACTTCCAGCATTATAATCGACTCGACTCGCCTTAGGCCTGAAATTACCGACGACGGTTCAAACTGGGATCCCTTGCTTCTTGGTCTGACAAACACCATCTCCGCAGATTTGTCAAGATTTACCTTCAGGTTATTACCACGTGCCCAGTCACGAATGATTATGATGACTTACCCATGCAGGTAACTCCATCACCCTCGTATCCAGGTAGACACTCGCAGTTACGACTTCCGCCAGTGTTGGTGCAGCTGGCTTGATCGCTGCAGCCTCCGTTGTTTGTTGCACACTCGTCGATATCTGCGTCAGTACACGCAACAGTGTGTGGCGAAACACTCCTCATTATCACAGGCCGTGCGGTTTAAGGGTGACCAGCCGTGTCGATGACAGAGCTCAAATTTTATCCCCACTACACGTCTCAAATCTTTCCATTTTTTTCATACTATAACTTGCATAAATGATAACGTCCTGCATATCTACAGTACAAAATGTGGTTAAAATCTGTTCACAAACGGCTTCCGGGCTTCCCTACAAATAAAGGACATATAACGCTTTTGTGCGTTTTTGTACTTTCCTTTTCTATTCATCCACTTTCTTTATTTCTTTTCGTTGCCTACAACACATACGACTAAACCACGTGTATAAGATAGAGTCGTAAATTTTGGTTATAGTGTATGGTTTTCGCGTTTGGCGAATTTAACTTTGTCATTTAAATTAACCCCTGACTGGCATTGGTTGCCATGGCAATGTAGTTTGAGACAAAATAGGCTATTGCTCAACTTGCGTAAAAACATCGCCGAGCTCTTTGAGTCCAGCAGGGATTTTCGAAGTCGGGCTATTGAATGATGTCGTCCAAACTTACCCCTGATTGTCCTTGTTGCCATATTCTTATATTTTTCTTATCACAGCCTACGTTTTTAAACCAAAGAGTTTTTCCACTGGAGCATTAAACAGCAAACATGGTGTATCGCATTGACTATTTTTATTACTGTCATTATGTGCGAATAGTGAGTATATACACCGAAAATCTATAAGCTAATACACTACAGTAGTTTGCCTTAGTACTTCTTGACTTTGCCGTTTTGTGTCAGCGTTTATGCAAATCCTGCATGTCCAAAACGTCACAATCGCTGCTTCCGGATAGCGTCTGCAGTATTACCAATGTAATACTTTTCAATACCGTTCAATACTCAAAAAGTTAGTGTCTATATTAGCTTACTTACCCTGACAGTTTGAGCCGTCGCCGTTATATCCGTCATTACAAGTGCAGGTGAATCCTCCGGCGAAGTTAGTGCAGCTAGCGTCAGCGCTACATCCGGCACTGCCATCAGCACACTCGTCCACATCTGCAACAGCGTACATCAAAATTGACGTAATGCTACATTTACTATATTGAAATGTGCTCGACGAAATACTAAAATCACAGTAGGCTTACCAGCTGAGATTTCCTGCGGAACGCACATTAAATGCCACTGTGCGCAGTGAACGGCAATGTTCCAAGTAACAACAACAACGTTAATCACAAATTCTTTAGTCACTAAATTTTATAACGTTAAAAACATCGGCTCACTTGCTGACTAAAGATATAGCAATTGGAAGTTACAACAGGCTTTCGAGCCGCTGCCTTATCATTCGGACACAGCCCCAAAAACGTTTTCTTTCTTCGTCACTATGTTATGTAGCTGTAGAATGAAGAAGACGTTTCTGTACCGATTGCAACCTGACAACTGTTGAGGTAAAGAAACATTTGATTTCAATTGACCAGCGTCCGAGTTATTTGTAAACACAACAATTTAAAGCAAAAGTGGAATTGGAGCACTTAAACAACAGTTAGGCTTACATAACGTAATTTGCCAATTCAGCTAAGAAAAGACAACACATCCTTAGACTAAAAATTAATGACCTGCGCAGGTAATGCCGTCTCCTTTGTAACCATTAGTGCAGCTACACGAAAAACTGCCCGCCGAGTTGGTGCATTTAGCTTCGGCGTTACAACCTCCATTGTTTGTCGCACACTCGTCGATATCTGCGTAATCACACGGTAGTTCACGTGACGATAACTGTATTTTTCAAGACTAAAATCACGAATATTAACGTCATTAACAAAAAAAGTAAGCAAACGAAACTTATCTAAGAGTAGATAAATTTGCGCTACTTGTTTTCGTTGCATGCTAATTTGAGTTTTGCACGTAAGCACCGTTTAATAAAGCTCGAAACACACAAAAACATAATCAGCAAAGTCGATTTGCATTCAACATTAAGGGACGAAGATAAACGACGGGCACGGTCCGTGCGGTTTGTCATGGAGCCCAAACTGCAAACGACTTTAATGCTCTGACGGCTTCTGAAACACATTTTTATGCAAAGGAGCAGTTTTGAGTTACCAACCCCCAATTTGTCGAAACAGAGACAAAGCTGTCGACTTCCCCACCCAAAAAATTGAAAAAGGCGTGTCTGCCTATCCGAATTGGTTTAACGCTTATGAACATGAAGTGCAGGTTGAACATGAACCTGTGCAGGTTTGTCCATCACCGTCATAGCCGCTATTGCAGCTACACGTGAAGCTACCTTGGACGTTAGTACACGTGGCGTCAGCGTCGCAATTGTCGCTACCTGTTGCACACTCGTCGATATCTGCAGCATTACACACCAATTCAACAGGCGGTATTAGCTTTCTCACTTAAAGCAATTATCTTTAAAAATGGCAAGAAAAGGTTGCCGTAAATTTTGAAATGTACATTGTATAAGTGTTCACATTTGCAGCCACGTGTTAAAAGGTCAACGGCAATCGGAAGTTCTGAGACACGGCGCAGGAAAACGCCATAAAAAATGAACATATGTACGACCGCTCAGCACAACCGAATAGGGGCGGCCTGGTTGTGAGACAGCTCTTTTTGCAAACAACGCAGCACATGTTTACTGCGTCAGCCAGATCCTATCGTTTATAACAAATCAAAAAATATATTTTATAGACAATTACGTAACGTATAGACTACCTTCGCATGTGGCTCCACCGTCTCTGGCGTGTCCTGCGTGACACTCGCAAGTGAAGCTACCGACGCTGTTAACGCAGTCCGAGTTATCATCACAGCTGCCATCGTTAGTTGCACACTCGTCGATGTCTGCGTAATACACGACAACTAGAAATTTGAAGCAAAGCGCAACGCGAGTCCACCCGGCGCCCTAATTCCGATTGGGAAAAAGTTCAGGGGAAAGAGGGGGGGGGCTAAAATTCCCCCGGTAGCAAAGTCACGTGGCCCGCACTCAAATGCATTAGCATACGCAAAAAGAGCCCCGTCAACCTAGGGTAGGTAAACATTAGCTGCGTAATCTCTGGTGTTAGCGGACCAAAGTTTACCATTTTTATTTAACGCGCAATTAATAGTACTTGATAATGCTTTTTACCGCTTGCCGATATCTCTATTCGTTCCAGAGATACTTGCGATGAAACTCGAAAGTTGTCGTAAAACGTACTAAATTTTGGACGTTTTTTGCCCTCCCAAATTTTAAGGGTGCGGTAACCCCCATCCAGCAGCACGTCACCTGGCAAAGTTTTATAAAGCTATTCCCCCTGGCTCTAAATTTCTTGAGGCTAATACGCTAAATTTTAACCCAATTTTTGATTTCCCTTCGAAAAACATTGTAAAGGGGGCCCTTGTCCCCGGTAAGAAATGCGCTAGTAAGGTTTGGTATTCTTTAGCGCATGTAAAAATTTGGAAACGCAACACCTTCTAAGGGCCGAAATATAGCTTTTCGAAAAAGTCGATTTGGGTGGTTGAACATTAGCCGCGTAATCTCTGGTGTTAGTAGACCAAAGTTCACCAATTTTTTGCTCAACGCAAAATGAATCATGCTTGATAACGTCGTTTACCGCTTGTCAATGTTTCTATTTAGTCCAGAGATATTTGCGGTCAAACTCGAAAATTGTCTTAAAGCGTACTAAATTTTGGACGTTTTTTGCCCTCCCAAATCTTAACGGGGTGGTGCTCCCCCAAAAAGTTGTACACGGGTTATCACCCGATCTAGCAACACGTCAGTGGCAAAGTTTCATGAAGCTACGCCCTTTGGCTTCAAAGTTGTTGCGGCTAATACGCTACATTTTAAGACAGTTTTTGACCACCCAATGAAAAAAAATTGTAAGGGGGCTCGCGTCCCCGGTGAGGTTGCGCTAGGGGCCGGAATATGGTCTTCCGAAAAAGCGTTTTAAATGGGTACAATTTCGCCTTCAAATCTCCAAGGTTACTGAACTCTGTGCACCAGGCTTGTTTCGCCTGCCGCGGGAAGAATCGCGGTAGATCAGGCACTTGTCTTATTTTTAATATCTACATA
>Ga0209367_1008404_pt1 | contig 14115 bp, 11 predicted proteins | sample WorMetLIZISLAND2_FD_187412 | JGI IMG/M metagenome (GOLD analysis project Ga0209367, IMG submission 187412) | Marine gutless worms symbiont microbial communities from Max Planck institute for Marine Microbiology, Germany - Olavius geniculatus... ... | reverse complement strand
GTCCGGGGGGCAGGTGTCCGGGGGGGCAGATGTCCGGACACCGATAAAAAGCCACAGGACATGTATCCAGGTGCCGCTGGACTATCATGCGGGAATGGTGCTCGGCGGCTTTCCAGACTGGAGCGGCAGCGACTGGTCGGTGTTAACGGGTGATGTGGGTGTGCGACTGAACCAGGCGCGCTGCATCGACATCCCGGCCAACATGTCTCTGTGTCGAGGCATCGGCTACGCTCAGATGCGTCTGCCGAATCTGCTTGATCACGATACTCTTCACGAAGCCACCCAGCAAGCCGGCAGGTGCGTGCGTCGCTTGTACGGATTAGAAAAGTTTTTTAACGTTATGCGTTACATTTCACTCAAATGTTAAAAAATTAAAGATGGTATATAGCTGTTTATATGAAACCCATCTCAGAGTTACGGAGCGTCACCTGCCGTATGGGATCACATACTGTTATCTGCCACCCGACACAGTAAGTAAGTAAGTAAGTAAGTATGTGAATATTTAAAGTGCACAATGTCAGCCAGTGGCCGAATCTGATCTGAGGCACTTGGCTGAGCCGCTAGGGGGAGCAGTAGGTGAACGCGCTGCGTTTTAATCATAGCCATGCGCTGCAAGTTTGTCGGTACTCGATTTGCCAAACTCTTAAGGATGATTAGACGGAATCGCTTTTTGCTTTAAAGCTGATTTGACATTATGAATGACATTGACATTATTGACATTGACGTTGACATTGTGAATTATGGCTTGTACGAATTAAATGTGTTTAAAATAGCCAAATTTTTTGACGTTGTGCGTTACAAAAAATTTGGGTTTTGCTTACATACTTTCTTACTTACTTAAATTCTTAAGCCTGGTATCCGTCTAATGCAACGCACGGAAAACACACATTGAACGCAGGAAAAAGGCAACGGACGCAGTGACGCAAAAAAGTTTGATTTTTGTTCATATTTTGTCCTAAACATAGAGTAGTTTTCAGGTTTGAAGTCCGATAAAATCTCTGATGACAGTTACAGCTCAAATTTTTCGTCCACAGAGCATGAATTTGAAAAATTTTGAAAATCGATCAGTATTTAGCTTATAGCTAGTTCAGTTGCATGTTTTTGACTTACATTAATATAATGTCGCTGTTACACAATGTCCTGATTTACTGTTACAAATTGTTTTCGGACTTGTTCAATTAGCCTTTAAACTCTGCTAATCTTTTTTGAGTTTTTCACAGTTACGGTTTTTATGTAAGTCCACTGTCCGTAACCGTTTACTTCTGATCTGCTGAACACATAAATGATTTGATAATGTGATGATCGACTTATGCAGCTGGGTGCCGCTGTTGAACATTCGTTGTCACGCCGACACGCAGATGTTCCTGTGTTCTCTGTTCGCGCCGATCTGTCTGGACCGGCCGATCTACCCGTGCCGAAGCCTCTGTCAGGCCGTCCAGGCTGGTTGTGAGTCGCGAATGAGACGCTACGGCTTCCCGTGGCCGGACATGCTGCGCTGTGACCAATTCCCCCTGGACAACGATCTGTGTGTGGGACTACAACACCACGACGATCAAACGGGTACGATTTACAGACATCGTCGTAGATCATGTGATAGGGGAGCAGCTGCTCCCCCTCGAAATTCTGGACTGTCGGAAAATGTTTTTATAAGCTGAAAATTGCGTCTAAAAATGCAAAATTGGGAGCCCAAAACCCCACTCCAATACTACGACGATCAAGGTAGGGCCTACAGACAACCCCCCGCCACAACAAAACTCTATGTCAAAACCCCTCATTCTATCTCACATTTTTTCGTACTTTATTATGTGTTCTACATAGACTTGTAAGCAAGAGCGAGAGAGAGAGCGGTAGCGAGCGAGAAATGTGACGAGCGAGAGCGAGCTAGATTTTTTCCTTGAGTGGGCGACAATACATACCAGCGAGTCCAAGCGAGCGAAATTTAAAACGGCACATGATTTTTCACGCGCGACACCATGTAATGCTTCCCGCGTCTTAGTTATCGTCGAGTCGTCTGTCCGTCGGTGTTCGTCTGTCTATCCGTCACACTCTGCGACTGTATCAAAACGGTGCTAGCTAGGATCACGAAATCTTTACTGTCGGCCGCCACAAATTTGACTAGTTTTAGGATCTTAGAAACAATGCAAGATAGGGCCAAGGTCACTATTAATCAGTTATAGAAAGTCCCGTAAGATCGACATTAAAATCGGCGACTTTGAACAACCTTGAAACCCAGGATAAAGGGTTTATTAGTGATTTTTTGCGTTTCATGCTACGGCGCAGAGTGAATGGCTGGAGACAAAGACAACTAGCATTAAACGTAAATTTTGGCAGTTGAGGTTTCGAACTTCTGACCGCTGATATTCAGAGAGAGATTTCAAAGTGCTCATTCACTTCCACCTTGGGTACCACACACTTTTTTTAAAAAAAAAACGCCAACTATGAAATCGACTGCCACGTGATTTAATGGAGATCACATTTTCTGCATCATTTAGGAAATTATGAAAAAAACTATTTAATCTACACAGAGTGTGACAAAAAAGTAATCCCCTGTCGTATTTTGTAAAACTTTAAGCAACGACTTAATTTTTTTGATGGAACCTAAGAACCTTGCATTTTCTCATTTTTTTTCGCTAAGCGAGAAAAGAGAGCGAGATTTACCTACGAGCGAGCGAAAAAACGGCTGGTGAGTCGCTAGTTGTACATCGTGGGCCATAAAAAGTGCCACTTTACTTTTTTCGCGCGTAAAAACTGCTCGCATCTGATCTGCATTGCTGCAATATCTTTGTCCGTCCCTATTTTTTCGCCGGTTAAAACCGTAAGCGCGGCATTTTTTAGGCACGATCGCATCAAAATAACTGCGGCATGCGTCTCGCAGTTTGCTTAATATTTCCGGCATTGCACGTTTTTTCTTTGGTTTAATTAAAGGCGCATCTATTGCGGCTTTTTTTACCAACTGTTGAAGCTAGCAAACTTACGGGTTGAGCATGGAAGGGATAAAACGTTACGCACGTGTTGTTGATTAGTATGGGTCGGCAGGTAAAATGCGAAACACACAGGTATTATACTGGTAAAGGTAGGCAGCGTGCTCATCAGATAAATGAATGCTGATGCTTAGGCGTGGCACTGCCCCCAAACAGAAACATGGCCAAACGTTTCGAGTGTGGCAACAGAATGTGCAATACCACAGAATAATTTAGCTTAGAAAACGTTCGGCAAATTAAAAAAAAACGTTTAAAGACTTTTGCTATAAGCTACAACTACGATAACCGGACACATCGGACCTAACACACTTTGATCCAAATGGAAACTTCGAACCCGGGTCCGAAGTGTCCGGTAACCACACTAGGCCTACTGTGCAATACATCAGTGCCGATGATATAATCAGTAAAAAAGAACGGAAATGGCTGAAGAGGAAAACCGACTAGGTCTATAACCGGAATGGAATCAAAAACGGGAAACCGCAAGTGCTTGCAGCCAATTAAACCAATTGAGAAAATGCACGAAAAAATCTCAAGTTCACAACTTACTGCGCGCGTCTATTCGTGGTCAGCTGGTAGTCGTCACGGAGCTGAACCAGCTCTGTTCGAGGTCAAAGAGGACGTTGTAGGTTGGCTGGTTAGCTGGAATGGGCCAGAACCAGGCGATGACATGCGTAGTAGACCCAGGTACCGCGAATCGACCGGGAAGCCATATAACCTAACCCGTCGAGCTTGCCGGTTCGTTGGTTTGTTAGGCTATACCCCGTTTACACGATCGAGCAAACATCGAGCGAACATCAAGCAGGCCTGATGGAACCCCGCCCCCTGGCTCAAATGTAGGCCTAGGCTTAGCCCACAGCTGATCACGTGTTATATATGCCTTCCAATTATAACCCGCCCGCTCTCCTAATTAGCACGCTAATTACCATAGCTCGTCGAGCTAGCTGGATGAATGCTGGTAAACATCGAGCAGACGTCGAGCAATTAGCACGTGTATTTTGAATACATTTGCTCGACGTTTGCTTGATATTTGTTCAATCGTGTAAACGCGTTATTACTGGGCATAGGCTACACTCACGGATGCAGTCCAGAACGAACGCTGTAAATCACGCTTGCTCATATTAGAGATGGGCCTTCCAGAATCAATAGCATCGGCTTGATCGGCGGCGTCGTGCGTTAAGAAAAGTAGGTTTAGGCGGGAGAGGAAGCTGCAATTTTTTGTCAGACACTGCTAATTTTCGACACAGGAGATATCACAGATGCTTTAAATTTTATTTTTTTTTAAAATTGTCCCAAAAATAAGGGGTTTAGTCCCAAATTTTGCATTTTTAAACTATCCGACAAAATTATTAAAATTATCCGACACGATGAAAGTTTTTCGACAGCCCAAAATTTAGGAGGGGGCATTGTCCCTACTCCTGCTCCCTTCATCTCCCCCGCCACAACTAATGCAAACGGCGCCGTGGGGTTCTCCCAATCTCTTCTGCCTGTTCCCATAATTGAATTGTTTTATGGAAATCATTTCATTGCGATTATGTTATCGCCAGTTGCTGAATTGTTCACTGGTTTGCAAGCTCGTCGGCTTTCTTTGTGTTACACACAATGTTCTATTAAAAGTTTCCAATAGCATCATATGATAAAAAACCCAAAACACCCTACTGGAAGCCTGGACAGCAAAGCCAAGATGTCACTTAAAACTGTCCTGAAAAAATGCTTTAATTGTAAATTTTGTTAAATTCCGTGCAATACATTGAGCTGGTTGGACTCACGTTTCCTTCCTTGAGCGCTTCGTTGCATCGTGAGCTATTATACACTGACGCTATTATACACTGACACTGACTATTAGCCTACACGTCTTTCAGCTAATAATAATCGGGTAGAAAGAATCGCGATTCGCCCACTCCTAGGTTTGGTCAGTTTGGTATAGTATTAAATACTGCGCCGAGAAGGTTTTTGACTGATAGATTTGCGCTGGCGTTGCACCGGTGAATTATAGCTCTGTTAAGTGTTTTTCTGCGAGCAAGGAAGCCCGCAAGCGAGTACTGACGGTGCTTTGCGCCGCATGCCGCATTAATCTATTGCTTTTGCTGCCGCTGCTGCTGCTGCTGCTGTTGCCGATGCTATAGCTAGTGTTAACATTCCAAGCCACGTGACGTAAATTACTGGTACATCAGTTCTTCTGACGCACCTGGCCAGTATGCTATAGACCTACGTTATGCGCATCATTTCTTTTCAGTAAATATATACGCCTTTCTTCACCCCAAAGAATGGTGTAGCGATAAATTACCCAAACGGAATACCGGTAAACACACGCGCGATATCGAAAAGCTGCAACTTTCTGTTTTCCAACTTTGTCAATCACGAAGCTGCTGATTATGTCCAAGCCTTTCTCTTTGCTTTTCTGTTTTTATCTCGCGTATTTTCAGATTTTTTTTTTTGGGGGGGGGTTTCTTTGTCGTTTGTATGACCGATAAACGTGAGAAGTTGTTTTGTCGTTTTCAGATGACAATGTGTGTCCGGCCTGCAGACACCCGGACACGTTCGAAAGCATCATCGACAACTTCTGCACAGCCGAATTCGGTATTTTTAATCACTTTCATCTATGCTATCATATCAAGATTACAACGATTATTAGTATAGTATTCGTTGTAGTAACTGAAGACACATACGTAAGCTGAGGTTACATCAGAAGATAGTCCAAACCGGAACAGGGGCTCAGCGGCCCCCCCGTGAAGCCACGTACCCCCGACTTTAATCATCACCGGGTTCTCAACCTTTTATAATCTTACAAAAACGTTATTTGTAAATTCCATCAAGAACTAGTAAAAGTACTTTTGAAACTCAGAAATGAATTAATAGGTCATAGATTTTATTTTAGTGACTTTATTTTCAGCGTTTTTTTATCCCTCTTTCTGTAGTTCCATACTGCACCTACAGCATTCGGCATTGACCAACAGGTTGAACAAATTTAACTTAGCGTTTTCTATTTAACATTCATAATCGTTTTTTCCTGCAACGTTTTTAATTTTTGACGTTTTTAGAATTTTTTTTTGGAATTTTTCATGTAGGTGTACGTTTGCATGTATGTGTCGGTCAGCGGTAAGGGTCCGTGCAGGCCGAACGCTGATAGACGGAGCGAACGTTCAGCTTATAGCCGGTAAGATGTCGGTGATGAAGAGTGTTGGGCTGAGACGCTCTGATCTCAGGCGACGAAAAACTTTCCACGTCCAGAACGCCGCCAACTGCCACTGCGACGCTCTACACTCAGGTCTGCTGCTAGCTGAGCCAATAGCGGCAAAATAACCACTTTTAGGGAAGATACACCTCTTTGAGGCCCTCATTCGAGGGAAACTACCTCACCCAATGACACAAAATTTTGTCACAGAAAACTTGAGTCCATATGGCAACACACGGCGAAGATTTCGTGATCCTAGCTTGCACTGTTTTGATAGCATAGCAGGGTGTGTCAGGGAGACGGACAGACGGTCGGACAGACGGACACTTTGACGATAGCATTACATGCTGTCGTGCGCAAAAACGGTTGCAGGTAGGCACAAACTTACTGCCTATCACAACAAACACTAGTGACGAGCTTTGCGGAGGTATTAACATCGATGACGTTGAACGGCTTTGAACCTTTAAATACGGGATTTTAGCGCTTTTTGGCGATTTTAAGCTACGGCGCACATTTCAAGAGTGAATTGCGGCGATATAGTTGAAGACAGACCAAAACAAGCTGCATAGGTCCTACGAAATTTTCAGCATTGAACGTGCATTTTAGCAGTTCAAATTTGGGGCTCTCTAGGTTTGAGTACTCCACCGTATGGAAGCGTGAAATAGGAGCACCTCTTCAAAATGCACGATTTCTACTAATATCAACCAATTTAGCGTGAAAAATAAGCATACAATTGCTGCTCACCGTAAGAAACACTGCTAACGAGATTAAGGGGTATTAGGCCTAAAATTGCTGACATTGAGCGACTTTGAAATCTAAAAAGCGAGTTTTAGTGATTTTTTTTGCAATTTTAGGCTGCGAAGCAATTACATCAATAAACTGCACCGAACTTACTAGATGTATAGACTAGGACAATTTGCGTACGAAATTTTAGCATAACCATCTGTGTTTTTGAACTGATAGGTTCAAGGAGTGCGTTTATAGGAGAGCCTACAATTTGGCCATTGTTTCAAAACGCATTATTATTCTATTGCACGTTGTACACTAATTTCGCCGGTGGCAGCATCGATGCAGTCGCGCGTCACGTGAGCTTTGCTGAAATTACTTGTTACATATGCCGTCCGTGCTTACAACAATTTGTGTACAGGTGAGGCAGGCGAAAGACAAACGGTTGGCGAAAGACAGCAAGGACTGGACCGAGACGGCGCCGGCAGAAGAGCGCGTCGCCACAGCAGAGGCAGGTTCCTGGTGATGGGCAAAAAGTCATCATCAGACGAGTCTCAACTTTTCGTCACCTACGTAAGGTCGCTGGACCGACAGCGCTCGCGGCAGCTGAGACGCGCCATGCGGGCCATGCGACGACAGACCGCCACGATCTGTGCCCGCGATGGCATCAACGCAGCCTTCGCAGCTGTGTCGCCACCTTACCGCGCGACGGCGGCGGACAAGAGCAGGAACAAGAGCAAGAAGGAGGGTGAGGAAAAGTTGTCGTCGTCTCGGAGCAGTAACAACGACATGAAGAGAACCAGGGGAAGAAGAGAGAGAAAACACAAGCGACGAAGCTCCGCCCCGGCTGAAACCGAAACCGAAACTAAAACTTAAGGCACGTACACAGCGAAAGAACAGAACTGAACTGAAACGAACTGATCTGCCAGTTTGTTCGCTTTTTACCAGAGCTGGAAAATTGGTCCGAAAAACCTAGTTTCTTTAAGTTGTTTAAAAAGTGTAAAAAAAACCTCAAAAGTCTAATTTTAGTATTTCTAGGTATTTTTAATTTGTTGTAAAATTTATTACATATTTTATTCATACTTTAGTCGTAATTTTTAAGTTGTGACGTCATTATGTCGTTTACTCATAAGAGGGTTTATAACATGTTTTTCCTGGGTCGTAATTTTTTTTTGTGAACGGTCACTACGGTGCTCATTGGTCAGTAAACCAAAATTATATATTTAAAAAAACTGCAAACAATTTATTTAATGTTGTATAAGCGATGATGTAAAACAGCAAAAATTCAAAGTATAAGCACGAAGTAATGTATTAGCTTAGACATTTAATCTGTCCACCACAATGTCTAAGCTAATACAGTGTACATAATGTTCAGACCCCCTTCCTGTCGTCCCACATCAACCAAATTTTGCATGCAGGGTCATATCCCAGATATCTTAAAAGATCGGTTGAAAATGTGGTAGCAATGGGGAGTCGAATTTTTTTGGCTTTCCCATTGACTTGGCACATCGCTTATACAACAGCTTGTTGCTATCGCACAAGCCGTGAAAAACCTCTTGAAAACCTTTAAAAAACCTTTAAAAAATTTTAATTTAATAAATCTAAAACCTAAACATTTTCTTCAAAATCCGAAGTTTTTCCAGCCCTGCTTTGTACAGTTCGTGCAAAGAAACTAGACTGAACCGAGATTTCAGTTTATTTCTGTCGCATTGTACACGCCTTTTCGAACTTAAGCAGAAACTCCACTTACTTGGAATTTGTCGCGAATTTGCTGGTTGATGCAGCATGCTGTATGTAGCCTGGTTTTTATCTAACGCAACGCACGCAAGCGATTCAGTGGCAAAACGCAATGATGGAAACGGTGTCTATTCTTGCGTTGTGTCTCGCGCTGCGGCGTAGAAATTTTAGTTGGAGACGGAGGGGCTCGTCTTCCTTTCCCTCCTCTTTCCTTTCCCCTTTTATCCCTCCCGTCCATTTTCATCCGCTTTTCATCTGCCCCTCCCGTCCCTTTCTCTGTCTTTTCTTTTTTCTCCCCTTCGTTCCCTTAGAAGTATATGACCCTTTAAAATCCAGATATAGGGCGTCTGAGGTAAGCTCCGCAGCGGAGTCTACATGGGGCCGAGCCCCAGCCGAAATCGAATTCGGTGCGTTTTTGCTTTAAAACATGAGATCTGGTGGCAACAATTTTAATTATTTATTTTGGAAAGTAAACTGGCCAAATTGGCAAGTTCAGTGGAACTTAAACGTATGCTTATTTTTTGTCTCGATGATTGGGGCTGGGCCTCTTGTCTGCCCTTATGTACGCCACTGGTCCCACGCATGAAAAATGGAAGCTCTATGCGTAGCGGAAATTCAGAACATTTTGACATATCAAAATGTCATACAAGCCGTGACACAGTTTGCTGTAAGACTTATCGTCTAACAAATGATGTGCCACGAGTGGATTTTGGGCTTAATGCAACACAGCCACAACAACTTCCATGCAACAGGTGCAAATCTGCGAAAAACGAGACAGCCCGCAACGAAGTCCACAACATCTCGGCAGCTTGTTGTACGACTTGTTGTCTAACAACTTTACAACGAATCGCAGCGGTGGAGTTTGTGCTTAAAACGTCATCAACTTTGTACATAGATGTTAGCTAGAACAGCGGCGAACTGGACGGCTAATTTATTCACCGACGTTAACCGTTAACATCTGCAGTTACTCGTAAGCTTAGTATTTTCTAGTACAATTGCAAGTCGTTGGTTCTGTGTTAACTATCCGCAGTACGCAACAATACAAAAGACATAATAATAATGTGTATAATATATGATATAATAATGCGTCAGCATTATTATATCAAATATCAACAAAAAAAACAAGTTGCGAGTCCGAAGTTTAAAGTTCAAATTTTATGGGATGCGGGGCGCCGAAAATTATGCCACATTTCTCATACCTGCCTCGCGGCACATCATGCCAAAAAGTTTGTTGACGCTATTCGCATTCACCCCAAAGTAAGCCCTAAATATATTGAATCGAGATCAATTTATGAATCCGTGTTGTGAAAAATTGTCGAGGGGATCCGTACGGCTTTTGGCTGCAGTTTCACAGAAGGCCCAGTAAAACAAAATGAGTCGCCAGATGGCGCCAGACGACCTACGGCTAAATATGTATAGTGTTTTACTTGTACTTACCAGAGAGCGCCACTATCTCGCTCTGGCAACGCCATATCGGCTGGATATCGCAGATTTTCTCTACCCCCTCACATTTAGCGCTCTCGTTCGGGGTGACCCCCTTCGAATTTATGAAAAAGCTTTACGGTTCCTGAAACTAGAGTCTTCCAGGCAGCCGACAGTAAAGATTTGGTGATCCTAGCTTGCATCGTTTTTGACTGATCCACCCGTGTGACGAACAGACGGACAGACGGACAGACAGACAGACGGACAGAATTGCTATGGCTAAGACGCGCTACAGCAATAGCTGCTGTTGCGCGTAAAAACTAATGAAGCAGTACCCCATAAGTGCCAAAATATGGTAAGATTTACGGTTACATAATCTGTACAGAGACATGAACTATAAACTACTGTCCAATATCCTATTAAGTAAGTAAGTAAATCTGTGTAGCACACAATGAAACCGACCAATTCTAAGGCGCAGATTAACGAATATAAATGTCCAATTATAATGATTTAATTAATAATTATTGCTCATAAAAGTACAAATGCCCACATTGATAGATAACAGATCAATAGAAGTGAAACAACAAAATTCAGTCGACCTACTTGGCTGTCGGTATAATTTGGCGTATTAGGTTAGGCCCCTACCTGAGTTCGGAGCAATAATGGGATGGACATTAAGCCTATAATGGACAGCGACAAAAAGCGTTAGGCATAATAAAGTTTCGTGCTTCCCGTTGCCAGCTGTAGATACATAAAAAAATTTCGTCCATAAAATGTTTATTAGACCTTTGTAAAACATTGGTGCAGTTTGTCGGATTTTTACTGAAACATAACCGTTTGCATCTAGTGTGCTACTCTGCATTACGTTTTGCTTTGGTTTTCATGCCACTATTTTTACGAGCTGTTGTGCAATACTACTGCAATGAAATTTTTTTTTCAAATGTATATTTTTCAATGACTTTCTCGCCGGATTTTAACTCGAAGCACAGAAATTTATGGGCCTAAAGGCCTAGCTTGCAACTGTTTTTGTAAGGTTTTTATAATCTATTGAAAGTTCACAATGTGAAATTTAACGTAAAGTTTAGCACTCGGAAACGAGATATCCATGGATATCCATATCCACAGCAAACCTGGTAATATTTCATTGGGCGGCAATAACAATGTTTACTTAAATTTCACCCCCTCCCTACTCAGTCTCGTCGCCAGTTCGCCAAATGGCCGAATCGGAAGCAGAGTTTCTTCGGGTACGTTCCGTCCTTCGGTACTTCCGACAGGAAACCGAACGTGCGACTCCACCTACGCCAAGAACACGAACAAGAACATAAAGAACATGAACAAGACATCGACGATCAGAGACAGAGGCCGCCGTAAGCATGCTCAGCGTATTCGGCCGAGGAGGGGTCCACAACTTCCGGTGACGAAAAGAAAGCGATTTTCCGGATTGACTACAGTCCCACACACGCCAAATCGGCGCCAGGTAATTCGGCGCACGCGGGTGATAGCTGCACGAAGCAACTTTGCATTTAACATTGCGACCAAACTGCTGCAGATAGAGACATGGTTACTACTAACAGTAACAACCTATAGGAACTGGTAATCGCCCTTTCCAACGGTACCATCGCCGACCCCTTTGACGTACTGTTTAGTCACAATATATGCTTTACAGATAGACGACAGACGACACATCGTACCTATACGCGCGTAGAGAGCGACGTAACTAAACTGAACTAAACTGACAAGTTCCGTTTTTGACGAAGTGGCCAATGGGCAATCAGTAATGCATTACAGTAGACACCGTCTAACGCTCGCCCTGCTCGTCCATTGGTCGGTTTGCCAAAAACTAAACCGTGTCAGTTCGGTTCAGTTTAGTTACGTCGCTCTGTATGCGCCTTACGGCTCGACCTAACGGTAGGCCAACAAGAAAACCCAGAGGTCGCTACAGAAGACGCGCTACAGCCTATACGGTTCATGTTGCAGTACTGACCTTCAAGTTCATCCGAAGGTCATCCAAAAGGGCGTATGCCACTTTTTATTTGCGATTAATAGTAGGCAAACCTTATCCCTATAAAATCTCTCACCGTTTCCGAGATATGACTAGTTTTTCTCTTAAGAAAACGCACATTTTTTACCCCCTCTATTCAATCTCAAATTTGAAAATGTAGGTCTACCCTTTCCACTGCATCTTCCAAATTTTGTATGCGGAGACCCTTGACACAGAGCTAATTATTCGTGTAAAAGACTTATCCCTGGACCTCCCCGTTAGCCAGGATACAACCGTTATGGACGGACGGACAGGCGGACAGACGGGCAGACGGAAGACACTTTATTATTGTAATAGACGCCTATACAGCATAGCTGTAGCGCATCAAAAACGGGTGCCCTGTTACTGACAAAACAAGCGTGTATAATACCCCGTTTACATAAGGAAGCAAACATGAAGCAAACGTATTCATTAGCCTATACGACGACACAGAGCACGAAGTATGCTCACGTGTGCTTCATGTACGCTTTCTGGTGTAAACCACGGATGTTAAAAACATTAATTTGCTAATTAAAAAAAATAAAAACGTGTTTTTTTACTTTCATAAAACATGTAAAAACATACATAAAAACATTAAACTACATTTGGCAGGAATTAGCACAATAACACGTTAAAAACAAAAACCTACCATTTGTCAAGAGTAAAGACCGACATGTAGTAGATGTTATTAATATGTTTAATTTATGTAATGGTGATTATGGTAGGCTACAGATTGAAAACAGGGCTAGACGCAATTTACCCATGAGAAATGCATCGTATTTGTAATTTTGTACGTTTATGTTTTAATAAGAACAAAAACGCAACATTAAAAATAGGACAAAAAACATTTTTTTAAAACATTTTTTTTAAACTTTAAAAAAAATTTTTTAAAAACATGTTCTTTGAACTTTTTTTAACTTTCATTTTTTTTAAACTTTAAAAAAATTTTTTTACAAACATGTTCTTTGAACTTTAATAAAAACATAAAAATGTTTTTTACATCTATGGTGTAAACGAGGTATAACGTTGCATCTTGTGCTGGGTGACTGCAGTGTCAGACCTGAGAGCGCGGCTGAGCTTCTCGTAGGTCATTTTCTCGTTTTGCTTTCGAGCACCCCACAGCTCGGCCACCCTCTTTGAGTCGACGATGCGGAAAATCCCGTCCGGACGGTTTTCCCACTGGATGATCTGTTGCGCCTCCTTGTCGCCGTCGTCACCGGCGCGCAGCAGATCGCGCACAAACTCCCACAAATGTCGCCCGCTGTTGCCGCCCAGCGCTGCAGAAAAAATGCATAAATGAATAAAAAATAGACTAGAAAGTAGGAACTCACATGAGCGATTAAAAAAACTTGATACAACTATTTATTTTGGTGTTCGTCACACGGCAGCATCGTGTGCGGCGCATCGGACTATGCGGCCATCCATTGCCCGTGTGAGCGATTAACAGTTGAACCCGCGGTCTGCAGCCAGCAGACATACCACCGCCCCATCAGCCACAATAGACCTTCACCTCGTACGGAACGGTTGCAAATACTAAAGGGTGCAGAGAGTGATCTGCCTTATTAGCTTCTGCAGACAGTTTTCTGGTATGACGTATCGTTTAGTTACAATATATGTACGAACATAGTACGTTAATACAAACAAACGCCCCACCCCTCACCCCAGCGCCTTAGATTCGGCGAGTTTCTCGGCGACATTACGCGCTTTATAAATTAAATTTACTTACTTACTTACTTACTTACGACAAACAGACGGACACAACAGTGTACCATATAAGCGTGATAGTACTACTGGCTAAAAACTAAATAAAACTAAATTTAAGTTGTCTGCAGACACTCATGACCTATCCAGGTTTTAGGCCTATCCAGCGACCCTATCAGCAGTCAAGCCATGGTAAAATAAAACGTCTGGAACGTTACACAACCAAACTATTACCGTACTCATTTCCAATCCTGCTAAGGGTAGAAGGCCGAGTTGACCTGAGCAGGCAGTTACTGGCAGTGGCTTCTATCCCCCAAATTCGAAGTTGTAATCGGGCGCAAGTTCCCCCCCCCGCC
>Ga0209367_1008402_pt1 | contig 14116 bp, 11 predicted proteins | sample WorMetLIZISLAND2_FD_187412 | JGI IMG/M metagenome (GOLD analysis project Ga0209367, IMG submission 187412) | Marine gutless worms symbiont microbial communities from Max Planck institute for Marine Microbiology, Germany - Olavius geniculatus... ... | reverse complement strand
CTCCAACACAAGCCTTCAGTCGCTTAATTTGAGAAGTCTTTCACAGTCTTGTCGATCGGTCCTTGTGGTAGGTTGCTCCAGATAACCTGAAGCGATTCATTGAGTTCCGCGATTGTTTTTGGCTTTGTTTTAAGCTTGCAGTAAGCTCCAACATTGCACACCACACGTGATAGTCCACGGAGTTTGCACTCGGCAAATTTGGAGGCCATTGGTCTTTTCTGATGAAATCTGGATAGTTGGCCCGCAGTCAGTTTCCTGCGCTGCGCGCTGTGTGTGCTGGTGCGCTGTTCTGCTGGAAGATGAATCCGGTGGGCAGCCAGCGATTGCTTGAAAATAACAACAATTCAGTCATAATTTATAAACAAAATAAATTACTGTTTGTCAAAGCGTCACTGTGACGTCATCGGCAGTAACGTGGTAACCGGTTTTTAAAAATTGAATAGCATTTTTAGCTTAAACATTTTTAATGCTGAAAAATCGGTAGGCGGTCATGTTCAAAAGTCTATAATTCCGTCGTTTTCCAACAGAATCATACTTCACTTCGCACTTAGATGTAGAACGTTTCTGTAAATGAACCTGTAAAATTCCATGTTAAAATTCTAAGCCATTGCTGAGAAAATGGCAAAAAACTTTAGGGGGCTACTTTTTTTTGCCGCACCCTGTACAGTGTTTTACTTGTACTCACCAGAGGGTGTGACCTGTCTCGCTCTGCCAATGTGGTATTTTCCCTCCCCCTCTTATTTAGCACCCTCGTTCAGGGTGACCCATTTCGAATTTATGGAAAAGCTTTATGGATTCTGAAACTAGAGTCTTCCAGGCAGCCGACGGTGAAGATCCGGTGATCCTAGCTTAGCTCGCACCGTTTTTGACTTATCCATTCGTGTGACGGACAGACAGAATTGCGATGGCTAAAATGCGCTACAACAGTAGCTGCTGTTGCACGTAAAAAGGGTGGCACAGTAAGCTTCAAACTAGAACAGGACGTACAGCACCAAGGATAAATTTGTCGTTTGTAATAATAATAATAATAATAATCATAATAAACGGTCAGCTACAGAATGGCAGACTTCCTACCAAGACCAAATAACGAGACACCTTGTTGATGTTGTGACAAGCCCATTAGGTGCTGCCTATGTGGAGGGAGGGGGAAGAAGCCCCGAAGAGATGAGGAATTCCACCAGTTTCTCACTATCCTGAAACACATCCTAAGAACAAGAGTAATATCCCAGTTTCCAATCAAATTTTGAGAGTGTGAGCTACAGAGTGACACAGTAAGTTAAATTGTGACCATCTCCATGAAAAATTCCCCATCCCCATTACCGTAGAAATTTCCCCATCCCCATTGACATCACACCTCAGAATCTGATGTCTGAAGATGAAGACTTTACCATTCAAGTCATTAAATGATAATCTTCATTAATGACAATCTGCATATTGCTATAGCGGATTGATACTGTCTTCAGTGTCTTCAAAAAAACAAAAATACCACTTGTAGACTATAAGGGCTAATTTATTATGAAGTCTGCGTAGAAACACTACGACTGGTACGCTAGTGACAAATGACTGTATGCCCCATGTCGTTAAAACCTTTGGGAGAAGTGCCAGTCACACATGGCACTAGTCAGCCAGACCTGGGCCATTAATGCATGTCTGTGTCGTCTCCCAGTAGATCCCAGGAATGCTAGGCAATGGTCGGCAGATATCAGCGACCTCAGTAAGTTGCTGCAGTCAGTGCAGTGCGCTAATGTGGTTGACGCTAATTACTTGACGGGTGACAAACAAGTGCCCAGTGCCCCTGCAAAGCTATAACACGCGGCACGCAGTGGTCATCCGTCGCACGTGATCTTGATGAGCATTCCAGTGTCCAGAATGGCGCTCACTTTTACAATGCATGCGGTGAAAATGAACTAGTTTTCTTTTACTGCTACCGTGGTAACTACCACAACTTTTTTACTGCTACTGCGGTACTGCCGTAACTATTTTACCATTACCCGGGATTGCCGTAGAAATTTACCCATTTGCCGCGGTAACCGCGGTAATACCGCAGTATTACCGCTTTCCCTATTACCGTGTCACTCTATAATGTGGGTAAAAGAATTTGGGTTATTTTTCAAAAAGAACAAGCAGTAGTGGTAAAAGCAAACCTGTTGGTGTTAAAGTGTGACGTTGATAGATGCTATGATCGGCGAACAGATTGAGCGTTGAGATGAGATCAACGTTCGTCATCATTGCATTGACAGCTGCATCATCACGAGTTTTTTCACTGCTGCAGCAGTACAGGGATGCGGCGTCTACAGGGTGTGCTTCTGTGTTGAATATATAGCCACCTGGACACAGCACACACAAGGTGTAACTACAAACGTGCCACATTCACTGAGAGGACATCACAGGTGCTCAAAATATCAATTTTGCCCTATAATTTAAATTTTGCCCCCAAATTTACCCAAACTACTAAAACTACTACAAGTAATTACAACTACAACAAATACAACAACAACAACAACAACTACTACTAGAGATGCTAAGACTGAGATTACTACTAGAGCAGTACAGAGATGCCGCACGGTTCACTGACAGGACGAGCAGACATAGCATGTTGTTGTTGTAACAGCCCACCAACTCCTCTTTTCTTCGCACACATTGTCAAGGTTGAGGAAGTGATGCTTGATGATGCTGGCGACGATACGAAAAGAGTGACGGAGAAAGGGGGATATGGAGTCGTTTGCAGCCGTTGTGCTGGACGGAATGTTGTCAGACGTCAACATGCCAAGGCTTGTTGTCGATGCTCTTTCAACGGCAGGCAAACCAGCCGGCTGTTTTTGGTTCCTCCACGAAAAGGCGTCTCCACCACAATATAGCACGTTGTGGACAGGACTAGCAGACACACTGTTAAGTGAGTTCTCAGATCTACACCGTGTCTCAAAAAAACGTCCCACTTTGTAATTGTCCATATCTTTGACAAATATTAACCGATTTTCAAAAAAATTTTTCCGGCACCAGTGTTGTGTACAAAGTTGTCTACCAATACTACTACTACAACTACTACTAGAAAGTGTTATAGTTTACCGGCATCCAGTATGCACTGTCCACTGGGGGTGTTCACTATTGTCCCACTGGCACCAGTGTTGTGTATAAAATTGTCCTGGTCAAACATGAGGTAGAGATATTTTGTGGTTTCTGCCAGGAAGAATGACTCCATTCTGTTTTCTAGCTGATGATCTTTTACGCTCTTAATCTACAAATTTCAAATTTCTGCAATTATATCATTCCAGCCAGCAACAAATCTAATTATGCTTAATAAAGCAACAAATTTTAAATAAAAAAACTCCATAAATTCATTTTCTTTCCGATGTGCAGCAAGTTTTAAATAAAAAATTTAATAAAATTTATTTTTTTTTGACTTCTGTATGTTTCCAGAAATAAATAAACTTTCCTTCATTCAGCTATTATTGTGAAATTGTGAAAAGATTGGAAAGATCAGGTACACAGAAAAAGGATGATGGTTGCAGCAAAATGACTCGCTTACGCTACGCAAATATATTTGTTGTACAGAGAAAAAATGTAGGCAAACCTTAGATTCATAAATAACAAATTTCTTCTTGATAACAAGAAAATATGCACGAAAAAGTACAACATACGTCAACTATGTCACAATACACAAGACTACATCTTTTACCATCTGCTACGAAAAATATCAATAACAGTAATAATAACCCCCGACAATTTCTAATGCACCATACATTAAAATGGAGTGATGCATAATACAAATAGTGAGCAGAATAAAGATGTCTTTCGAGGGCTTTAGAAAGCTAACAAGTCCGTTGCACATAATTTTATATCTGCTGGAAGGTAACTGCAGGCCATTACTACTACAACCACAGCAACAACTACTAATGCAATGATACTTCGGCTGCATTAGCAGACAAAAGACATAAAAAGTAAATTTACAGTAGCATAGCCGCATGCAGTCTTTGCATTGTGTTCAATGGACTCCAGTATCTCAACTGCGACTTCCAGCAGAAATGGATCTCTGGTGGCTTGGTAAAGATACACGCAACTCTCAATCAGCTCTGCACAGAGTCAAACGTCAGCGGCAACTTTTACAAACTATGTTATTGTCATGCGTTTTGCAACTGCTTTACTGCCGTGCATTCTTTTTCCTGCTGGTTTTTATAAGTCGACAGAATAGCACAGCAGAGACTGACGCAGTTCGAGCATGTTTCACGGATGGGAACTGAACGGCTGTGAATAAAGATGACGCACTGTTCCATAACTGGACGGAAAAATCAAGGAAGACAACCAAAGAAACTGACAGAGAATATAAAGCAAAACATAGATATGAAAAACATACAATTTGATGAAGCGATGACCACAGTGCATGACAAAATCAAATGAAGATATCTAATAGCAGCCTCATCATTATTCTGTTGAAAGAGAGAGAGAAAAGAAGAATAATGCGTTTTATTCGTGTAAATAATGTTTCTCAACACTCACTTACGTGTGATAACTCTGACAATTACTCATCTGCATCTTCAGAGAATAAAAACCTTTAACTCCAGATGCACTTTCAACAAAGGATCTAGCCTCGAGACCATCATAATGTCTTGGCCTATTTTCTGGCTGAAATTGCATAGGGGTCTATTTTGCTGACTGTACATCAGCTGCATTTTTGTGGCTATTTTTCATATATTTCTACTTCTCGTTCTACTAGAACACTGAGCATGTTCATGGTTATTTGCAGCTAACACTATATGAAATTACCACTAACTCACTTCCTTATTGTTACCTCCGCCAAGGAGGTTATGTTTTTGCCAGACTTTGTTTGTTTGTCTGTTTGTCTGTGTGTTACCAAGATAACTCAAAAAGTTATGGATGGATCTTTCTGAAATTTTGAGGGTATATCGGGCATGGCATAAACTACAAGTGATTCAATTTTGGGGGTGATCCGGCAGGAATCCTGGATTCTGGATCACTTTGAAATTTTCGTTACCATTGCGTTAAAGGGGGCATAAAGGAACCGCTGGCAAAGCGAATATGGTGCTGCCACCTAGCAAACAACATTGCCTTGGTGGAGGTGTGCGGGCTATGACTGCTTTCTAGTTAGACATGTACATACCTGGTCTGAGCGGGTAACCATCTCGAGGCGCCTGAGCGTCAGACTTGGGAATGTTATAGAACTCCGGTAGGAAGCCGTACTGACGCCAGACTTGATAGTAATTGTGTAGAGTCTTCATTGCCTGCTCTATATCACCCGTCAGCATCTGCAACAGTCAGCAATCAATCAATCGATCGACTAGAGTTGCGTTAACAGGCTTAGATATTAGGGTGGTTCAAAAAAATAAAGTTTTAGTTTATCGCAGTGCTTCCATTTAATTTTGTTAACTATCATAAGGCAATTAGTAATCCAAAACCTGGAGGCTATTTGACAACATCTAGCACTGCCTAACGAGCGCTAAAAAGTTGAAATTTGGCAAATTTATTTTTCTTCGCTTATGGCAACATTTCATGCTTTGCTAATAGCATACGAACATCAGATGACAAAGAAAATCATTTAGACTGCTTTGCTATGCATTTGTGAGTCATTTTTATTATACCTGATAAGTTTGTTGCAAGTCATGTTTTTTTGTACTAAAATTATAAACAATATACAATCGTCATAACTGACAGAACGTTTTCTCCTGCACCGTATTCCTTAGGCAAATGATGCACTAAGTTATTCAGAACACAGAGCTGACTTTTCTACAGTGTCCAGAAATTTTTTGTCGTGCTGTTAAATTATGTGAAATAAATACTGTTTTTCTCGTTAGCGAACTGCTGAAGTCTGTGGACAGTGCAATACAATGCGTGTCAGAGTCATTAGCAGATACTGATGTCCAGAGCCCAACCTAATTCATGGAAAAATGGAAATTACACAGCAATTTTTAAGGAAAAACACAAGTTACACGAAATGCTAGAATGGCTTGAAATTGTTGTGATATTCCTGGCTACAAATCTAAAGTAAGACGTTGATGGCAGGATATGTGCATATTGTACAAAGTCAATCAGCTGAACATAGTATACAATTTTTTTGGCATGAATGACCAAAATAATTGTGAATTAAACATCCAGAGAATTATATAAAATACAGGAATGATACAAAAATCTTAGAATTGCACATGATTTATGCAGAAACATGTTAGTTACACAGATCGTGTCACATCGGTGTAATTGTAAATTAGGTTGGGCTATAATGATGTCCAGGTTAAATTTATTTGATATAAGACAGGTGGATTTGAGACAGTGACAGAAGGTAAACAGAAGTAACTGAGATGTTGTAATGTCCTCCGACAAAGTGTTCCAGACACAAAATCCAGCAACCGAGAATGTCCGATTGGGTCGGTTAGCAACTGTTGAAAGTCCGAAACATCCGACCGTTGGTGCCAGAAAAGCTGACACCCAGCAGGACGAGATACTACGGCAAACGATTTTTCACACCGCATCAAAACTTTCGGATGCACCATCTTTTTAATTGCTATTTCTGAACACATTTATGAGACAGTTCCAGACGCGTTATGCTAATACTCCACCAAACAGAACCAATGAGAGACACACCAGTAAACCGGGCCAGTAGGCATCAAGAGACTGGAACATGGGCATCGTGACGCTGCCTTTGACCATGTGTGCCCACATATACCAATCATCACGCTTCACATGCGACTCCAGAGCCTTACGATATTCTGCACACACAGCCAATCTACACTTATTACCATAACTGTAATACGTCAGCTTTTGTATACACTTTAAATTTCTTTCGTAAAACATGTTTCAATGTTTTTGACAAAATGCTTAACGGTTATGTTTAAATCCAAGTGTTACTAATAAAATACAAATGCACTTTTAATCAGATTCACTTACTTATGCTTGGCGACAAAAAAATCAATGAACATGAAAAATATGAATCCAGTAAAAAAGTCATGTTTTATTTAGTATTTGATATGTTCCTTTTTTCACAAAAAACATGTTAGTAACCCCAATTTTATGTCAAAACACATAATATATCTTTCTTAGTGATGCAAAATGAAGAAGGCAATTTTCTATCACTGTACGTTAGTCCATGAGATTACTCAAAAAGTTCCGTAAATTTTTGACCAGCTAAAACTATCATAAATCTCAACAACAATAACATCTGAAAAAGCAACTTTATCAGACAAATAACAAATGAACAAATGACAAAGAAATAAAGTGATAAACAGGAAAAAGTCCGTATGCTTTATACCGTGGAACTGTGTCATAAGTTGTGGAATCTGGAATAGAATAGCGCCTTTGACGAGGTATTCATAGTACGAGTCAACCCCGGCACCAATACCAGCGTCAAGAGCCTTCCATTTACCGGTCAATACGTCTATGTGATTGCCAACCTAGCAGAAAGACACAAGCATGGACAACAGGGGCGGTATGCATAACAACATCGTAAATTAGTTTGGACGTAAGGTCTACGTCACGACTAATTATAATATAATGATGGGTGATATAATATGAATATTCTTAATATGACCTAATAAAAATGCACAGAATAGCAGTTTATACACTTGGTAATGACAGCATTCAAAAACTAACAAAACAAAAAGAGCAACATAGCACCAGTCCAGCAGATTTCACCATCAAACACTGTGGTTTAAAAAAAGTCGGCAAAATAAAAGGTAAAAGTAAAAATTGTCAATTTGTATCACGCATCGTCGCGAACACGCCTCTAATGCACTTTTCGTCACTGACCAGAGCCGCCAGCCGCATGGCCACCACGTGCAGTCTGCAGACACAAGCAGCTGTACTAAGGTCCCCGCCTTCCGTAACCCATATTACTACTTATTTACTACTTACTACTCAGCTCACTACTTATACTACTTTTAATAAGTCACTACTTAAGTCACTACTTATTTAACCGACCCTGGAGGGATGGCAGGCTGAGTTGGCCTTGTTGGTTGATTGATAGTGGATGCTTTACCCACGAAGTGGCTGAACGGCCATCCATCAGTCTAGCGCAGGATAGGGAAAGTTCGCCGGCCAGGACCAACGTTCTAACCACTATGCTACGCCACCAAGAAGTTGCAAGTTGCAAGTTGCAAAAAGTTGCAACTTTCTGACATACACTGCAACTTTGCAACAGAATTCTAACAGAATTGCAAATTTCAAACAAAGGAAATTATGAGTGCTAAAAATTTGATTTTGCTCAAGATGTCCCCAAAATGGTTTCTTAGCAGCAAATTAAGCAATTCTGGACGACAATTTTCTGTGAAAAAAATTAGTGTGCTGGGAAAATTGCCTCCCTCACCATAATCTATAGCCATGACGCCAGTGAAAAAAATTGTCTCTAGAAGAACTGACCAGGTTGAGAGGTGATCTGGTTTGCCATAATGCCTCGAGAGCCCGAAGAGCAACATCGATGAAGACTGGATCGCCAGTGAGCTGAGACAACGAACCAAACTCCACGATGAAAGTACCGACACCGGCCGTACACGTAACCGGTGTCTCGCCCAATGGAACGCCACTCACTAGATTCACCGTTCCATACGGCATTCCGGTCGTCGTCTCGAATGCTGCAATTGTAGAAAACCAGCGGTACCACCCCGCTATTCCAAAGGTCCACTATTTTGAAAGTCCGCTATTCCAAAAGTCCATTGTGCAGATATGCGCCACAGTGCAAACGTTTGGGTTAAAGTTAGGGTTAGGGGTAGGGTTAAAGTTAGGGTTAGGGTCAGCCTTAGGGTTAGGCTTAGGGTCAATGCGAATAGTAGACTTTCTAAATAGTGGACCTTCGGAATTGTGAACCTGAATCGAAGCAGCATAGCTTTCAGTGCTGATTCAAAAGTAACAAACCTGAGCACTTGGTAAAAAGTATAAGTAACTGGCCATAATTTAATTCGTTGAAAAGTAACTGCAACTGCTATAAAAGGTATTCAAGTAAAAAGCAAATCAAACAACACTAAAAAAGCAAAAGTAAAAAGTAGCTTGATATTCAAGTAAAAAGTAACTTCTTCTGGCAAAGACAACAGTTAGCACAATACTCATAAAATGTTATTCAACTAAAAATTAATTTTTACGTGTAATAAAATATTTTTACTTTGTTACAAGCATCGTAAAAAAATGAGTAATAAACCACTACTAAAAATAACTACATTGTGGGCTATACAAATGTACCACTTTACTTCTGTCCATATCTTCACCAATTATTGACCAATTTTCAAAATTCTTCCACTGGCACACTGTGCAGATAATTTGCAATAATGCTATTATTATATATCCCACCACACGGTAAATGCGTTTCTACACTACCTTGTAAAATATCAATGTAAGCAAAAACTAGCGATAATAAAGAAAAATTTATGTAAATGAAAAAACACTTCAGACCAACAATGTAATGAATGATCTGTATGACACTAGACTGTGTTAAACCCACACAGTCTAATGTCATACAGACCATTCACTGCAATGTTGGTCTAAAGTGTTTTTTTCTATTTTACCAAAATGTTTGTTTGTTATTATCATTATGTATGCATATTTCATTCATATTTCACAAAGTAGTGTAGAGATGCATTTATGGTGTGGTGGGATCTGTAATAATCACATTATCGCAAATTGTCTGCAGAGTGTGCCAGTGAAAGAATTTTGAAAATTGGTCAATAATTGGCAAATATATAGACAAAAGTATAGTGGCACGTTTTTTGGCCCACCCCGTAAAATCACTTGGACAGCCCAACCTTCCAGTGCATTTTAGAAGATAACATTTCTTCTTTTAGCCACTGCTGGCACTATAAGTAAGCTATAAGACTATAGCTTCTGTGTGACGACAAGTAAATTGTTGTCATCTGGCAAATACCATTAAACTGCATTCCTGTTGACTAAGGTATGAAAATATTCATATTACGTACATACCCTTGCTAAATTCCTGGATCCATAAATAAATTAAAATCTAAGGATCCAGCATAACTGAAAGTAACTATAGAGAAATTGATCTGTTAAATAAAAGTCAAACCAAAATAATTCAAATCAACGTAACAAAAATATTTTTTGCAGTAGTAATATTTAGCAGTACCGACAGTACATTTATTATTACTGGTACAGCACTGGCAGCAGTAGTACCCACAACAGCAACAGCAATACTTAGCAGTTAAATCATTTCAATATTTCAAATGGGAATAACCAGTAGCGACCTGGAAGCAATTTTCTGGCGACTTTCTCGGCAAGTCGAAGTAGCGGACCATTGCAAGGCCAGCTTGGCTCAAGTTGTACACCAGCTCGCATTGACATTAAGTGTGCAGACAGCAGGCCTCCGACAACTGAATATCACACAACGTTATACAGGCCCATCGAGAGCCACAGCGTGGCCTAGAAAAACATTCTCATGGGGCCCCTCTAGGGCAAAAAATTTGGAATTTTTCTTTTCAAAATGGTGCATTCTGGTCTATTTTATATTTCTGAGTGACGGTGGGGCCCCCAAACGTTGTGGGCCCCTACCCCACCCTCTTGACAGGATTGACGTTATACACTGGGTACACCACATTCAAAGACTGTATAGTGTATATTATCAGCAATGCACTTACGGTTAGAGACAGTGTTACACAGATACCATCAAAGACACTGTATACAATACAAAACAACCTAATGGGACTAGCAAAAATGACCAAATAATACTGATTGTAATTAAGAAATTAATGAACTAGCTTCGTACGACTTATCAATAATAAATCAAATGATCCATCAAACAGTCAACCAAAGTGTGTGTTCATAAGGGAATCAGGCACAGACAAGTCTACATTAACTTTAAGAATAAAAGCTCCTTTAATGCTCAGATGTTACTGCTACATAGAAATCTGCTTGCATTATTATCTTGGCAGTCAGCACTGTGACACACTGCAAAAAATATAGCAAAGTGCATACGCTAAAGACTGAAATTAACATCAAACATAGCATGACAACAAATTTACGAAATAATGACCTGATTGCCAGTAAAGTTATAAATATCATATCTCGGTAACTGACCACGAATATTGGTCTCAAATACGGAGACGTTGATGTCACGGTCAAAATTCAGCGATGTGATCAACAAATCGTGAACGCGACGAAACTCGGAATAGTTGCCGATAATAGCAAGTGTGTCAAGGGCATCAATTAGTGTTAGTGAATAGCTGCAAAACAAGCTATGATTAACGATTACATAGTTTACGATGTATGTCACAAGAAGTAAATAATAAACAAAACCAGAAAAGTGCTCCGAAATAACAAACATCTGCCAGAACCAAAAAAACCTACTTACAATCTGAACAGAGATACAGCTAGCACCTGACAAATAACACTAACTTAATACAATCCACTTTATACTTGATCTATAAAATTTCTGGACTAAGATCCTTTGCCATATCATCATAGAAATCTAACTTATGCAGAAGTTGAACTTAACTTGATGTTGCCTTTGAAATACCATTCAGACTGTAATTATGTGTGTCATAAGTCTGAAGAGTGCAAATGCATGCTAAAACATTTTCGTTCCAGTGTTGAGAATGTGGCAAATCACAAAATCTTATATACTTACTCATGCATGAGCTTGCTAACATAAAACTCACCTTCCCCACGTGTCATGACCATCACATGTCAGTGGTCGAAGTTCATCATACGGATATGCATATCTCAAATATCCATCGTACGCATGGTGAAACATTGCAATAACCCGCTGCCTGCAACAGTAAACATTCTCAGAATACAGGGTGATACAAAACTTTGCCAAAACAGCATGTTCTTCTAGTATCAGAAAGGAAAAATGAGGCCAAACAACTCTCGGTTTCTGTGATCAACATCAGCTGCTGAAGATGATGAACTAACAGCGATGCATTGTAAAATTATTAAGGCATAGCTTCTCTTTCATGGTTTGCTAGTTTTAGTTTTTGGTAATTGTTTAGAATAACTACGCCATCTTAAACGGCTGTGTACATATATGACAGTAATGTGTATCAGTAGAGCGACTTTCCTTATGCATGTTTTTAGTTAACATCTTGGCGAATAGTGTTAGTTACCTTTTGATGACCGATTATAAAATTTAATGTAAACGTTAAAGCTAGTGTAATAGACGTTCAGCAGTTTGTTCATTTTTTCGTATTATGTTATGCTTAAGTAACGGGAAATACCAAAATTGGTGTGAAAATTGGCTATTTATAGGTGTCTTTATTATAAAAATTTTGTTTCTAAAACTTTCTATGTCGGAAGTGCGTGTGGCGGTCAGTCACTTCGGCCCAGAATATGACCTCTGCGGCCTGTTTAGTGTGCTCAGGCGATCACGTGCGCAAAGCGCCTTTTGTCTGTTATGGCGTGTGTTATAGCGTCAAATGCGAATATCGGCAACTGTGGAGCATTTAGGTGGATACTGCTGAGTTTCTATAATTTGTCTAATAGTGTGGCACTGTGGCATGCGTTACAATGTCACTCTGGCCGACTGCTGATGTGAATGATGCGGTACGCTTTGTCATCTGGCTGCATAAGGTAGGCCTACAATTGTTTCGGTGAAAGTTTGTTGTTTTTTTTAATGTTGCTTCAGAAGTGACTGAAATAGGTAGAATTAGTGTTTTTATGCATGTTTCAGACTAGTTTATTTATGGGAAACTGCAATTGATTGACATATTGCTACCCGAGAATAAATTTGGGGTTTTGAGTGGGGATCAGCAATAATATTAATTCCTTCGTTCCTTATATGCTACTTATTCAGTATCTGCAGTTCATTGTTTTACCAGGGGGGTGGCAGTTTGCTTTTTGTGTTTTTGGGTATCATCATTATCATCATATCATTTTTGTATTCATTTATGATTTACATTGCTGCTTACTCAGCTTATTTATTTTTTAACAAAAATTTTGGATATAATATTCATTCGCTAGGTGGTGTCACTAAGTTGTTTTAGCTAGTTTTATGGGTTGTCGATGTGGCTTATTCAGCTATAACATTATTTTTTCTTATTGAGTTTAGTACATGTTTCATTCGCTAGGTGGCAGCACTAGTGTTTTTTTGTTCAGTAGAGGGCGCTACTAAGCTGTTTTGTCTAGTTTTATGGGTTGCTAATGCGGCTTATTCAGCTATAAAAATATTTCTTTATTATTGAGTTTAGTACATGTTTCATTTGCTAAGTGGCATCATTAGTGTATCTTTTCCGTGTTTTTTTTTTGTTTTCCCCCAAAAGACCTAGCCCCTTTTTTATAGACCCATCGAAAATCCCTCTTTAGAATGATGTAAATCACGTTAAAACTGAACTTTGTTCTCGGGTCTCAATAGTCAATCTATTTGCAGTTTCCCCATAATTAAATTAGTCTGAAACATGCATAACAACACTAATTCTACCTATTTCAGTCACTTCTAAAGCAATCTGAAGTGGCGGAGCTAATGTAAATTTTTACCTAGTTTTTTTTCTGCAATGGACATTCAGTAAACAAACTCAACAAAAGGGGCGTATCCACTCCATCTGCCAAATTCGTCAAAAAATGATTTATATGGACATTTTTACCTGTAACGTCCAATATCATTGTCAGTAAATTGAATCGTCAATTTAAGTTCTAATAATAGCACACAGATACTCAATCCAATTAACCGTGGCATGAAACGATAACGTAAATGCATATTAGCAACACAAAAATTAAACAGAGTAAAACAGGAAATGCTATGAATAAAACGAGACTAGGCAGATGAAATGGAGTAGAGATGTCATCATCATCATGAAATGGAGTAGAGATGTGCCAATCACGAATATCACCAAAAAAGAAAAGAATTACTTACTTACTTTTTGATGTTTATAATCGGCGCGAATGGGAGTTGTTTACATGCTGTTTATAATCGTACACATTTTATATGATTTTGAAGTTGCAAGAGAATCCATTCGTTAGTAAGTTCGCCGTTTCATTGACCAATTGTCAGTGAACTGACGTTTACGACGGGTTCTTGATTTCCCGTCGGTCTGATACTCCAGTTCTGAGGCATCATCATCATCGTCATCGACAACCGTGGGCTCAATGCCCGTTGGTGTCTGACGCCATTCTTACTATCGCTGCCCACCGCTGCCTATCTAGGGCAGCGTGGCTTAACTCCTGCAGGGTTGTCCCACACCAC
>Ga0209367_1008401_pt1 | contig 14117 bp, 11 predicted proteins | sample WorMetLIZISLAND2_FD_187412 | JGI IMG/M metagenome (GOLD analysis project Ga0209367, IMG submission 187412) | Marine gutless worms symbiont microbial communities from Max Planck institute for Marine Microbiology, Germany - Olavius geniculatus... ... | reverse complement strand
CCCCCTTATAGGCTCGCGCTCCGCGCGCTCGCCATGGCCCCCTTGATTGCGGCCCGCCAGCTGGTGGAAAATTAACTAAGTGGCCCGCGGTATCAAAAAGGTTGGACAGCACTGTGCTAGTGGTTTGACAAAAACACATAACACAAAAGAAACGATAATAAATGTGCAAAAATTAAAACCTGACTCTTCTGAGATTAGCAAAGACTCCGCGGTCACTAACTTCTATGATTATCGCCTGTCCGGTTTTCGTCATTTAATCGAATTCGAAGAAATTATCACTAGTAGCAATTAATGACTGTGAAGCTAGGTGCCAAGCAGACCACACTCGGCAAACTTGCTTAGAACCTTTTAGGCCTTAGTGTTAACCTCATCGTTAATCATTTGTCAAAGTAAATCAATAAAAGCCTATAACTAATTAACTATATATGTCGTGTTCCACAGATAAAATGATTTTACAGGGCGTTGCGGATAAATTCTGGGCACGCTGTCCACCGATTTTGTAGTTCCACTGGATACAGTCGCCAATGTGATCACTCACAATCACAAACACTACAAAATTATACATGCAGCGGTGTCGTGTCACATGTGGGAAGTGCAAGCCCACGACGGACGTATTGGAGGCCCATGTAGGCCTAGGCCTACCTACAATGTCGCACAGTACAGCACGCGTGCACACAGCTTGCGGCAGAGCACACTGTCAAATCGACAGACAGGCAGACACGAACGCACAGACACATACGGTGCAGAAATGAGAACGATGTCTCTGCTGACCACATTCTGTTTGCTGACCGCCGGTCTGGCATCTGCTAAGCTGCATCTATGGTGTTTTTGCTGAATCGCCACAGCAGCGATCAGCATGCATGCAATGGATTCGTCGTCACGACGATCATAATTATTTGGTGTATATTACAAATACCAGTAAAAACAAAAAAAAAACAAATAATTTGGCAATGGACGAAATCGGTCGTTTGTATTTGCCAGGTGGCAGACATAGGACTGATAGGGTGTAGACATTTTGACAGACAAGTGTTGCTAGTATCTTACTGGCTGGTCGTGTCAGTTCTGCAGTTAAATTCAGCTGCTGTTGCTGATGGTAACCAGTCTGCGTCGCTGTTTGTATCGTACGAAATTCAAAATAATACAAATTGCTTGTGAAAGTGATCTCTTCTTTTTATATACAAAAGAAATATTATTATTATATTTTCTAACAGTCTACCCCCTAAACCACCCCAGAAACATCTGGTGGACAGTACGACGCAGACTGGTTACTATCAGCAACAGCAGCTGAATTTAACTGCAAAACTGTACGCTGCAGCCTAGCAGCAGCACGACCAACAATAGATACTAGCAACACTTGTCTATCAAAATGTCTACAACCTATCAGGACTGATGGTTTGGCTGCAATTAGTAATTGCATGTTTTGGCTGGGGGAGGGTTTTTTCCCCTGAGGATCAAAGACCTCATCTATCACAATCACATAGTGTCATTAAACCCCACAAATGTACTTGCCAAATGTCGTCTGAACCCGTCAAACGGTTTAAGCAGGGTGCACCAACACCTGACAGACGACAAACAGACTGACCACGCAACGGAGAAATGTGTAGAAATAGCTTAGCGCTGCAAAAAGCGATTTCGCCTGATTATTATGTACTTTGTACATTTCATTTCTATTAGTTTACAAAAAAAACTTTACATGTACTTTGCAGAGCTGCTGCATTCGTACACAGATTACCTTTCTTTCTAGAATCAACTCAACCTGGCCATCCCTCCACGGGTAAAAGTAATGAGTACCAACGAAAGCTAAAGTGTTTAAACAGATGCACTAAATTCCCCCGTATCCGCAATCTCGCAGAGTACAGCGGTCTGGCTGAGGGTTAAAACGAAGATCAGCACCGCCCTATGGGTCTTGCAACTCTTGAAGGACTTTTCGTTCACATTACGTTACTGGTAAGCTATTTCACCACGACAGACAGAAAAAAAAAACTATTGACATTTTGACAAGACAGAAGTTAACGCTGACACGTTCATATAACTTACGTTAAGCCGTAACTGCTAGCGCCAAGTGCTCACTATCACAATATTCTGCACTTTAAAAAACGTGATTTCATTCACAACCATCATTAGGTCCTATGTCCGAGTATGCAACCTATGATGCGGCTGTCAGTCATGTGTGCAAATTTAAACAATCTCAAACTCAACTAAAACAGATTTAAACCATGCATGCATTGAGTTGAAGTCTATAAACAAGACAAATTCTGTATGTAGACTATACTGGCAGTCTGTCTGATTGCACTTGCGACCAAAAAATCGTTAAATGTTAATTATATGCTCGTCTGCTCGTAAAATTCATTCTCTTCTAAGCATGTGAGAGACCGGCATACCCGTACCGGTGTAAACTCTTAGCAATATATTTTACTGTTGCTAAAGTGCCTGGCCGCTCTGTTGCGTGGGTTCATTTATTTTGTCGTTTACGTTCAGATGCTAATCGTTAATCAATAATCATTATTGCAAACGGGAAATCACTGCAAATACTGAATGCCCACGGCCCACGTGAGTAGAAAATACTGGCTGTAGGCGTGCGCTTTCAAATCGAGCCAAGTGTAACTAACATTGGGAGCTTACAAAAACCCTGGAAAAACATTCATAGCCTTATGCATTGCAGCAGTAAACGACGACAAACGGCACAGACTCCTACGCTGACAGAAAGCGTAAACAACAAAAAACTGGCACTCCACATCTTCGCCAATAATTATTGACCGATTTTCAAAATTCTGTTAGTGGCACACTCTGCAGACAATTTGCAATAATGTGATTATTATATTTCTCAGCAAATGGTTAATGCGTGTCTACAATACTCTGTGAAATATAAATGTAAGCAAAAACTAACGATAAGAACAAAAATTCAGGTAAATAAAAAACACTTTGGACCAGCATTGCGATGAATAATCCGTATGACACTAGACTGTGTTAGACCAACACAGTTTACATATCTGCGAAAACATTCTATGAATCAGTTCACTACGAGCAATATATACACACATACACCGTGGGCCATAAACTCATGGTTCCTACGGTCAGGGGAAGTCAGGGAAGGTCAGGGAGAGTCATAGAAAATCAAAGTACCAGGGTGCAAAAGTTAACAAAAATGCAGAAATAATTATGAACTGTTTTACACAGACTGCGTACAACAGTTCACAAATTTTTTTCTGCTCGCTTCGTTCGCAGACTAGGCTATTTGTATCTACACTTTTAAATTTGTTCCGCCGCCTTTGTTTCTAATGTGATTGCAAGCGATTGAGGTATTTCGCGTAAACAAATTAGTCAGGTGAAATGATTTATTTTGTCCTGGAAAGTCAGGAAAAAGTCAGGACAATGAATTCTACAGAGTAATAGGAACTCAACATCGAAAACCCGAAGTCTGCCAGTTATACAGGAGATCCACATGCAGATACAAGCACGGATCATGGATCTGGTTTTACTGGGCTATAGGCTACCATAATAGTCGAGCCTCACAGTGCGCAGATAAGAAAGAGGACACACGAGCAAAATCGAAATCGGTTACGTTATTAACCGATAGATACAGAAATATATACGACATAGACTTTGATCCCGGAATCTCTATGATACGAACGTGTGAGCTATAAACCTATATGCATTAGGCATAACGCATTGCAGTTGACGTCCAATATGACTGATAGTTTAAGTCGGTCTAGAGATAGCCTATGGGGCTCCGAAAGTTTTTCACATCTGACCTCGTAGGATTGTAATGATGTTGATCACATTGATCGTTTGACCTTCAAAACGCAACCAGTCCATCTTTTGGCTTTAAGGGTCGTCCCTAAATGACGTCACGCTCCGAGGGGGAGGGTGGTTTACATTACTGTGACGACGTGTGACGTACGGGAAGGAGGGGGGTTAAAGGAAGTGTGACGTCACACGCGTCACATCTGTGGAAAGGCACAATAGACAGTCAAATTCATGTTGCCAACTCGCCGTATGTGTCAGGACGAAGAACATTTAGGAACACTGTGCTTACACAATTGTATGCATTAAATTGACAATAGACAATTTTGCTAATGGATATAATTTTATATATTAGAATTAGGATATGCTGAAACTCATCTCTGTAGCCTACTCTACGCTACAGGCTGCCGGGAGGGGGGAGGTAAACGTTTGTGACGTCATATTTGAAGGGGGGTCCAGGAAAGTGTGACAAAGTGTGACGATCGAAGGGGAAGGGAGGGTAAATTCTTCCTTAAAATCGCGTGACGTCATTTATGGACGACCCCTTACCTCACCTATCTCATCAATCAAAGTTTGTTGAAGTGTCTCCATGTTTTGATCAACGAAGCACACGTCCAGACGGAAAACCCCCGAAAAGGTGTGCCATCTAGAATACGACTTATATATCGAGTCACCGCATTCCGACGACGGTTGATGCCGACAACTTCACTCGACTGAACGTCACTTCTAAGTAACTCTACTCGTTACTTTCGTTCCATCAATGTCATTGTGGTCCTGCAATTTAAGTGTTCTCCAAAACGTAATGCCTGATGTCTCCGACGATACCGATAGGCCTACCCATCGGAAATGAAGGCCAATTTACCGGTAAACAGAAACGGTATCTGCTTAAGGCCTGCAGTACTGGGCCTGAAAAATTCGTGCGTTTCCGGTTGCAGTCTGGCGAAACAGTATGGACGAGACGGAAATAATTTATTATTATTTTTGTTTTATAACATGCTGTGTAATATTAGGAAAACAAACTGACGCACTGAATAACCGCTACCAATGACAGCTAAGCAACGTTACTGCAGCATAACAGACTAGCCCCTAGATGCAAACAGTTTTTTTCCAGTAAAACCTCGAAACAAAGTTAAAACTACACCAATATTTATGAAGGTCGAATAAAATTTTACGCACGGGTTTTTAGAGACGTACGGCATACGGAAGTAAGAATTTTTTCTACGCCTAGTCACCTGTCGCCAGGAATCTTCGAGCGTCGTCGGCTGGGGCAGAAAGTAGCCAGTCTCATGAACTAGTTGCAGTTCGCAGAATATAGCGGCGCTCGGCAGAAAAGACATCATCACTCGACAACGACCGGACTGACGAGCAATGTTCATCAGCTAGACGACATCATCGCTGATTGCATGTAATGTTACATACGCTCGGTCGTTCTCGCAGCCGAGCTATGTACGCCTTCTAGGCTTCTAGCAAGTAGAACGCTCCGTTCGTAGCCTTTGAGCTATCGGGTAAGACGCCTCGGTTGTTAACATATAGTTTTAGGCCCGCGAGGCCTATCATTATCGTCATGAAGCAGGATAACAGCCACATATGACAGATGAACACAAGGACAGCACGTTAATAAAAATTCAACAAAATAACTACAAAAATAAATTATTATGTTTCTGCTTGAATTTGTTAGTAATTTTATTTTGCATCATATTAAATTGTGGGTTGCAGCACCGATCAGTGATTTCGCCTCTTATGAAATTACTTTCGACTTGTTATCTAGTTTGTTTTTACGAATTTCTTATTGTCTTTGTGTGATGCACAATAATAATCACTCAGGACGGTTATTAAAATCACAGCAACTAAACTTGAGCAATAATTAAATTTTAGAGCGACTTCAAATAATCAAAAATAACGGTTCCCGTTAAACGTCACATGTAACATTCTCTCGTTTGATGTTCTGCCATGTTAGTTCTGTAGTTGTTCAATGTGCTAAAAATAAGAACTAGCCTAAGCATTGAAAAAAAAATTTATCTGCATCGGATGCGTCACCAGGTCGCCAAAAACTTGCGCTTCGTAGTCTAGGTCTATCAGGTCTATCGAGTTAATGCTTCTGCGACTGACGAGTGCTACGAAAATATAGGCAGGCATAATCCATGAAACTTTTTTGATAAGATGCTAACAGAAGTTACCGCTAATTAAGTTCTTGGACAACCGTAGAATTTTAACTGATAATGACTATAAGGCGACGCCGAAAATTTTCAGGAGTAGGTCTATCGAAGTAGGCCTGATGACCTCGCCCTGTGACAACGGTAAATAATTACACGAATTTTTTTGGAATAATGCATTCATTGTATGATTGATTGTTGACGGCAGATAGGCCTAGGGCCTACCAGATTTTACCCCGGTCATGAAAGTTATGCTTTATAACACCGCACGCTAAGACAGTTTCCTGGCATTAACAGCTGGCAATCCAGCGATGCGTTTGAGACGGAATTACAAAGTAATGATCACTCACTTTGTTGCAATTTCAGTGCCGAGTGACAGTGCGAGTGTTCCAGTAAAAATTCTGACGAAAATATGTCAAAACTTAAAATTGGTGGAATGCTTTCGAACAGACTAACGATTCGCCGCATATAATTCTTTCTGTGACACCACCTGCAATCACTGGTAATTGATTAACTTAAGATTGAAAATGACTTAGGTTAACGCACTGATAAACTTGAGGCTCAGACGTGACGACTGTCATTTTAACAAGAACTGTACGAGGCCTACAGGGTGGTCCAAAAAACGGATACCCAGTTTAATTTGTGGGATAACTTCGGTAATTCAGCACCGATTTTAACCATTCTTTCACTGTTACAAGCAGAAATTTATGGCGTGTAAACGTGAAGTTCTTCCACCCACCGCATTTTTATTGTGTGACCACATTACCTAGCAAAACAAACACTGTCAAAGCTACAGTGGTCTCGGAGAACAGGCAACACATAAACATATCAATTTCGTAGCATAAAATAGTTAAGCTTACTTACTTATGCGCAGTAGTGCCTTGTGACGTCATTGTTACGTCATATTGTGTTTATTTACTTTGTTTACCAGTAATAATTTTTAGAATAAATCGCTTGATATGGGCAGAATAACAAAGGATGATCGCTGTTTGATCATGGGCTTACGAACTGAGAACTGTTTTGCTAGGTAATGTGATCACGCAATAAAAGTGCGGTGGGCGGAAGAACTTCACATTTACGCGCCATAAATTTCTGCTTATAACACTGAAAGAATGGTTAAAACCGGTGCTAAATTACCGAAGTTATCCCCAAAATAAAACTGGGTATCCGTTTTTTTGGACCACCCTGTATAGGCCTACACCACGTGTCGGGTTTCATGTCGCCCTGAATAAAAACCATAATCAACTAAAACAAAACTGTCTCGTCTCGACATCACTATAGCGTACAAAGGCTCTAGAAAAGAAAACAACGTTCGCTCAGCTTCGCTGCGTTCGCCTGATATCTATGAAACGTCGGCAGATCTACAATCGTTCGTTGCCTCCTATGCGCGTCGTAAGGCTACGAAGTAAACATAGGCCTAACACAGCAGCTCAAGTAGAACGAAGTTGAGTCCAAATTATTAACATTGATATTGATTGATACAGATGCCAGAGGACAAATCGACATCAGGTAGCGTGCGGCCTATTTCTCGCAACCGTTAGCGTTTAGCGGACATGCAACGAAATGTTTTGATCCAGTAAGTCCAAGCATCTCTAATGTCGTTCGACTGTGAGGCGGCAATGCGAAGAAGGCGGCAGCTGATCAGCCTACTGATGTACACGTCTGAGACTGCAGTCTGTCTGTCTGTCCGTCTGTCTGGTGTATCGGTTCACGTCAGTCTGGTCTGCAGCTTCAGTCGTGAGTTAGCAAGCGTCGTCAGCGCTAGTGCGGCGCTGATCTCCTTCCAATGCATCGTGCCGTCTTGCATCCCAGCACCCCTAACATACACACAATCGCATCTTATTTAAATAAGAAATATACGAGAACTAGAATTAGCACCGGAGACCTAGCGAACAGTCTTCCACTTTCATCCATAGCGCATAAACCAAAACTAGAAAGCCAACGCTGTTATTTTTCCCGTTGTATTCGCCAGGAAGCAGCACCATACGGTACGGCAGCAGTTTGCCCTGCCTGCATAGGCGGATTTGGGGCGGGCAAAGGGGCCATGACCCCCAAGATGCCAAAAGTCGGCCTTTTTGCCTTGCATATGCAATAAATTAAAAATTTGTGCAGTACAACTAATAAAATTTATACTCAATATATGCGTTTTATGGGGGTTTCTTGTCCAAAAAAGCGTTTGCTTCCGGGGCTACGCCCCGGCGACCTGCCCCTGCCCAAGAAGTCCATCTCTTCTCTGCTTTCAGCTTTCGGCTTCAATATTTGGCCCAGGAAAACCAATTCGCTTTCTGTGACTCCAATTTCTGGTTACGTCTATGTAACAGTAAGAAACAATAAACAATATAGATAATGCCAGAGGCGTCTCTACACCATATAAACCTTAAAACAAGTGGAAAAATTTTTAGGAGGGATCTAAGGGAGGGAAGTTGAATATTATTATTATTTTGCATTTCTGATATATTTACGCTATCTTGCTAGCAGAAGTGTTCTATGACGCTCCGAATGCACCAAATTCGTTTTTTTCGCCGGGCTCCGTTCCGGACCCCGCTGGAGGAGCTCCTGACGCTCCTCGGGACCCCTAGTTGGCTGGAAAGGGATACCCACAGAGGTGGATACCCCCTCCCTATTTCCCACCCTGTCGACGCCCATATAGGCATATGGCGCCTCATTCTTGGCGCCTACGGCGCTTTATTTTGAGTTGGGGAGGGGGACTTGTTCCAAGGTAGACAGACGCCTCTGGATAACGCTCTTTATCGCATGCAAGTCAATCTCCATGGCAGTCTATGCATTTCTGGTGTATTTCTATACTGTTTTGACTATAGCAAACAAACAAAATAGAGCACCAAAAGTGCACGAAAATACGCCATTTTGACCCTAAAATATCAAAAAATTTTCTGAGGAGGAGTCTCCCCAGACCCATCCCTCTGTGGTGAGGGAAATACCCGCTCCCTACACTCCATTCCCCTTGGCGCTTTCGGCGCTCGACCTTGCCCCCAAACTTCAAATCCTGGATCCGCCTATGCCTGCCTGGCAATGATAAAGAATCTTTCTATCATATCCTATATACAGATGCTAATCTGAATCACCACTAAAATCTAATCATATCTAAGTTGGACCAAGTCTAACCTACCCTGCAAATTTCCACCAACTGCGCATGTAACTTTCTGTGCAATTCTGGTAACAATAATACGACCAATTAAACTGATCTTCCCCCAAACTTTAATTTTTTTGCGGTGAATAATATATATAATAAATTGCGCGACGGGCAAAATCAATTTTTGCTATAAACTTAGGTCTATCACAGCACAAATTATCGTTAACATTCGCAGCACAACAAAACAAATTAAAATAAACGTCAGTACACAATATACATTTATACACATACCGATCAGAAGGGCTGCAGCACGGATAATCTGTGCAGTCTAAACAACAAAATGGACAAAATGCAATGTATTTATATTGTATACACAAAAACACAGCTTATCGTTTTTAAATTACACAAAAGCGAATGTCACAACTCAGCCTGGCCATCCCTCTGTAGGTAAGCGCAATGAATACCAGCGAGAGCTGGGACGTACCTAGATCGGCACACCGAGCAATGAACTAGCCCCATATTCGTGGTCTTGCAGTGTAAACCGGTGACTGGCTGAAAGCTAAGGAAACGGAGATCAGCGGCGCCCTATAAACCATATGGCTGGGAAAAAACTTTACTTTTAACGAATATCACTTACTGTCGATATTTTGTATAACGTTATGATACGAGGAATAACATTAGCGCTGCCCTATGGAACTTGCGGATTAGCTTGGGAAGTCCTAGAATTTTACGTTTTTTTTGCATTTTAAACCCCTACCACAAATACTGTACATACGGTCGTTCGTGTAGCAGCGGCTGTTGACAGTTTTTTAAGCAGGTGTCAACGGAGTGGTTACCTTCAAAGTCTAGCGGTGGGGCGATGAAGCGAGGCGAGTGAACGGTGAGATGCAGGCCATGCTGATGCTGCTGCTGCGAGTGCTGAGTACAGAGATGACGCTGATGCTCGTAGGTCGGCGTGCTGCGCATCGACGCGCCCGATGACGTCTCAATATCTTCATAGTCGTGAGAACTCAGCGACCCGGATGCGTTGCGGTGTCTCAATCTGTCCAGTTCGTCCTCGTCTGTCGGTGAGATGACGAGGCTCAGCCGTTCCACGGGCCCACAGCCGTCACTGACGTGCTGAATGCAGCTGCCGTCAACCCCAACCGTTGCTACAGACGCTTTTGACATCGCTCTGTCGCCGTACTTTACTCCAACTGCACAACCACGATCACGATTACAGGATTTTTTTTCAAAACTGTGACTTTTCTCTTTTGTTTTTACGCGCGAAAGCAGCTACTGCTTTCAGCGCATCTTAGCCATCGCAATTCGGGCCGTCCGTCCGTCTGTCCGAACAGGAACTGCTATAGGCTTTCGCGCGTCCCGTGAGCATTAGCTCAAATTTCTTGTTTTCTTACCCTGGGTAAATATAATCCAGCGGAAGTTTATTCAGTTGAATAAAACATACAAAGATGGGTAGTGCCGGCAAACTGTCATACGTCTACCAGCGCTGTAACAACACAGAAATATAGGTATTTAATCGCTCTAGTCTGGCTAAGAGGTGGCAATAAATATGCCTACACGATGTTTCAAAAAGGACCCCTTTTTCTGTCTTTCAAAATTCACTCAAATAATGATCAATTTACACGAAATTTTACCAGCTGTAGCTGAAGAAATACACAAATGTGTGTCAACAGTCGAAAAGACATAATAGCCGCAATGTCGCAGTACAGCCTAATCCGTGTTTGCGTCCCGCCGTAACACTAGCAGCCGAAAATAGATAGTCAAACTGATCTTACCAGTACTGCAGCAAATTAATTTAAATAACACATACTACGACAATGTCCAACGAGATAGCAGACTGCATAGTAGCCAGCGCTAGGCTATACAATAACTAACTGTCCGTACGTAATTGCATCACGTGTGGCTGGCGTATCGATTGGAAGACGACAGATTCTATAGGATCAATGAATTGCTACGCGTATAGCCTGATATAATAGACAACAGTATGGAGAAAGAACCCCCAAGCGACCGCGGCTGATAACTAAACGGATATCGTCCATGGAAAAGTATTCAACACAAACGTTCATATACATTCATGTTTAAGCACATCTGGACGTGGGTGGCTACAGCATCCACGTATGCGTCTTTCAGCCTTTAGTCGTTATCAAAATTTAATGTATCCTACTGCGAGTTTGCACGGAGTTACGATCCACGCTAGAATTAATGTTTTGGGTTTTGACAAAATTGCAGTCCGGTGGGGAACACTGACGACGACGCGAGTAACCTCCACGTTGTGAGCATCTGCAGCTGCTACACGATATCGCATGGCTACTGGTATAGCTGCTTGACGATAATGTTATAAACTTGACCGAAAAGTAAACTCAAAGCACAACTGCATAACTGCAGCAGTAGACCAATTCCCATGATGGACATACATAAAAACAAACATGTCCAACACAAAAACCTTTAATTAACCAGAGACTTCTGTTCCACTAGCAGTCGTTCACAGGTTTTCAGCAAATATTTCTGAAAAAGTGCAGTGTAACGTTGTCAATTTTCGATTGTGGATGTCTTCTAAAAAGTGAACAAAAAGTGTCGCTTCCACTAGAACAAACTATCTCGCTTTCACTATAGCATTTGTCAGTACAAATATTGCAGAACAGTTTTTGTTTGAGCTTTTATGCATTAATTTACGGGTTACTTGTAAATGTTCCTGTTGCCTTTTTGTGCTCTAAAGTCGGATGACAGAACACACGGTTTTTACGCGCGAAAGCAGCTACAGCTTTCAGCGCGTCTTAGCCATTGCAATTCTGTCTCTCTGTCCGTCTATCTGTCACACGGATGGATCAGTCGCGGTGCAAGGTAGAATCACTAAATCTTCACCGTCGGCTGCCGGGAAGACTAGTTTCAGGAACCGTAAAGCTTTTCCATAAATTCGAAGGGGGTCACCCCGAACGAAAGCGCTAAATGAAAGGGGAGTGGGCAAAATTTTCGATTTTTGGCAAATAAGTCGCTGTATCTCAGTAACGATGCGAGATAGGGTTTAGGTTGCTATTAATCACTAATAGGAAGTCGTACGCTGGCTCTCGATTGGCGCCGAATTCAATGACCTTGAATGACCTTGAACGCCAAAATAGAGGGTTTTATGGATTTTTTGGCGATTTCGGGCTGCGACGCAAGTCTATATCATTCACAATGTGGCGCCACGGAACTATCGTTATCATGCGATCCAGATAGAGAATTTGGTATTTGTATATTAACTTAGCGTGAACACCCCAATTTTCAGCTAAACTACTGAACCGGTGTAGTGGAAAATTCGTCGCACCGAAAAATTATTCCTACACGCAGCAGTACGGGTTAGGGTTAAGATTAAGGATAGGGTTAAATTTAGGGTTAGGGTTAGGGTTAGCGTTAGTTACATTATGACAATATGGAGGTGGGAAGAATTTTCCAGGTGCGACAAATTTCCCACGACACCGGAACTGCTATAGGCTTTCGCGCGTCTCGCGAGCATTAGCTCAAATTTCTTGCAGTACCTTGGTATAGACTATTATGCGGCCGTACTAGTGGGCCGCATTAAAGATCTTGCCCGTCCGTCTGTCCGTCGGTTCATCTCTGTCTGTCGATTCCTGACGGGCTCCTTGAAAACAAAAAGATGCAGAAGAAAGCTGTCGGAATCCGGTCAAAATCGCAATCGTATGCGTTCTCTGATACCTAAGCCCAATACACGATACATAACCTGACGGCGTGCTAAAAGAAGGGGTCAAGAAGACAACTGGAAGATTCGACCCCCTAACCACACGTGAATTCAAACACTAGATATATCGATATTATCGACGCGTGCGTCGGATCGATAAAGGCAAAAATCACAGACCTAACACTTGTTACAGCGGTGCTGCTGCCAACTCGTAGAATCAGAACCGGTGCAGCAGCGCTTTGCAATCTCTGCATGAACTGGCAGCGGATTGGCATGAGCTAATGATACGGCGCGGCGCATGACTGAACTGTCTGGAGAGTTTCGGTGGATTGCGATGCAGCCAAGAACTGATTGGACGGGAAGCCATCTATCTATAGGGTTCCCAACCGCACGAATAGCGCCAACAGAGTCGGCGTACCAACCAGGGTCCAGAAGCGTCTATTCTCCCTTAAACCGTTGGAGAAAGTCCTCCCGTCCCTCTTTTTTCTTTTCCCTTTCTTTTTTCACATCTTTTCTTATTTCCCCGTTTCTTTTCCGGCAGCGTTTTGCCGTTTTCCATGGCTGAAGCCCCCTGCAGCTGCGGTCGATTTTGGGACATTTTCGGCCTAACGAAGGTGCATTTCATAGCAAGCAGAAAACTGATATAATACATGTCCTAAATTATACTAAGTTTCGCCGTCCAAGGCTGAAAACCTGCTATCGTCGTAATTCTATGATATACAGCGTTTGCCCTAAGCTTTGTAACGCCGCTCTTGATGACAACCCCATGGCAGTTACCTACCGGGTTCCGATTCGCCGTTCAGATGGGTCGCCAGAAACCTGTTTTAGACGACGACGAAACCATACTTATTAAACGCTAAACTAACTTTAACACTGACGCTAACCGTACCTTACTCTAATCCTAACCCTATTCCTAAACATATCCCTAAGCGTAACGGACCCTCGAAATGGTGGGCCGACGACAACACCTACCGAGGCCGTTGTCATGGCAATCGGTGATGTCATCGTCGTCGAAGTCGATGTTGATCCTGGTCTGTTGATCGTCCGAGTCGCCGGAGCTGATGCTGAGTCGCTCCTGGTTGCCTACAGTGTGTCTGTTGTAGAGACGAATGCGCTGAGCCCAGTCCAAGCCCATGGCACCGCCACTGCCGCCTGTGCCGCCGTAGACGTGGGTGGCCGGTTTGTAGTGCTGTGCGACCGCCCGGTCAACCGTGTTCTTTAGCCGGCGACGAGAGTTCGCAAACCAGTTCGATATCTGCATCAAACGCTCACCGAGATGCGTACGTGCGTTATGTGAACAGTCACTCACAAGAGAAGTCACTGAGGCAGCGCTGATCTTACCAACAATACGCATGGGCGTTGGAACAGGGGGAGCAGAGGGAGCAGCTGCTCCCCCAACTTTTGGCACGGGAGAGCAGGCCATAGCTCTTGCTCCCCCAAAAGTTTGAGC
>Ga0209367_1008397_pt1 | contig 14119 bp, 8 predicted proteins | sample WorMetLIZISLAND2_FD_187412 | JGI IMG/M metagenome (GOLD analysis project Ga0209367, IMG submission 187412) | Marine gutless worms symbiont microbial communities from Max Planck institute for Marine Microbiology, Germany - Olavius geniculatus... ... | reverse complement strand
ATATATGTAAATGTTTTGACTAAATAACGTTGATAATATTCCGAATTTAGGGAAGCATACACTGTTTGCACAGTTTGCTATATATCTGCCGATTGGGTTTACTACGAGTTTAAAAACAGGGAGTATTTTCTGAAAGCATATCCATACAGGGAGTCTAGATGAAACATCGTTTACGGATTTTCTAATTAAACTGCAAACTAAGAACGGATCAAAGTTTGAAGGATGCGAACACAATTCCGTCAGCACTCCGCATTGGTCGGTTTCATTAGGCTACAGCCTATGTGTAGTTGCACCTCGCTTCCGTATCGACATACGGAAGCGAGGCGCAACTACACATAGACTGTAGCCTACTCGACTGATAGCTTGAACTTGGGAAATTAAATCAACGGATTGTCGATTCCGTTAATATCGTGGTCGGAATACGATAAACGCGATGTCTGCATGCCGGCGGCGTATCCGTCCAATCGTCATAATTACCTCCGCCAAGGAGGTAATGTTTTTGCCCGAGTTTGTTTGTTTGTCTGTTTGTTTGTTAGCAAGATAACTCAAAAAGTTATGAACGGATCTTTCTGAAACTTTGAGTATATGTCGGGCATGGCATAAGCTACAGGTGATTCAATTTTGGGGGCAATCCGGCAGGAATCCTGGATTCTGGATCACTTTGAAATTTTCGTTACCACTGCGTTAAAGGGGGCATACGGGAACCCCTGGCAAAGCGAAGATGGTGACGCCACCTAGCGAATAGCATTGCCTTGGCGGAGGTACCTGATTGCTTTCTAGTTCGGTAATGAACAAGTCGCGTCGTGTCCCTTCTATCGATCACCGATAAAAAAACTTTTTTTATCGTGATTTTGTTCATATCAGTCTACTCTTGTTGCAGTTTTTTTGTGTATGAATCCTACGACCGTCATAAAGAAGAAATTTGAGCTAAGCTCACGAGACGCGCGAAAGCCTATAGCAGTTCCGGTTCACGCTAAGTTAATATACAAATACGAAATTCTCTATCTGGATCGCACAACGATAGTAGCGTGCAGCCGTAACGGCGTGAAAATTTAGTAATCCCATATCTTGCACCGATTTTGACTGATCCACCCGTGTGAAATACAGACGGACAGACAGACAGACGGACGGACAGAATTGCGATGGCTAAGACCCCATGAAAGCAGTAGCTGCTTTCGCGCGTAAAAATACAAGGAGGGGCCACGGTACCAACATTATGTGTACTTCCACATGATTGTAATTAAGGTGTTTTATTTTATCCCACATTCCCGCAAATCTAACTCAAACAGCGACAGATTTTCGTGCTACGATTTTGTTGTATTGTGAACGCAATAATTTATTATTAATTTATTATTTAGTACATTTCTGATGCACAGTATTTCGTAAAACGGCTTGCATAGGCCTATCTTTTACAGCGTAATTTATGATATTTTGTTCGATGGTGCTGCCACCTCGGGAATCGGTTTACAACGCGACTTGTGTCGCAGCCTGAAATCGCGAAAAATATCAATAAAACTGCCTATTTTGGCGTTCAAGGTCATCCAAGGTCATTGAATTCGGCGCCAATCGACAGGCAGTATACAATTTCCTATTAGTGATTAATAGTAACCTAGGCCTTATCTCGCACCGTTACTGAGATATAGCGAGTTTTTGGCCAAAAATCGCAAATTTTGCCCGCCCCCTCTCATTTAGCGCTTTTGTTGGGGGTGACCCCCTTCGAATTTATGGAAAAGCTTTACGGTTCCTGAAACTAGAGTCTTCCAAGCACCCGACGGTGAAGATTTGGTGATCCTAGCTTGCACCGTTTTTGACTGATCCACCCGTGTGACGGACATACGGACGGACAGACAGACGGACAGAATTGCGATGGCTAAGACGCGCTGAAAGCATAGCTGCTTTCGCGCGTAAAAACGAAAAGCATGCAGACATTTTCGAAATTCAAGCCGAGCCGCGTAACTTGCAAGTTGCCATACTGTAACAATTCGTTACAATACTATTACAATTTGCTAAATTAATGCATAAGTAAAAATTCATACCGTTGGCGTGATTAACTGATTATCATTTTATATGCAGTTTGTGGCCAAAAGTCTGGAGAGCAGTTTCGAGATCGAAAAGTCAGTTTAATCTCGGTTTAAAAATAAATTGGTTATTGTTTAGTTTTACTTTGCTATTCGTAGCAAGAAAAAAAATCCTGCCTTAATGACATCATGCAGAGTAGCCACGTTACCATTAAGCCACATGGTCAGCTGGATAATGTTAATGAAGTCAATTAATACAAGACAATTTGTGTTTTAGATTATTTCCGACCACGTTCTCATAAAATACCTATATGGTGACTGGACTTTTCGTACCTCGGACTATTCGTACCACGGACGATTCGTACCTTTCATAGGGTGGACTATTCGTACCATTTATCTTTATCACTTTTTATCATTTTCACAACAACGTCGAAACACTTCTGCTGTTCTGCCGCGAGAAACTGTTCACAATGAACGGACTTGCGCAATTATTCCAATTAAGTTAGTGTACGTGTAAACGTCTCCGCTAGCTAATTGTAGTTCAGTCGCCTATTTCATTCATTTCTAGAACGTCTAAATTAACTAGATTAGCTAAATTAAACTGACAGTTTGTCTGTCAGTTTTTAAGTGCAAATTCTTTATTGTATTATATTGTATTGTATCGAACAGACACAACAGGCTAAGTAAACATTCCTCGTGCGCCTGAAAACCAGCACAGGCTGTTTTTTCTGTCACATTCCACTGAAAAACAATCGCCAGACTTCTATAACACGAGGTCGAGTTGCGTAAGCATCGACATTATCGCGAAAACTAAACGCCCCAGGCGTCGAGAGAAGTGGGGAATGGGGAAAGTACGTGACTACCGCAGCCAACTAGAAAATGTGCGGAGCGTCGTGAGCTCCCCAACAGAGTCCGCGGCGTAGCCCGGGACGAAATAAATTTGGCGCATTTCTAATCTCACTTTTAATAAAACTGTAGCATCGCGAGTGTAGGAGAAAAAAATTTTTCTGTCTTTTCTCCCAGCGGTGATTGAGTTTAAAAAACTACATTCATCATGCGTGACTACACTGGCTACCACAACACCAAGAATATATGAGACGTGGCATTATTTTATTGTCTGTCCAATGCTATGCATAGCATGCAAAACCCGGTACCGATTGGAGCCCAGACAAGACAGACACTCCGGGTGTTCACCGTATGATAGCCTAGAGACTCTAGTATTTCATAGCAAAATTTCATGCCGCTGGGTAAGCGGGATCCCCTCAAACGAGGTCCGTGCGTGCGTCCGTGCGTCCGTCCAACATTTCTTAAGCTATCTTCCTTCCACCTTCCCTTCCCTTCCCTTCCCTTCCCTTCCCCCTTTCCCCCTTTCTTTTTTCCTTCCCCTATATCCCTTTTCCTTTTCCTTCTCCCTCCCCTTCCCTAATGGAAGGACGTTACGTTTAATGGACGTTATCTTTGAGGCGTCATATCTCCGTAACTGTGCCAGATAGTCGCATAGTCACTATGGAGCACCGATAGGAAGTCGATACCCGGGAGTCGAATGGTCACGTGACCGATGACGTCGCGTGACCCCAAAAGAGCAAACTCGTGACCCCATTATATTTGAAGCGCCATATCTCCGTAACTGTGCCAGATAGACGCATGGTCGCTATGGACCATCCATACGAACTCGGCCTCCGGGAGTCGAATGGTCACGTGACCGATGACGTCACGTAACCCCAAAAGGTCAAACTCGTTACCCCATTATCTTTGAGGCGCCATATCTCCTTAACGGTGCCAGATAGACGCATGGTGACGATGGTCCTTTTATAGTGACGAATCGAATAGTCTCGTGACTGACAATGTCTGTTGTTTACTTAAAATAATACAGAAGGATGAAAGGATCATTGCTGCTGTACAATTTGAAATTAAACTGTTTGATTTTTTTCTACCGGTCTAAACGGCTCACTGATTATATTTATACGGACATATATTGTAAACTATCGAATTGCATTGGACAGACTCCGTGTTCGTATGAACATTATCTTGTTTAAACAAGAAATTAACTTATCAAGCCTAGCTAGCAAAACCAAATTAATGGGAGCCGTGGTTACCATAACCAGCCACCACAAAGAATTTCCCCAGTCGACAGAGGTCGAGTCTAGCGACAGTGCCGTCGTCGTATAAGGGGGCTTTAGTCTGTCAGAAAATTTGTTAGTCTTGAATTATTGTACGACATTTGAAGCTAAAAATCCCCATTTTAAAAATTTAGTTGGAAATACTAAAATTTCCAGCACGCATAGGCCTAATGTTTTCTACAGGAAATTTGCAGCTGTCTGTCGGAAAATTGCAACTTTCTGTCCCTTCTAATTTTTCAACCAACGACGCGCCGCTGGCGAGCGAAACGTCGTAGAAGTCAAGTGGGGTAGAATTGGGAAAGAAATATCCTTTTTTACCCAGCCGACTACGGGGTCTAGAGAAGCGTCGTGAGCTCTTATAGTTGGGTCTGGGGCGATGAAACATTGATCGCAGAGCTGTAACATTGAGGCACGAGTAAGCAATTGCCTCCTCGTTCTCAGACCGCTTGCAAAATTGTACCACAAAACTGCAGTTTCAGCTAAGTGAATTTGGAAAGCTTTTCAGCTTTTCCCCCAGACCACCACCGAAAGTATTATTTTTTTATGTTGCAATAGACCCCTAAGCCGGCTAGCCGTGAATTCAGTGGCTGGCTTAGCATTTTCGCGGCTAAAGTCCGGGCTTAGTTGTTACTTTTGCGGCGGCGGCGGCGGCGGCTTAGCAAAAAAAATTGGTGGTTGACGGCCGGCTAAGTCGGCGGGTTATGGGTCTAGTTAGCAAGCAAATAAGTTACAGCTGGGTAAGATTAGCAGTTTTCATCTGCCTATGTAAATCTTTTAGTATGAGATTTAAAGATGCAGTGTTACGCTAGAAATAGAAAGTAGCCTAACAAAAACTACTCAAGTAGAAGTAGAAACTGAAAACTTCTACTTAAGTAGAGTAACGAAGTAAAACTACTTCGTTACTATCCAACACTGCACTGTGTATCACAAAACAAGAGTTTCAGCTAAGTAAACTTTGAAAGTTTTCCAGCTTCTGGGGGACTTCGCCCCCCAGGCCCTCACTGGGGCTCCGCCCCTGGATTCCGCTGGGGGACTCTGTCCCCCAGATCCCCTGCACTGTCTCCTCGTTTTTCACATCCTGGCTTCGCCCCTGGATCGGTAGTGATTTATAGTGATTTATTTCGTCTCGGTCTGTTCCAGACGAATATACCCAACTTCCCCGAACGGGGGAGCTGAAACACCCGTTAGCCCCTCCCTGGGGCCGCCCTGGTGAGACTATGTAGAAATTTATTACTTGACCGTTGAAGCAGGTTTTGTTTTAGATTATTTCGTGAGCGTGAGAAAAAAATAGAAAACACTTAGACGCGAGATGTGTTTTCAGCCGAAAATGTCCTAAATTTGGCTGTTGGGGAAATCAAGATCATTCTAGCGCACCGGACATAAACACAAAAATGTGCACCTCATTTGTGGGTGCTGAAATTCAAAAAATCTAGCTGTTAGCTGCCGTGCTGTAATTATTTGACAAGTTGGAAGTCTAAAATCGCATTGCAGTGGACCAAAAGTCGCGATTAATTGCAACTGCTAAAAAGATTATTTAACTTATAGCCTAGTAACCGGTGCACCCGATGCGGACAGAGTAGGGGCCTAGTTCGATTACATTCGGATAACTTCTACAAAAAGTTCCCGGTTACATTCGGCATATGATACATCAGCCTATCATGTAATACGGAGTTATTCGATTGTCCCGCGGCAAGCGAAAACTCTGAGCCTCGTTTTCATTCGGCGATCGTAAGTAAGGAAGTAACAGTGTAAGCCGGCCGGTGATCCGCAAGACCGTATCCCTAACTAATCCTTAAGCTTATCAGACTCAATGGCAGGATTACCGGAATTGAAATTCGTCAGTTTAAGGTTCGACCCCCTGGTTTCAACAAGTCCTCCGTACGAAGGCGTCAAATATGGATAAGCTATACCCGTTCAATGCCCAATTTTTTCTATAGTAGGGGCGTAATTTAGCGTAAACATGGTCGCAGACTTGCAGCTTGCTAGTATTACCACTATTGACGTGCTTTCCGGGAGGTATATGAAAGTGTAGTATCCCATATTATTATTAAGCGTTCATCGTGTCAGCAACAGACTGTACATGGTGCCATCTGGACAGTTGGCTAGATGATAGATAGTAGGCCAATTAAGCCTAAATAGTCCGTCTACAGCAGTGCAATCAGTTGTCCCACTGGCCGAGTTTATAAGATCGCTGATATTGGATTTGTCAGCGCGCTAAAGTTTTGAGATTCGAGGACGAGTCTAGGACTTGTTTTTTTAAATAATTGCAATTAGGCCGCACGGAACGGTAGTTCCCGGAAGTCCTTATGTTTTACTGCAGTTTTTATATTATTTATTTTTTCAATGCGAAATCTCCGAGGTCCCTCTGCCGATCGCCGCGAAATTTTGCCACATGGTCGGAAGCATGTTCAATTTTATAATCCCGGTCCAAAACTTTGCCCCCCGAAAATTGGGGGCCAAAACATGCTAAATTTGGCGCGATTTTGGACCTTTTTCCACTTTGAGCGCGAATATTTCCGGAACGGATAGAGATATCCAAAATCAGAAAACTAGGTGATCGACAGCGTTTCCTCCAGCGGTGAACTTTGGTCTAACAACGGAGATTTAGAGGTGCAATCAGACTCAGAAAATCGACATTTTCGGAAAACCATATTTCGGCCCATAGGGGGTGCTGCGCCTCGAAATTTTTACACGCGCTATAAAATGTCCTTGCTAGGGCACGCTCCATCGGGGACGGGGGTCCCCCGTACAATTTTTACAATGGGGGTCAAAAATTGGCTTAAAATTCAGCGTATTAGCGCATATAACTTTGGGGTTAGGCTAATGAGAGTAACCCCGTGAAACTTTGCTACATGATGTCATGACGTGCCTATAGGTGGGCATTATTCCTTATACAACTTTGGAGGGCACCGTCCCCTTAAAATTTGGGAGGGCAAAAAACGTCCAAAATTCGGCGCGTGAGCTTTGCGCAGATTACTTTTTTCCAAGTAAAACTACTCTCTTAACTTAAACATTTTAAAATTAGTGAAATTAATGATGTAACTAAAAATGCACAGAACAATCAATAAAGTTAGTAAAGTCTTGTCAAAAAGTTTTTTTATGTTTACAAAAGTTTAAATATTTTTTACAAAAGTTTAAATATTTAAAAAGAGTTTAGTTAAACTTTTCCTAAGGAGTTAGAAAAATATTTAACTAAAAGCATAGGCCTAATTATTTTATTATTATTTATTATTATTAATTATTAATTACTAATTACTATTTTTTATTCTTCTTATTATTCTTATTTTTTTATTCTTATTAGTTAGAAAAATAGCTAAAGTTTGACTAAAAGAAAAAAGTTTGTGCCAATCACTTTTTATTGGTTAACAATAATTGATCCGCAAACGGCAACGTGACGCCCCGTCACATGACGCCATGCAGTACAAATACAAAGTTCACTTTGTAGGATTATATGGCAAAATTGTTCGGCAGAGATGCATAACTGGCCCCATCTGAACATCCTGGGACATTTTATGCTGGCTAAGGCGCCATGCAAAATTATGTCAACGGCAGAAATTGCGGCATGACGCCTGACTTATATACAGGGTGAGGCAAAAAAGTAACCCCTTGGAGCTGTGGTGGACACTTCGAACATTTACAGTGACAATGATATTCTGGCATCTGATCATTTGTTAACTGTGTTGTTTCAACGATGTTATTGAATTGGTGTTGTAGCCTGAACATTTTTAATGCTGAAAAAAGGTAAGCGGTCATGTTTAAAAAATCTATAACTTTGTCGTTTTTCAACAGAAACATATTTTACTTGGCAGTTGGATGTAGAAGGTTTCAGTAAATAAAGCTGTAAAATTTTGAATTAAAATTCCAAACGGTTGCTGAGAAAACAGCGAAAAACTTTAGGGGGCTACTTTTTTGCCGCACCCTGTACGCTACGTAGGCATATCAGACTCATGATGTAGATCAGGCAAAGTAATGACAACCGCATATTTCAGTGTTAACTAGCACAAAAAATGTGTAAAAAAACTATCGGTGGCGTGACATTATTATGCGCACTAAGTATAACGCCGGCAAGTAAAACAAGATACCCAGCTGTCGCTAGGGAAAGCCGACCGTACCGCCTATGTCCACCCCGAAGCTCAGCGTCCGACTTCCAATTACGGAGAGAAAGCGATTTTCCAGAGGTGACACAGTTCCATGCACGCTATGAAAACGGAACGCTGCTCTCGAAAGCTACGATTGACACGCGGTCATCTCGCCAAGCAGTATATCAACAGCTACAGTCGTTAATAACCAACGCAAATATCGTACGCAGGTTTCGCAAATTTTTCTCACCATAAAAACGCCTTGCTAGGAAAGACGCGCTAGCCTAGATACAGTTCCTGCTGCAGTACTGACCTTCAAAGTAATCCAAGGTCGATGATTTCTATCTCATCTAAAACGGCGTTTATGCCACTTCCTAGTAATGATTAATTAATAGTAACCTTAATGGCCCTGTCTCTCGAAGTTTCTGTGATATGGCCAGTTTTCCATTGAATTTTCTACCCCTTTATTTAACCCCTAATTTGAAAATGTTCCCCTTGCAATAGATCGCTGAAAAACGTCACGACAATGATACATGAGTATACACAATAGCCGTGACATCACGCTAACGACCGGACCTCCGTTGAACATAACGTCGCTGTAGGATACAACTGTCGTAACTCAGTTTTTCCAAATTTTACAGGAGAGCGAAAAAAACGTATTTGAATCAATTTGGTATCGATTACAGCTGTAATATTTATATCACTGGCAAGCAGATCTAGCGACGAGTATGCTGGTATAAATATTTTTATGTTTCAGTTAATACAAATTAAAATATTTGACAAAAATCATGTTACGACACTTGTATTCAACAACAGGCGCTATACGACAGGTATTTAGTTAGCATACAACTGTCGTAAGTGCAGATACGACAGTTGTATTCTGCACTCAGCGTTAGTCTGCCGCCGATGTTTCAGCGTACAATGGTCGCAAGTCGAGTTACGACAGTTGTATCCTACAATGCGATTAATAACCGCGTCGTCATTTTAGTAAACAAGTAGCGCAAATCGACTTACGACACTTGTATTCTGACATGTTTAGCACTATTCGATCGTTTTTTCATGTACAAGTGTCGCAACTTGACATTACTACAGTTGTATTCTAGCATTGAGCAGCAAAACCAGCCAGTATGAACGATACAACTGTGGCATCTGACTTTACGACAGTTGTATTCTACCACTGCGTCGCACTTGGAGCCATTTCTGCATGTACAAGTGTAGTAAAATGGAGTTACTACAGTTGTATTCTAACAATGATCGCCACATCTGACTTATTTTTATCTGTACAACTGTAGTAACTGACATTACGACACTTGTATTCTACAACTGCATTTCACAGATAGTCGTTTTTGTCTAAACAACTGTAGTAAAATAGAGTTACTACAGTTGTATTCTGAGCATTTTGTGCCAAAGCCAACTTCTCTGCAGCATACAAGAAAAATAAGTAGCAATAAAATTCTAGTATTTTACGCAATCGTGCTAAATAATTATCACAATCTGCAACAAAATAGCATGTACGTCTAAAAGTAGTTGTGTTTTGGCTTAAGTTTGCAGCAGCAGCAGTCTGTAGCAGCAGCAACAACAAAGTCCGCAAAAGAAGCAGCAGCAGCGACTGCGGCAGCAGCAGCAGCAACAGCAACGGAGTTTGCTGCAGCAGCAGCAGCAGAGGGAGTTCGGCAGCAGCAACAGCAGCAACAAAAACAGTCGGCAGCAGCGGCATCAGGAGCAGCAAAGTCTGCAGCAGCAGCAGCAACTGCGGCAGCAGTGGTAAGAGAGTCTGCAGCAACATGAGCAACAGCAGCAACAGAGTTTGCAGCAACGGAAGCAGCAGAGTCTGCGGCAGCAGCAGAAGCAGGGACTGCGGCAGCAGCAGCAGAGCAGCAAAGTCTGCAGCAGCAGCCGCAGCAGCAGAGTCTGCGGCAGCAGCAACAACAGCAGCAAGAACAGAGTCTGCAGCAGCAGCAGCAACAACAACAACAGAGTCTGCAGCAGCAACCGCAGCAGCAGAGTCTGCGGCAGCAGCAGCAACAGCAACAACTAAGTTTGCAGCAGCAGCAGCCACAGCATCAGAGTCTGCAACAGAAGCAGCAGCAGCAGAGACTGCGGCAGCAGCAGCAGCAGCAAAGTCTGCAGCAGCAGCAGCATAAACTGCGGCAGCAGCAACAACACTGTCTGCAGCAGCAGCAGCAGCGCAGCAGAGACTGCAGCAACAGCAGTAATCGAGTCTGCAGCAGCAGCAGAGTCTGCAGCAGAGTCTGCAGCAGCAGCAACAGCAACGGAGTCTGCAGCAGCAGCAGCAGCAGAGGTAGCAGCAACTGCGGCAACAGTAGTAACAGTCTGCAGCAACAAGAGCAATAGCAGCAACAGAGTTTGCAGCAGCATCAGCAGCAGAGTCTGCGGCAGCAGCAGCAGCAGAGACTGCGGCAGCAGCAGCAGAGCAGCAGCAACAACAGAGGCTGCAGCAGCAGCAGCAGCAAAGTCTGCAGCAGCAGCCGCAGCAGCAGAAACTGCATCAAACTCTGCTGCTGTTGCCGCAATTTTTGCTGCTGCAGCAGCAAAGTCTGCAGTAGCAGTAGCAGCAGCAGGAGAAACTGCGGCAGCAGCAACAACAGTGTCTGCAGCAGCATCGTCAGGAGCAGTAAAGTCTGCAGCAGCCGCCGCAGCAGCAGAGTTTGCGGCAGCAGCAGCAACAGCAACAACTAAGTCGCAGCAGCAGCAGCCACAGCATCAGAGTCTGCAACAGAAGCAGCAGCAGCAGAGACTGCGGCAGCAACAGCAGCAGCAAAGTCTGCAGCAGCAGCATAAACTGCGGCAGCAGCAACGACACAGTCTGCAGCAGCAGCAGCAGCAGCGCAGCAGCAGCAGTAGCAACAACTGCGGCAGCAGTAGTAACAGTCTGCAGCAAAGGGAGCAACAGCAGCAATAGAGTTTGCAGCAGCATCAGCAGCAGAGTCTGCGGCAGCAGCAGCATCAAAGTCTGTAGCAGCAGTAGCAGCAGTAGCAGCAGCAGAGACTGCGGCAGCAGCAGCAGAGCAGCAACAACAACAGAGTCTGCAGCAGCAACAGCAAAGTCTGCAGCAGAAGCAACAGCAGCAGCAGCAACAACAACAGTCTGCTGCAGCAGCAGCAGCAAATACTGCAGCAGCAGCAGCAGCAGCAGAGACTGCGTCAGACTCTGCTGCTGCTGCAGACTCCGTTACTGCTGTTGCTGCAGTTTTTGCTGCTGCTGCTGCAGACTCTGTTGCTGTTGCTGCCGCAATTTCTGCTCCAGCAGCTGCAAAGTCTACAGTAGCAGAAGCAGCAAAAGAAGAAACTGCGGCAGCAGCAACAACAGTGTCTGCAGCAGCAGCAGCAGCAACAACAACAGCAACAACAACAGAGTCTGCAGCGGCATCGTCAGGAGCAGTAAAGTTTGCAGCAGCAGCAGCATCAGTCTGCAACAAAAGCAGCAGCGGCGACTGCGGCGGCGGCAGCAGCGAAGTCTGCAGGAGCAGCAGAGACTGCGGCGGCAGCAGCAGCAGCAGCAGCAGCAACAACAGAGTCTGCAGCAGCAGCAGTAGCGTCTTTAGCAGCGTTTACAGGAGCGTCTGTAGCCGTAATTCTATTCTGCACACAACAGCTCCAATTTTTACTGCTCGCTTCTCTTGCAGATCACTTGTAGCCAGCACTTTTAAATTTGAGGTGCCATGACGCTTTTGTTTGTTTTTAGTGTTTAAACCGCACTAAATTTAGTCAATTACTTCTCCGAAAAATAATAACAATTGTTGCCACCGGATGTCATTTTGGACGAAAATGCACCAAATTTAATTTCGGCTGGAGCTCTGCTTTAGACCTTGCTGGTAAAGCTTGCAGTGCTCCCCCAGGTCTCCTAGCTGAATTTAAGGGCCCTACATCTAAGGGAAAAAAGGGGAAAGGAAACAGAAGAACAGAAGGGAGGGGAAAGGACAATGTGGAAGAAAAAAGGGATGGAAAAGAGAGGAGGGCGGAGAAAACGAAAAAGGGAGAACGGGAAGCGAAAGAAAAGAAAAAAGAAAATTGGAAAAAGAGGAGGGCGTCCGAGTTGGGAGAACGGTTGTTTCCTGGCGCTCAGGAAAGATCGACGCCCCTGGTCAGCAGCACCAAGAACAGCGTCGGTAGCAGTAGAGCCTCAGCAGCAGCGTCAGTAGCAGCAGCAGCCGAGTCTAAACCTTAGAAGTTTGTCGTACAATGTTTAGTTACTGCAGTTGTATTCTACAACTCGTCTAATGCCGTCGACGTAATGTCAGAATTCAATGGACGTAACTAGAGTTACGACACTTGTATTCTGAATTTTAGTGTCAAAATCGCGGTTCTGTTTACAGCATAGTGTCGCAAAACGCACATACGACAGTTGTATCCGAACAATCACTGCCCGTTTTGAGCTCTGTAGAAGTTACAAGTGACGTTATTCGATTTACGACAGTTGTATTCTACAATTTAGCAGACATTTCATTTTACGTCTTTTGTATTCTAATTAATTAAGTGAAAAATAGTGAACATTAAATTGTAAAAATGGCACCATCAGATGCGGGACAACATGACGATTCGTATGGTATAAAAAAGTCATTTTTGATAAAAAGTCGAGTTACGACAGTTGTATCCTACAGCGACGATAATTCTCCGTCAAATGTAGAGATATCCGCGGATTTTTTTGCAGACTTCTTCGCAAGAATTGGCGTTATGTGCCTGTGCAAATCGGTAAATGACACTTTAAAACTAAATTTGTTGTAGGCCGCAGAAGTCGCCGCGGGTGATCTGCGGTAGCCTATAATTGTTTTTGGGTGTCAAAATCGATTGTAAATATTGTAAAAAATATTGTAAATTTTTGGCCTTTACGTTTTTTAGATTTTGTAGGTTTTTTGGTTTAGTGTCCTATGACCCGTACACCAAATTACGACCCAGGAAAACAGCTTATACACACGTCACATAATTACAGCGATTTTGACCCTTTCTATCTCCTTAGTGGCAAAAACTAGGAACATGATATTTGACAAGCTTGACAAGCAAATTTGACAAGCAAATGGACAAAGACTTAGTGTGCCAAATCTGGTTTAAATCGCTTACATAGCGATAAAGTTACAGTTTGTCAAAGTCCAACATAGTTTTCCCTATACACACCGCTCTTCAGCTTCAGTATGAGTAGGAGTGTTTATGCACCTTAAGCCTTTTAAAGCCAGGCTTGTGGTCTGAGACTGCGGTCTTATGACAAGACTGGCCTCAGACCGACCCTGGTCTTGGCTTTCACACTTTGGTGTTGTGACTTTAATCTTGATAGGCCTATTTGTAAATTTTTGGCCTTTACGTTTTTTAGATTTTGTAGGTTTTTTGCTTTAGTGTCCTATGACCCGTACACCAAATTACGACCCAGGAAAACAGCTTATACACACGTCACATAATTACAGTGATTTTAAAAATAAATTATAGCAAGATAAAGTAATCGTGTCGTGGACTCATAATTCAAGAAGTAATTTGAGCAAAGCTCATGAGACGCGCGACAGCCTATAGGCCGATAGCAGTTCCTGTTTGCGGATTGTCTTGGTCTATCTCCATTTCGTCGCAATTCACTCTTAAAGTGTGCGCCGTGGCCGAAAATCACCAAAAAATCACCAAAAAATCACCAAGCCCCATATTTTGGGGGTTCAAGGTCGTTCAAGGTTATCAATGTTGATGCCCCTTAAAAGCTCGTCAGCAGTTCTTGTTACGTACGATAAGCAGCAGATCTTGGTATTTTGGTAACCTTATAGGGCCTACCGTTACTGACGTGAGTCTTTGACCCTTGACCTAGTGATGTGACTCCGTTCAGGACATGATGTAATAGGCCTATGGGCTTGAGCTTAGCGCTCAACACTCTCGCAGAGTGACCAGCAGAGAGCGGACTAAGTTGGAC
>Ga0209367_1008395_pt1 | contig 14121 bp, 7 predicted proteins | sample WorMetLIZISLAND2_FD_187412 | JGI IMG/M metagenome (GOLD analysis project Ga0209367, IMG submission 187412) | Marine gutless worms symbiont microbial communities from Max Planck institute for Marine Microbiology, Germany - Olavius geniculatus... ... | reverse complement strand
ACAGAGGCCACCAACGACTGTGCGACATGAGACTGAAAACGTTTGGAATGGCCCCAGTAACATAAGCTTACTAACACCTGTGTGATAATGGCTCATCTACACCTGGATTGCCTATCACGTGACTGCTAGTGGAGGCGTAGCACTGCGCACTAAAAACTCAAGATGAAGATCATTATTATTAATACAATTATACTGAAAACAGTCTGGATCTGCTCACCGACTTGAGCAATCTTTACAACAAAATCCAAACCTGCAAATATCCTCTGGCATCTTGTGACTGTTATTTAATCCATTTTGACACAAGAAGCCCAGCTGTCGCTAAGATAGCCAACCGTACTGGTTGTCAGTGACCTTCAAGGTCATCCAGGATGTCATTTGAAAGCCAATATGCCACTATCAATGATCAATAGCAACTCAAGCCCTATCTCGCACCGCTAAGCCTCAACACATCCGTGACAGAAGATCAGACAGACAGACAGACAAACGAACGACAACCGTGGCAAAGCTCGACAATTACTTAAGTATGGTCGGCTAAAACCTAAAGTTAGCTCTACACAGTGGCCTCAATATCACCGACGTTGATGCAGTGGAAAATTATCAACCGTTGTCAAATATGTCAGTATTGACAAAAACGCTGGAGTGTGCCATGACCCAGCAACTTGAATCTTATCTTGGAGTCGCTGGACTTCTTCCGTGACATCAGTCAGCTTATAGAAAGGGCCATTCGACAGAAAGGGCTTTTCTTAAAGTCAGCTCTGACCTTACTGCATATGACGGATTCTGGTCATCATGCACTTTTAGCTCTCTTGGACTCATCATCAGCTTTTGACACGGTTGATCATCTGTCCCAGTTGATGGTCTGTCCCAGTCGTTCGGGGTAAGTGGTGACGTTCTGAGCTGGACGGGCAGCTACTTGTCATGCCGCTGCTACACTGTGCAGTTTGGGCCACTGAGTCTTTGAGCCACCGAATGCTGTACAAAGTCCTTCAAGGATCAGTGTTCGGTCCACTCCTGTTTGTTTTATATACTGCTGATCTTGGTGGTATAGTGAATAGACATGGGGTAAAATCACAGTTCTATGCTGAAGCTGTACGTGTCAGCTAGACAACAAGAAGCTGGCGACGCTGAATTACCATAATAAGCTACTCGAGGCTAAAATTGAGTGCACTAACAGCAAATGTAGGGCCAAAACGACAGCCGGATCATTCACGCATGCAGTTAGGGCCTATAAATGGCAAGCACATGGATAAGTTCACGTTTTAATTAGACATCAACAATGTCCAATCACTTTATTATCCGGCCATCCATCCGTGCATTCTACACGCGTTCATAACTAAAGCAATAAAGCATAAAAATCCAAGATTGATGTAAATGTTCTCCATGGCACAGTAGCTGCTACACCATCTTTCAGCTTTAAAGTGTCTAATGTCAGGGTTACGGTTGTGCTGTGCAGTTGGACAGTTTGTATGCATAGGCCTATGAGTGCGCGGTTAGCTAAATATTGTGGCGGCACACTGTCATATTTTTGCTTCCTGTTAGGCCTACCATTAGCTAAGCCATAGGCTAACAGAAACATTTTCGGCTGCTATGCTAATCAGTAAACATTGGGCAAGTAGGCCTAATATGACAAATAACATCAAATGAAGAAGGCTTTAGACTATGTTAGTGATTACCAACTAAAGTCAGCTTGTAAGGACGCCATATGCATAGCCCCATCTAAGGTTACCCAAATGATTTTTGCTGTTTTGGAGGACTGATATCATCACATCGTCCTTACACACAGTTGCAAACTGGTAAGTTTTTTTTACATATATATCAATAAAAGTTACTCTGTATGTTACTCTGCTTACTGCAATACTTACAGTTTTTTCTTCAATCGACTTATTTTTTTAAAGTTAACAGACCAGGTAAAAATGCAGTCTCTCTAACTGCTTAGCATGCAGTACCAGAACAGCACACTACACTACGCTCCTACCAGCTCAATCCAGGTGTTGATGGAGATGGAAGTGTCAAGGCTCTCGACGTAGTGCCACCAATGTCGAGGCACAAACAGCACGTCACCCGGCTTCAGTACCACCATCAGTGGCGTCACTTCCTCAACACGCAGGCAGACCATTACAGCACCCATCAGTGAGATTTACCGGTTAAGTGCGGCTTAAATGGTGATTCACTAAGTGAAATCAAGGAAACGAGAAATCAAGGCAGGCAAGCTGCCAGTGAAGGCAAGCTGCCAGTTTAACCTAAACATGTGAACTTAAAAGGCCAGATCGTACAGTTTTACAAAACTTTTTATAAGCGCTAACTGGCTTTATCAAATGATAACTTGTCAATATTCATTAACCTTCTGGTTGCTAATACATCGTAATACCCTAAAAGTAATGTTAAGAGTACGCAATTTTCCCCTTTCAAGGCTTTGGCAATTTTCACAACTGTGACGTCACTTGCAGAGGGGTTACTAACTAGCTTTATTGCCTTGAGGTTAAGTGCAGCCTAATTTATGCAGCTTGACGTATGGCCAAATAGCCTAAAAAAAACCACATTTTCCGTCATAAGCTAGCCCACTAAAAAACCACAATATTCCACTACATCGTTAACTTTTTCTACTCACACACCTCTAGAAGTGAACAGATCAACAATGACAATTTCTGTTGTCACCTACGTGTCATTACTTGTACTATAAATCTGACATTATTCTGAGTAAAACTGACGGATTTACTAGGTTTTCAATGTGAATGTCAGTTTTGTCAACAAAGCGTACTGAAAGTGACGTCATCAGTACTGTGGCACGTTCGGGTGCATTTGGCTGGCAAAACATATTTTTATTATAATTATTTCAAAGTGATGTTTTCATTTCATTGGATCAGCACATTATTAATTAGTGTTACATTCTACACACATTTACCTAGTATCATTTTTAATGCGACTTGGCCTTTAAGAGAACTTAGACTGCTTTACATGGTACCGAGATGACCTAATGAAGTGAATTCTGCTTCGTAGAATATTAGTGCTGTCAAAGCATTAATTTTTTTAATGCATGCTTTAACACATGAACTAATGCACCATTATATTGCTAAGTTGTACGTGCACTACATCAAGAACGTGACTGGAATGAAGACCGACAAACTTGTGCCTGTATCGCATGACGGCGACAGTAGTGATGAAATGGCCTTACCTTACTTTACCTTACCTCCGGGGTGGGCAGGCTCTTACACCTGTCCAGCGCTGAGGCCGTATCAGTTCGGCCCAATGCGCATCCCCGAATGTAACCACAAGGTTACAGGTAGTGGCTATAAAGCCGTAAACAGCTATGAAGCCGTAAACAGACGGCTGTAAAGCCGTAGTCGGCTGTGAAGCCGAAACCAGCACAAAAGCACTGGTAACATGTTGCAATCTGCTCTCACGGGTTTGGACAGCTCTTAGTTAGCTCCTCACCTCCAGATTTTAGAAATCTTTCGAGTCATTGGTGCAAAGCTCCACCACCACAACAAGGTGGCTGACCACGGTGGGGGATGAAATGGCAATCAAACAAGTTTTAATTACCTAAATATTATTCAATTGCCAAATAACCGCAGTTCGATAGAATACTGGAACTCCTGCTTCAAAGAATTTAGTAAATTTACATATGTGCAGTAATATTTTTAACGTGTGTTAATTCTTTAACGCATTAAGTTAATGTGTTAATTTGACAGCTCTAAAAAATCAAGAAGCAGACAAGTTATCTTAGAAATAAGACACTGCGATCAAAAGAAAACCTCAAAACAGTGTGAATAATGAGAACTAAAATAAGAAAAAAAACTGAAATGCTATATGCTGGAGCCTAACAATAACAGTAACAGACTCAGCATCATTTACAGATGAGTTCACCACTTCATTTGATAAATGTAGAACAGAAATCTACATGTATACGCAGCAATAACGGTAAGGTGTATCTTATCCCTATAGATAAATCATTAGGATTTTACACTGTAACTCGAAAAAACTTCCCAATCTGCAAATGTCCAAATCTTCACCAAATATTGACCGATTTTTCAAGCTTTTTTCACTGGCACACTCTGTGGACAGTTAGCAATAACGTGATTAATAAATATCTCACCTCACATGAACAGCATTGCTACACTACCATGAGCTGTCAAAAAATCACAAAAATCACTGTAATACGTACGTCAAAGATTGCATTCTGAAACCAATTTTTCAACACATTTTCACATTAAAATTGATTTATGTCTAGTTTCTGATACATTTCTTGTGTTTGTAAACAAAAGCAGCGGATATTATTTTAAATAACAATTTTTAATGCAGTTGCAATACACCAGTATGTATAGCATGCCATTTTGCAATGAAGACAAAGCTCTGACTATGAACTTGTACAAGTTCAAAAAATAGAGTTCACAGAAAATTCTGGTAGAATTCTACAAAATAAACAGTAAAAAAAAACTGCAAACGTTACTGAAAAAAATTCGGAAAACAAAAAGGCACTGACAAAAGGTATAAAAGTGGCACACTAAAGCGGGCAAGTACTGAAGAGAACGTGGCCACTTTTCCAACATGCTTTTTGCCGATTATTTTTGAGGTTTTCCTGCATTTATATTTCACGGGGTAATGTAGCGACACAACTACAATGTGGTGGAGTATTCAATAATCATTTTATTGCCACCTGTCCAGAGAATGTGCCAGTAAAAAAGTTTTGAAAATCGGTTAATATTTGGCATAAATATAAACAATCACAAAGTGGGACGTTTTTTAGACACAGTGTAGACATGACTTGACACAGCAGCATGGTGTACAAATGCAACGTACAAAAATTCTGCCAGTTGACAAAATGAAGCCAAGTAAAGTTATTCTACAGAGCATCCAGCGATTCCTTTGTACTAAATACATCAACTTACCTTAAGGCTACTCAAGAATAATAATACTCACATTAAAATGCACTAACAAGACATACAGATTTCTTTACAAATACAGTTTTACTACTTTCGATTTAAATAAACCAATCTTTCTAGTGCTACAGTTAAAGCCAGATTCTCTGAAGTAACCTTTTAACAACTGTCAAAGCAATTTAACGCTTCACAAGATAGACACTCTTTCCATCACCCAACAGTGTCAAGAAATACCAGAGACATACTAAGGAAGTAAAACTAAAACTAACAAAAAGCCAGCTGTCGCTAGGGCAAACCAACCATACATTTATATCTGAAGGCCATCGTCTGACTTCCGGTCACAGAAAAAAAGCGATCTCCCAAAGTGACTACAGTCCCATATACACTATGGTGATGATGCTATATCGAATGCTACAATCAATGCTAAGACATGACTGCAGTAATTCGGCGCATGTGAGTGACTGGCTGCAGGCAGCAACTTTGCATTTAAAATTGCAGCCAAACCACTGCAGATAGACATGGTTACTATTGTCAGCCTACAAAGACTCGTCATCACCCTATCCATCCAATGAATGGTACCAATGCGAACTGCATACAACATACGACTTAGCCACAATACATGCGTTACAAACAACGATGACAGATGACACATCATGACATCATGCCAAAAACTCGGTCTAACGGGACTCGATCTAACGGTCAGCCACAGAATAAATTAACTGCATGACAGCCCTACCTACTTACTTTATACAGTGGATGCTGATGGAGGTCTGGTGACGATACGTTAACCTGACTGAAAACACTTGATTCCTCGTATGGAATGCGCGTTGAATACATGCAACAAGTCTGTGATGGTGGATATAAAATCCAACGTTTCCTGCGCAAGCAAACGTTCAGTAATATATAATGCTTACATTCTTGAACATGACCGAATGTCATACTGTAGCTGGTGCCATCTGTCCGCTGATTCTATCAAAACTAGAGCTGTCAAGGCGTTAATTTTTTTAATGCATTAATTAACGCATAAATTAATGCACCCAGTCCTGTCGAGAGGGAAAGTAGGGGGATAAGTTATCGCAGGCCTCGCGACGTTTGAGGGGCCCTGCCTGTCTAATATAGAAAGTTAGAAACACATTTTTAAACATATAATCAACAATAACTGACGTCATAGGTAGCATAGAAATCTATTAGCATGTCACCGAAAATCGAAATAATTATTTATTTACAGTAGTGATGGAATGAAAACTACAGTTTAGTTACTCGAATTCATTCGATTGTCAAATAACCACAGTTTAACGGAATATTTCAACTTTTGCTTCGCAAAATTTAGTAAATTAACATAAATTTACGTATGCACATTAATTTTTTTAAAGCGCGTTAAATTTTTTTCACGCGCGTTAATTTATCAACGCATTAACGTGTTAATTAACGCGTCAATTGTGACAGCTCTAATCAAAACATTTCACACGTTGACAGTCTACTACTGACAATGAATCTACTGCTGTACACTGCACTGCTGCTATTACTTTACTATCACTTGATTCCGCTTCAGACCATGCTAAGTCCAGAAATAAAACTCCTGCTGTCGCAGTCGTTTTTCAACAACTAAATGCAAAGAGCATCAATAACTGTATTCACTAAATTAACAACAAACTAAACTATGCTACCAGAAGACATAGTAAATAATTCACAAATGAGCATCATGGGTAGCTGGGCACAGATAAATAAAAACGGACAGCACAAGAACAGCGTTATTCTTTTGTTGATAGAGAAAACATGTTTTACAAGATTACCGGTACTTAATAATACCACAATGTACTATAGCGGTTGAGAGGCAGAACAAATAGGGCATCAGACTAGCAATCGATGGGTCACGAGTTTGACTCACGGCCATGCCAACCAAGTGAACGAACGCCTTATCTTTTTCTATGATACAAAGCAGTAAAACAAAATATACACTAAATAACGGCTAAAAGTACCGGCCATAAATCTGAGCAACAAGGTTGCATCCATATGTATCATAGTGGCAGACAGTGCTGGCGCCTTGTGAACCAAGCCAGAATGTACTCTGAGCACCACCCCGTCCAGTGAAACCAAACACCGACCAGTCAACCATCTGAATTGCACAGCAAACACAGCATATATGCACACAAAACAATTTTACATTTTGTTACTAATCAGCATTAAGTAGTCTTTGCAAACTGCAGCAGCATTCAGAGTACTCGAAAAATATCAGTGCAGCGACGAATCTGGAAAAAGGCCTTATTTTAAGAGTAACCCCTCCCCATGGTAGAACAAGTTGTAACCACATTTTTATTGAAGGCACATGTATAGAGCTACAGAAAAAAATGGTTGTAAAATTTTAGAATAAAAGCGCTTTATTTTGACGAGTTACGATGTATGTCATCGTGGTATAACTCTATAGGACCGCTATACCAAACACGTATGCATTGGACATTTCGCCCTAGCGGACGCTAGGGTTTGACATGAAAAACGGCTTGTAAAATATAGCTGCCACCAAAATAATTTCACAACCATCTTTTTCTGAGGCTGTACACATGTGCCTTCAATAAAAATGTGGTTACAGCTTGTTCTACCATGGGGAGGGGTACTCAACCAGTTTCTGGCTTTCGCCGCTGCCCTATATGAAACCATTTAACTTCACAAATAAAGAGCATGGACATATTCAGGGTGGTCCATAATAAACACGGCACTTTACTTTTGTCTTTTTTGAAGGCCGGTCATGTTGGACAGTTAAACATAATGTTGAATGTAACCAGTGACAACCCTTAAGTGCAGTGATCAAGGCTAATCGTTTTCAAAACTGTTGCGATTCCTCCATCTGTGTAAAGCATGTATGACATGTATTCTGCATGTGCATACGCTGGGGTAGAACCCTTTTCTGTACAAAGGTGTGATTTGGGGAGAAAATTTTTTCGCACAGTTACAAATGCTGACAGTTGTTTACACGACCTTCTTCCCCAATGACGAGACTCAGATACTATTTCTCGACTCTGACGACATACCGCTTATCCCATACCACGAACAAGAACTAACAAATATCGGTCTTTTATCCACTTTGTCCTGGCTAAATACCAATAACTTTAAAATATAAACATATATAACAGTGTGTGCTCTGTTTTGGTGTATCTAGAAATATATGTCGAAGTGAACCGGACTTAAAGGAGTGTTGAGTGTGGACTATTTCGTATTTTGTATGCTCTATTAGCTATGTGTAGTTGCTACTTTTATGTTTGTATATTTTTTAGCCATCGGCTATCGTTTTTGTTAAACCCGAGTTGAGTTGAGTTGACATGTATGTGTCACTCTGTATCAGAGAACTTAAGCTTAATAATCATGCCACGAGTAAGGTTTAACACGCTGTCAGTAATGCAACTGCACATCAGTCACAAGGTATAAGGTACACAAGGTACCATCCACATGTCCAGGGCAATTCAGTACATGAAGTAAACATTTGCAGGATGAATGCATTCAAAGTAAATACCTTCAAAACATCCGGTTTTGTTGCAAACAGCTTTGCCATGTACTTGTAATCAGCGTAGCACCAGTGACTGCTGCGATCGTATGTGAGGAAAGCATTATCAGGCTTACAGCTGTCAGTTAGCCAGTCACGAAACTCAGCCACAGTTGCAGTCTCATAGCTACATTTATTCTCCCACTGCACGTCTGAAGCACAACACCAAAACAAACACAAACTAAGAATTTGGGGTAGAGACAACGTATCTGATTTGGAGAAAATTTAGGCGGTTGAAATTCCCCCAGTAGCAATATCACTCGAACTCGAACTCGAACTCATACGCAGAATGCGCATCGTCAACTTAAAGTGGATCGACATCCACATTTAACCCTGCAGGAATCGCTGTCAATTAGGTTTGTTTTCACTTTTCGATTACTCGATCGGTCCCTAAGATATTCGCAATCAAACTCGAAAGTTGACCAAAATTGTGCTGAATTTTGGATGTTTTTGCCCTCCCAAATTTTTGGGGTGCAGGCCCCCTAAATTTGTACATAAGTGATCATGCCACCAGCCACCACCCTACCATGGTTGGCCACCTTGTTGTGGTGGTGGGGCTTAGTGCTCTGATGATGTGAACGATTTTTAAAATCTGTAAGGTAAGAGCCAACAAAGTGCCGAGCAGAAGTTGTTACAGCAGAAGCACTACACAATACCAGCGCTAATCTTCGGCTTTCATGCTAATTTCGGCTTCACAGCTGTCTACGACTTCACAGCCGTTTAAGGCCTCATAACTTTATGGTTACATTTGGAGATGTGCATTAGGCCAAACGGATACGGCGTCAGCGCTGAGCAGGTGTAACAGCCTGCCCACTCCGGAGGTAAGACAAGGTAAGGCAAGCATCATGCCCACCATACAGCATGTCATGTGGCAACGTTTTGTCGTCTCACTCCCTGTACCCCAAAATTATACGTGTGGCATGCAAAATTTTAAGCCAGCTGTTGACCCCCATTTGTAAAAATTGTTGGGGTGACCCGTCCCTCATCCCTAGTGGGGTGTGTGCTGGCAAGACTTGGTCATTCTCTGGCGTGTGTAAAAGTTTGGGAGTGCAGCACCACCTAGGGGCCAAAACACGGTCTTCCGAAAAAGTCGATTTGGGTGGGTGGGTTGACCCTTAGATCTCCAAAGTTACTGGCCGAAGTTCAACTGACTTTTTTGCCAAATGCAACAGAAATTGCGGTCTATCTTTTCCAATTTTCGATATCTTAATCCATTCTAGAGATATATGCCGTCAAATTTTGAAGTTGTTTAAAATCATGCCAACTTTGGCATGTTTTTGGCCTTAAATTTTTTTGGACAGCCCCAAATTTTTGGACCTAATTTTCAAAGCTCAGCCTACTGTCAACCACGGTGCAAAATTTCATGGCTATCAACCACCAAAGCTAGGAGATTCCGCGGCAAAAAATAAACTGCAATAAAACAAAAGTCCGCCCTAAAAACTACCATTTCCTACAGACTAACTGAAAATAGATGTAGTGTTTATTTTGCACCATTGAAAAAAAATACTAACTAAAACAATGCTGCTGGTGCTCTAATAACATTAACATTTTGGTTCTGTTTAACCAGTTACTCCAGGTTAAGATTCCATTACCAATAAAGAGTCTTCAGGTTCTGATAATATTACATTGCAATCTAGTAAAAACAGATATTTTTGTATCCATAAATAACAAAAAATGTAATGCAGAAGTAAGATTTCCATTGTAATTAATAACACACACTATAAACAGACTACTGAGCACTTAGCAGGACTTGAACCAAAAAAAGTAACTGCTGGTATGCAAACAGTCAAAGTGCACTAGCAGTCTTTTACAGATAAAATACATTAAACAGTGCTGTCAAGGCGTTAATTTTTGAATGGCATAAGCACACGCATTAATTTTTTCTGCACGTGTTAACGTGTTAATTAATGCACCATTATATTGCTAATGTTCTACATGGACTACACCGAGAGACTGACTGGAATGATGACCAACAAATTTGCAGCTGTGTTGCAAAACCATGACAGTAGTGATGAAATACCAACAAAACAATTTCTGATTACTTTAAAATTATTCCATCATCAAATAACCGCAGTTTAGTGGAATATTGGAACTCCTGCTTCAGAGAATTTACGTATGTGCTTTCATATTTTTAATGCACATTAATCTTTTTAACACGATTCTTTAATGCGTTAACAAGTTCAGTTAATGCACTAATTTGACAGCTTTAGTATTAAATATACAACTTTGCAACTATCTCAAGAAAGAAGTGGCAGTATGTTTTCCAGGTGACCAAAAATGTTGCTGTGTCATACCAGTCTATACTATCCCTCTTCAAGCCCTGCTATGTAAATACATAAACTGATAAGTAATGAATATAGAACAAACCAAACATAAATAGAATATCTTACAGACTCACAGAATAAATGTCATTAGTACACAAATAACTCACAAATAAACAGTTACGGCCCACCATAGCTAGGGGCTGCCATAGCTAAGAACCCCCCATAACTATGGCGGACCATCACTTTTTAGTTACTTCATCTAAGTTGTTAAGGGTTTGGTTAGAGTGAATATAGTTAGGGTTAGGATTAGTAAGTCATGGTTAGAGACAGTTGTAGTTAGAAAATTGCCATGTGGTAAATGGCAACTACGTAGACAAATTGTTATGGTGGACCAAGCTTTGGTGGGCATAAATCCAACTAAACAATGCCATACCATTGTAACAAGCATTTCCAATTCGAAAACGCAGTGGCTCATTTTCAAAGACTAACTGAAGGTTATCCATTGTCCACTTTGCTGCAGGCCAATCAGCAATCATGTCTTTCAACAGTACAGGATCACCATTCTTTCCACTGTTTTCCATCAGATACTCATGAATGAGAACACTTTTGCTTGGCTGCTCCATACTGAAATATGACCACAAATAACATGCACAACAAAAATCACTGTAGGTTATACAAATTTTCATGCACTACACAGTAAACCTTTGTAATGTACTGCACTTCAGAACTGATGTGTCCAATAACTTGATAACTTGATATGCTGGCACTGGCAATAGCAACTGTCTTCTTCTTCTTCTCCTTCCATAGCTGCCAAGGTCCAGAAATCAAAATGTGAGAGATTGATCTCCCTTTTGTCCCCTTCCCCTGACATCGATCCTTCCCTTCCTTTCAACTTTTTTTCCTGCCCTTTTCCCTTTCCACCCTCCCTTCATTTTCCCTCCTAATTTCCCTTTCTGCCTCTTTGCATATTTCCATACCCTTTTCAAAAAATCCAGCTGGCACTCGGCAAAAGCACTGTATGCTCCCTCAGCAGAGCCTGAGGTGGACCCCCGGCAGCCATAACTATTTCTGTGCATTTTAGCTCCAAAACTGTGCCCACTAAAAACAATTTTCCATCACTTCAAGGTAGTGCGTTAGCAATTTAGTGCCCCTCTCTATTGCTGGGGTAGGATGGAACCCCCCTGGCACAGACTAAGACAGAACTCCCCCTAAATCAGAACCCCCTCATATAGCTAATCAAAAGCAATCTGCCATGTCTGCATGGTGTCAGCAACACTTTGTTGTTGCTACCAATACTAACACTTGCATTTATTCACAAGGATCAAGTACATTATTTTCTGCAGAGTAAAATAATGTAACATGACAACGCTAAACAGACTCCACAAATACAGATGACTAGGCAAGTGTCAGTCAAACAATGTATCATAACCCTAACTTGGAAACAAAACCATTTCCATTGCTGCACTGCTTGCCGTTTATGTTACGAAGTCTAGAGAGCCGACAGTCAGCTCTCTAGGTTGTGTCCTAGAGAGCCGACAGTCGACCCTCTAGTACGCAGCCTAGAGAGCCGACAGCAGCAGCCACCAGCATTAGGCATAGATTAGAAAGATGGCGCTAGTGTTTAGGGTTAGTCTTTACCTTATGATAGATTAGGGTTTAAGACTAAGGTTGGGGTTAGGATTGGTGTTAAAAGTTATGGTTATGGTTAGTTATTGCAGCTTATTCAGTTTTGTTAGCTATTAAATTTTCAGCATGCAAATTTAACTTGCTAAGGTTGATCTCATCAGTGGCTAGCTGCCGTGAGGGTGCCTATCTGCGGCGGCAGTATCATACTGCCTGCCGTAGGCAGTCTCTTACGACAGTGCACGGTCGACTGTCGGCCCTCTAGTACGAGGGCCGACTGTCGGCCCTCTAGTACGCAGCCTAAAGGGCCGACTGTCGGCTCTCTAGACACGGCGTTTATGTTATTGTGATGTTGAGTGACATCATCTTTTTATGACTTTTGCTGTTTTAGATGTGTCAGTCATTGCATGTCGCCGTTAATAAGTGCATAAACTGATGTTTTGTACATTTATTTATATTATATTCTGTGGACGGACGGGCCTATATACACTGCTGCGACTGCGACTACGAGTCTACAAACCTTTCATTAAATCCTTCCAGTCGAACGACCGGCGATGTCTTCAGTTTCAAATCATCCACCATAATGTTGTCTTTAGTAAACCACTAAACACTAAATATAATTTCACTTGTGTAACAATATAACTGCTTATTAAACAAAAATAGATTTCAACCGGAAACCGATATCAAAACACAACACAAACAATGCCAAAGTAGATTTTCACTGAAAATATTAGAGGCATGTTTTGTGCTAGAGGTGCGCCTTTGGTTTAATTTGCTAAAGACTGGCCAACGGAAACGTTTACCGTCTTTCTGTCTTCGGTTTAACCGCCACCACAAAATTATTCGGTTAAAACAATCGTAGTTTTACGGTCTCACATAAACCAACTACTAAACTAAGATTTGGGAGGGGGCATCTATCCGTATCTTCTACTGTATCAGTCTGATTGCCTTGAATACTCTGTACTAGGACCGCCTACTGGTGTTAACGCGGAATCTAAAAACGTTATGGAAATCATAAGTTTACACTTACAAATTTCGTATTTTAAATATTTCCGTCACATTTACATGCCGCATCCGGTTTATTTCAAAGAGGAATGTGTACGTCGTATTGGTCACTGCATCCGTCTGTCTGAAAGGGATACATGTTGAATTTCCCCTGTAACTTTCCGAGACTTCCTGTCCTCGGTCGGCTACATCTCTTTTCCCAAGGGTAGACCTATCTGGGTCTACTCCGTTAGATGAAGTTAGACGATTGCCCATGGTAGGGGTGGTTTCGTGTTGGACGAAGGTTCTCTACGATGATGAACAGTGGCTTCTATCCCCCAAATTTGAAGTCAAAATCTGGCGCAAGTTCCCCCCCCACTTTCGCTTTCACTTTCAACCCCCTTCCCCTTCGGGCTCCGTTCCTTTCCTGTTTCCCCTTCATGGCCCTATCCACCCGTTTCTTTTCCCTTTCTCTCTACTCCGCTTCCCTATGCTTTATCCCCCTTTCCCGCTACGTTCCCTCCTCCCATTCTAGTTCTTTTCTCTTCCCTTTCCCGAGGGGCCCCACACGAAGCTAGAGGGTCTAGCCAGCCAAGTTCTGTAATCCGGGCAGAGGTCGGCCGACAAATGGTTTGTGAACTGCATATATATATATATATATATATATATATATATATATATATATTATATATATATATATATATATATATATATATATATATATCTATATATATATATATACTCCGCTTCCCTATGCTTTATCCCCCTTTCCCGCTACGTTCCCTCCTCCCATTCTAGTTCTTTTCTCTTCCCTTTCCCGAGGGGCCCCACACGAAGC
>Ga0209367_1008394_pt1 | contig 14122 bp, 9 predicted proteins | sample WorMetLIZISLAND2_FD_187412 | JGI IMG/M metagenome (GOLD analysis project Ga0209367, IMG submission 187412) | Marine gutless worms symbiont microbial communities from Max Planck institute for Marine Microbiology, Germany - Olavius geniculatus... ... | reverse complement strand
GCTTTTGAATAAATTTTATTTAAAGCTTGGTAATTGATAACATTTCAGTTCTAACCACAGTCTTAGCAATGCAGTGAAGAAGAAATGTGGCTGCATTCTTACATTAACAACAAGATAAATGTAATTAGGTAAGTGGCGATCTACCGCTAGTAATTTTCTGCTCTCTAGTGCGAGATCGCCGATCTACCACTAGCACTGACCTTTTGAGATTGAGTTTAATACTATTTTTTGCAAAAATAGCAAAATTTTCAAAAAAATCATAATAAAATAATGGGATGGCTCAGAAAGTTCTAGGTGTGTATGTGGACGAAGGTTTAGAGTCCCCAGCATAGGAAATCGGGATACCTACCCTGGCCCCACCTACCCCAACATTTTTGGGGTCGAAATTTTCGTAATTTTTTGATTTTGCTCAAAAGTTTGCGTATTTGTTGTGCGCCCGTTTGAAGGCTGGCGGTCTTCGTACTACAGGGGCACATAGCTCCCGTGGCCCTCTACTAAATTCCCAGGCAAATCTGTGGCTAGCGGTTTTATTTCAGCCGCTAGAGGGCACAACATTTATTTCTTTGAACCTCGGTATCTTGGTCACTTTTCATGATATCGTCGCGTTTTTACCGCTTTGTAGATCTTACTTGGTACTTAAGATCTGCTGAAAGAATTTGTGGCTATCGGTTATTGTTTAACCGCTAGAGGGCATAAATTAAATTTTTTTGAACCTCAATATATAGCTCATTTTTGCACTGAACTGTGCAAGTTTTAACGATATGGTAGGGATTTTAGCTTGCTCTATGACTGTCGTAGAAAATTTTAACAAATACTTTTTCTTTCTCCACTAGTTGGCGATGAAAAGTTTTTTTGAAAATTCATATCTCACTCATTTATGAAGCGATCGGCATGGTTTTATGACCGTACGGTAGGCCTTGTTATGTACTTTACGCGTGCCAAATTCTGTCCATTAACTGCCTTTCATTCCAGAAATAATAAGAAAAAAAACAATTTTTTTAACTTTTTTGGTGATTAGGAAACGCAATGGCTAATTTGACGCTACCACTGGATTCATTTGAAAGACAAACTGGGTTAAAGTACAAAGAGTGTTAGATCAGAAAGCAGTGAACATTCCTGCCAAATTTCAATCGCCTAGGTCTTAAGGTGTGGTCACACTAGTGCTCCGGATGGCCGTCCAAACGGTTAGTGTTTTTGACGACATTGGCGAAAATTTGAAAATCAGGAAAATGGCGTTTTCCGCAAGATTAGTTTTTCAGCGATTTTGAAATGTGGGTGCTACTTTGATGCTGCCCAGTGGTTTCACTTATGATGCAAACTAGACCAAAGTACAGGTGATGCTAGAGCCTTCCGTTTCGACTCCGAACACGCTGAGTGTTCGATGTTCTGGAAATGATTGTTATAGACAACTAAACTACTATTAGCTGCCAGTGAAGTTTACAGGTATACTAACTTAATTGCGCAAGTCCTTATTCATTGTGAACAGTTCCACGAGACATAGTGTTTCGACATTGGCGTGAATATGATAAAAAGTGACAAGAATAAATAGCGTGAATAGTCCAGTAATGGTACGAATAGTCCGTGATGGTACGAACAGTCTGAGGTACGAATCGTTTGTGGTACTGGGAATAGAACATCTGTGGTCGCAACCCTAAACAACATTACCCACCATGATGATGTAGCCAGAAAGTGTCAACATAGCCAGGAATCGTATCATATCGACTGTTGATACGATGGGGTCTATAAACTCTGTTTTCCATTCAATTTTTTTTCAAAATGGACTACACAGGGTGAATTGTTGATTACTATTGATTATTAGAGATTTATCGCCATGATTGGAATTTTTTTATTGAGGGAACCGTTCTTATGACTGGCAACGTGAAACAATGGGTCACTTCACTTTTTGACTTAGACTTTCGCTGAGACTTGCGCTGAGTCTAAACTTCAGTCTAAGTACCTACTAAAGTCAAAAAGTGAAGTGATTTCGCTGAGTCCAAAAGTACCTACTTAGACCAAAGCTGAGCTAAACTAACCTGGCTAAAGTCGGTTCGATTTGCATGGAAGAGATAGCTTTAGCTCTTAGGGCTTAACTTTCGCTGAGTCTGAATCCACTTCAACTTTTGACTTTAGCTGAGCGAAAACATGGCGACTATTTTCAGTCCTATGCGTACGGATAGTTTAGTAAATGAAAGCAGTCTGGTATGAAAAATAAACGCCGTAATAAATATGCAATGACGTCAGATGTTACGTAATTTCGTTATTTGCGTGCGTGGCGCAATTACATAAGCAAGTCCAAGCGTAAATGGTTGATTTATTTCCTGTTAGGTTTACCTGTTTTCCGCCATTTTTAATCGCTTTGGTCTAAGTCAGTAGACTTAGACCAAAGTTTAGTTGAACTGTGGTTCAAGTACAGACTTTAGCATTCAGCTTTAGCTTTCGCTCAGCGAAAAGACTCAGCGAAAGTCTAATTCAAAAAGTGAAGTCGCTCAATGTTTCTAATGCGAATAACAATAAACTGCAGATCGGCCATGTTTAATCGTCAGCTATCTGAATTGATTGGTCAATAATCGGCAAGCAACTTGATAGTCTGATGGGAGATTTGATGGACGATTAGTCACTAATTGACGATGGAAAAATGGTCATTGAGATCATCTCCGATAAGGTCCCAAACTTGATAGGAGATCAACTTGATCGGCCATCAAATGTGCGTGGAAAAATGGGACCTATATGTTTAGTGATCGACAGAAATTTAAACAGTGGAGTTGCTATGTACATTATATTATGTCTATAATCTCATGTTTATTGGCAAGGAACTGTTGTGAACCTTGTGTGTATGTCTGTGTCAGGGTGTCTCTGTATGTGTGTGTATTGGCAGGGAGTTATTGTGGACATTGTCGGATGCGGAGTTAAATCTGTTGGAGAAGAGTTTGTGTTCAATCGATGATGTCGACTGTTCATCTACAATGTTAGCTGAACTTTCTGGTCTGCCGCCCGAGCTACTGCTCTCTTGTGACACTAATCCACCCAGCTACAGCCAGTTCACAACTGACTTATATGCCAGAGAGGATCTGTCTGATACAGATGAGGATACAGCGGGCGATGATTTACATGGTCTGATGGTGCACTCAGAGTCTACCATGACAGGCAATGAAACCATCGAGACTACAGTCACATCAGCAGCAGCAGCAGCAGCAACCACACTGTCATCATCAAGTGTTTTGACAGAGTCAGAAGCCCATCGTCTCCATTATTCCAAGTCGTGGCCTCAGTCAGCCGATGGCCACACTGTTGGCTGCGCTACTTCTGCTGTGGCCAATACGGTGTCAGCTGTCGCTGTCTATGGCAATCAGAGGTACAACTTTAACCTTCCCACCAACACGAGTGTGGACCGGTTGTATTCAGTCACCGATGCTGCTGGTAGTGACGGGCGGTTTGGCGACCAGAACATCATATACCTCTCATCACCGATGGCATCAGAACAGCAGATTACGTACATCACTGACGAGTTGTGTCGAATCTTCTGCACCGACACGGCATCATTGAGAGAAGATGATGATAACAACGATGATGATGCAGATGATATAGAAGTCTTGTTATCTGACGTGGTACACCAGACGTCAGCACAACAGTTGGTTGTCAGTGAGTCAGTGGAAATGCCATGGGACGTAACGCAGCTGCCAGCGGTCACTGAGCTGGAAATGTCTGCTCTACAGCAGAGGTGTCTGGAGCACATTGACTGTGAGTTTGATGCTGCTGTGATGGTTTCATTGGATCACGCTAACAGGCCGACAAGCTTAGAAGCTACCAGCGACCACGCGACAAGCACACAACACGAGGTGATTTTTGTTCTGATTTGTTGTTCATTTTCAGTTTTAGACATGTTTGTCGTAATTTTAGTTTCGTGCACTAGCCCCGTATAATAGCCCAGTGTAATCTGGTGTCTCACTGAAGGTTAAGGAAATGCTGATCAGTAGGCTGCAAAGGATTTTGCCGCCGAAAATGTCATTTTCGTTTGTCAAAAAGTGCAAATTTTGTCAAAAAATTTGCCACAAATCCAGAATTTTGCCACTTGTGTGTGTTTTGCCGTCAGCAGCGCATAACTGTTACTACTGTTAATTTATTCTATGAAGTCTTACGAGCACAATTTTAGTGTAGGCCCTACTTATGTTTACTGTATATGGACTCACACAGTCATGCAGTACTTGAGACTGACGGCGGACTCATTCGAGAATTTTCCGACAATTTTTCAACAGCTATTTATCAAGTTTCGCCAAATTTCATAAGAAATCAATAGTTTTTATCTCGACTACCAGTTTTTGTCATTTTGTCGGTTTTTCAACAAAACAAAATTTTTTGGAGCCTAAATATTGCACATTTGATTCGTGAAGAAGTATCATTTGACTCTGTCAATAGGAATGTGATATTATTGTATTCAGGCATTCGCTCAAGCTATGTTTTGCTTCTAGCCGAAAACCTAGGGCCGGTACATGCACCAAATTCCAGACATTTGTAAGGGGCATTGATGTCTAGATACGGGTGAAATTTGGGGCATCTGACAAAGGAATTTTTTTGGGGGGTACAGGAGGGGGAAGAGTAAATTTCTCTTACTCCTCATATCTCCCCTATTTGGGGAGATGGGGCGCTGAAATTTTGTTTTGCCAACAGGCCTTTCAGGGGGACGTCGGGCGAATCGTGTGGAGAAGCAGGTGAAAATTTTTCAAAAACTGTTTTCAGTTGCTTAGGGTCAGCAATTGAGGTGAGATGTGACTCGAAACAAGGGCTGGATCAACGTGCTTTCTGCACTAGATTGTCGGGGAATAGTCTCCGAGGTCAATGCAGGGGTTTAGAATTCAAAATTTCTGCCTAGTGTTGAAGAATTTTTGCAAAAGTGGGGTTTTTTGTTTTTTGCCCCTCGCTAAATATCTCAACTATTTTTGGACTTAGGCCTACAAATTTTGGGGGTCTTATAGCCCTTCCCGAGCGCTTTAAAAGTGTCAAAATATGTAGGCCAAAGTTCATCAGTTTTGAGATAATCAGGACCAAAGTTCAACATTTGACCCCCAAATACTTGTTTTCTTTTTGAACTTTGGCCCACAAACTTTTCTCGGGCTTGTAGCCCTTCCCCAGTGCTTCAGAAAAATGTCAAAATATGTTTACCAAAGTTAATTAGTTTCGAAAAAATCGATAACAAAGTTTAAAATTTGACCCCCAAAATTCCCTAACATGTTTTGGGGGTTTAATTTTGGCATAGCCTTACAGGGGGCCTTAAGGCCTACCTTAGTTTCAAATTGAGGGACCTTTCCCCATCCCCAATTTTTGGGGAATTTTTTGCCGGAATTTTTACATTTATTCAAAGACCTCAAAAAACTGCCTCCTGGGACCACCACTCTTCTGAAATTTTTGGGTGTCGGCGTCTCGCCTGTAAATGTCAAACGGTTTCCTATGGGTTTTCGGCAAAAATTTGTGGTCACACTGTGCGCTTGTTTGAAGGCTGACGGTTTCTATTCTACGGGGTCACGTAGCCCCCATGGCCTTCTACCGAAATCTGTGACGAATCTGTGGCTAGCAGTTCATGTCAGCTGCTAGAGGGCGCAACTGGAATTTCTTTGGACCTCGATATCTCGGTCATTTTTCAAGATATCATCGCGATTTTTTTGCTGCGCGGTAGGTCTTCTTTAGGGCTACAGATCCCCCAATTGAATTTCTGGTTTGGGGGTCAGCCGTCAAAAATGAAAATTGTTTTCGAGTTAATCGTAAAGATTTATTGCAATAAGAAAATTCTCCAGATTTTATTAGAAGATTGATCGAGACTCCGTTTACTCCATTTCCCATTTTGAGACTCCATTTCCCATTGGGGACAATGGGTTAGATTTCAAGATAATGGGGGTTATCCGTTTGTTTGCCCACCATGTGATATCTCCACCATTTTTGAACTTTGGCTCGCAAACTTTGAGCACTCGTAGCCCTTCCCGTGTGCTTTCCAAAAATGTCAAAATAAGTAGATCAAATTTCATAAGTGAAAAAAAATCAAAAACAAAGTTGAAAATTTGACCCCCAGAATTTCGATTTTCGTCCAATAAGTTGCTGCTCAAAAATGGTGCAAAATATGGGCAGAGTTACTATTAATCACTATTGATGTTGGTGGCGTAGCATAATGGTTAGAACGTTGGTCCTGGTCGGCGAACTTTACCTATCCTGCACTAGACTGATGAATGGTCGTGTGATCACTTTGTGGGTAAAGCGTCTGCTATAAGTCAACCGACAAGGCCAACTTAGCCTGTCATCCCTCTATGGTCGGTTAAAAGAGTAGTAAGCTATTATATGGGTTACGGAAGGTGGGGACCTTGGTACAGCTGACTGGGGCTGCCTGGCCTGGCCGCTGCACTAGCCTGTGTTTGCAGGCTGCAAGCAGTGGCTGAGCGGCCAGTGGCCAGCGGCTCTGGTCAGTGACGAAAGCGCATTAGAGGCCTGTATACGCGATGATGCGCTATACAAATTGACGATCTTTACCTTTTTACTTTGACGTGTCATTTACTTCATAGATGAAACACAACCTGCACAGAAACTACTCGTAGGAGTGAAATTCACATGTAAGTCATACTCGTACAGGACTCGTGTCTATGTGAACGGTCGCCAATTGAAATAGAATGCAAATTCGTGTTTATCCACGAACTTTTAACTTGTGTCCTGGTACTCAGATTTGTGCTCATGTTTATGTGAATGCATGTGTTTAGCATATATGTATATGTGTAGTTGATGTGTGAGATGCAGAGTTTCATGGATTTGTTGTCATCATCGTCCTCGTCAGCAGAAGAATCTTCTTCCTCAAACCTGAACGCTGTCGATGACGTCCGCCTTCCGACGGTCACCCCGCTGTCAGCTGATGTGTCCATCAATGTTGTCTTACCTTCTTTCTTGACTCAGCGAAGGAGTTCTATGGCAAACCCGGCAAAAGTATTGGCAGCTGACAATGTTACCGTTTCTTCCTCGCAGAGTTTACCAAGTGATTATGGCTTACCAACCGTTTCTGAGTTATCAGGCAACATATCCACGGCTTACGACGGCATAAAGCTCGACTTAACTTCTTACCTGACTCAGTTGAATTCCGTGGTTAAGTCGTCTGACAATCTTACAGCTGTTTTCCCAGAACATTTACCAGTCGATGCAGAGATTGAAGAAGAGTCTGGTAGAGTTAGGAATGCCACAGTAACCGTGTGCGATAAGTACTGGACGGAAAACACACTACCACAGTCTTGCAGTGAGGTTTTGGCAAATTGTGCTACTAACAGCGAAGATGCAGAGGATGATGGACTAGAAAAGACTGAAGAGAGATTTGTGGTCGTTAATGCCACAGTGACACAGTGTGATGCTGCGGACAATCCTGCTGCTGAGCATTTACCAAACGAAGTGATTGCTATTATCACTACTGCTACATCATCTGTAGCAACCTCAGCACTGATAGCTGATAGTACTGCCGCAGGAACAGTGCATGATGTTGTACAGTCGACTGCAGCTTCATCAAGTGATGATGATGATGATGATGATGATGCTGAGTGCTTGCTTACTGCAGCAAGTGCAGTCATAGTGACCGAAGCAGGTGAGTCTGAAGCTGCAAGTTATCACAGCACCTGCAACTGTGCACCAGAATGCCACGTGCAGTTGAGCCACGACCATGATAGGTTTGTTACTAGTATCCTACTACTGCTGCTGCTGCTGCTGCTAGGCGCCTTTAATAATAGGTGCAAGTGGTCTAGTGGTAGAGTTTTGGGCTCATATCTTCCAAATTGCAGTTTGATTCTCACCGCAGGTAGTTTGCAATAAATCTTGAACAAGTTGCTAACCTGAGCTCAACTCAGTCTCCTACTCTCAGCATGATGGGAAATGAGTAGTAGCTAATGAGCTGAAGGCCTAGTGTGGCTGATTGTGGCAGTGATATGTCTGTTAGCTGCAAACCGCATGTCCTTACAGGGTGACCACTTATCTCAAAAATCTGGAAATGTGAGGGATTTTTCAGATGTCAGGGAAATGGCATACATTTTAGTGAAAATCAGGGAATTGTGAAGGAAAAAGTCTTGTCAGGGAAAATTAACCAAAAACTTTCCTATATTTTTTGCCAACAGACTTTTTAGTATCATACACTTAATACTTTATGCCAGTTATTTTATGCTATTTGTTGCAGAATGTTGCTGACTTATTTTTTAGGTTCTTATTAGTCCGCATGATAGTTTTCTGTGTGGACTTAGTTGGTGGTGTAGCATAGCGGTTAGAACATCGGTCCTGACCGGCGAACTTTCTCTATCCTGCGCCACACTGATGGATGGCTGTTTGACCACTTTATGGGTAAAGTGTCCGCTATCAGTCAACCAACAAGGCCAACTCAGCCTGCCATCCCTCCGGGGTCGGTTAAATGAGTAGTAACCCATTTATATGAATTATGGAAGGTGGGGACCTTAGTACAGCTGACTGGGGCTGCCTGGTTGGGCCGCTGCACCAGCCTGTCTCTGCAGGCTGCACGCAGTGGCTGAGCGGCCGGCGGCTCTGGTTAGTGACGAAAAGCGCATCAGAGGCGTGTATGCGACGATCCGCTATACAAATTGAAATCTTTACCTTTTTTACAGATTTGTATTTTGCTGGCATTTTTTCTTTTTTTCGTCACGAGATCCCTGAGTTTCGTTGGCCATTCGCCGCAAAATTTTGCTGCATGATCGGAAGTGTATTCAATTCTATAATGCTAGTCAAAAAATTTTAGGGGATTTTCCCCCCAAAAAAATTAGGGGCCAAAAACATGCAAAATTTGGCGTGGTTTTGGACGACTTCAAGCTTCGATGACAAATGTCTCCGGAACAGATGAAGATATTCAAAATCGGACAAGTATTTGATCTACCTTGATTTCTCCGACTTTCAGAGAAAGGTTGGGCGAACTTTGGTCCACTAATTACAGGGGGCTAGAAGCCAAATCTTATCCACCCAAATCAAATTTTTCGGGAAACCATAACACCATAGATTATGCGGCTAATGTGTTCCTGCCCTAAGTCGACACTGCACGTTCTGCATATGCTAATGCGTCTGTGTTTGGGCCACGTGACCTTGCTGCGGGGAATATCAACCTCCTAATTTTTTCCCAGCTGGAGTTGGGCTTTGCCTCATATTTCTAGTATTTATATCTTGTGTTATATTTTAGTTAGTACTGGGTTTAGATTGTCCTAGTTGAGTATTATTTAAAATGGTCAGGATTGCCATGAATTATCAGGGAATTGTCGGGGAATTTCATGGTGTCTGGAGTGGTTCAGTGATGCAGGCAGTGGATTGCTGCCTAATGTGCCATGATATCATTGTATCATTGGCTCATGCCAATCAAATGCCCTGCCACTGTAAAGCACTTCTGATCACGTGTCTGACTGAGATAGGCATTAGCAGGCCCAGCGCTGTATCAAGTACTGGACCATACAGTTACTAGTACAGTCTGGCACTGTATGTATCTCCCAGTATGCTTCTGTGTGTCTTTCTCACTGTGCCTGTGTGGCAGTGACTCAGCCTCTTGTTCATCAGAGGAGTGTCGTGGTGATGAAGAGATATCTCTAGCAGTACATGCTGCTGAGATGTTTGCACGTCGTGAGGCTCGCTCAGGCTTCAAGAATGCTGCCGATCTCATTCACCGACTGTTCGTTTGCATCTCAGGTCAGTGTCATGTCTCTGTTTCTCTGTCTGTCTGCCTATGTTTGTCTGTGTCTTGTCTGTCGGTGTACTAAGCCGATCTCATTTAGCGACTGTTCATCTGCATCTCAGGTCACAATATGTGTGGCAGTGACTCTGCCAACGCCAAGGTGAACGTAGTGAACTGGTGGAGATTAAGAGATCGCTTTTTTCTGTCTCTCTGTGTGTCTGTCTGTCTGTGCACACCGATCAATCGATTAATTAGTCAGATTGATCAGTAGTAGTAGTAGGTGTATGTGTAGTTGTAGGTGTAGTAGTAATGTTTAAATGATTTCACTTGGCAAAGATATGCACTCTCACAAGTGCCTTTTAGTTGGTTTTATTTAATGCTTCACATTCATGGTTTCAGCTGTCTGTCGTACTGTAGTCGAGTGGCGTTGATTTTTGACACTGGTTTTATTTATGTAGTGAAATTAGACAATTTAAAGATATTAGGATGTCTTGTTGTAGGTGTTTGTGGCACTGTGTATGTATTGTATGTGGGTGTGGCTAGTGATGTGATTAACATTTGTGTAATTGTGGATAATTATGCAGTGATGCATAATAGTAGACCCCTCAGCCGTGCCACCAACTCTTTTACGGCTGGCTGCAGTAAAATCTGGCTTGACGCGCCATGGAAAATTCGGCTAGCTTTGGTGCTAGCAGTTTCCGGCAGTGGTAGCAGCAGCGATTTTTCAGTGTCATTCACTCAACACTTGAATAAACACTAACTAAGTGTTCGAGTACTTTTGCTATCCAGGCTGGAGAGCATCTACTGACTACAAATGAAAAGTGCTCACACTGCAACAGTATGCTGACTTTGCACGTTTTTTGGTGAACAGCCAGCGTAGGCCAATTTGATTTTGTGCACTGTAAATTTTACTTCTGTTTTACAGATTTTAGAACGTGTGCAGCAGAAGTTCGAAAATTTTTATTTGTATTCTGGTGGAGTTTTTTTTATAATGGACATACATTGGAAATAATGTCTATCACGTTAGTGACTGGATAAAGCCCAAATGCCATTACATTGACTTTCACTGAAACTTCTCCACAGGGAAGTTTTGGTGAAAGTTGTCGGCCACATCACCAGAAAGGCCTCCTCTGCAACTTTCTTTCTCTTCTCTCTCCTCCCGTCTTCTTCACTGCCGCTTTTTCTTTTTTCCCTCAGGAGTAGGCCCCTTAAATTTAGCTACTGTGTCTTTAGGTGTAAATTTGATCCATTTTAGCCTTAGAATCTGACGTCTGGTAGCAGCAATTTTAATGATTTTTAGAATAAACTGAACGAATTTCTTGCATTTGAACACTCAAGGCAAATTGGCACAAGTTACGGCTAATAGGCTCTAAGCAACGAATTCAATTTAGGTTGACTGGGTTCTATCCCAGACTCTGACTGAGAAAGCTTATAGACTACACTGCTTTCCAGACTTCTTGCTGGATTAAAGTTTGATTTAGAATGTTATATAACGTTTAAATTTTGTACTAACAACGAAGTCACATCTGCTTTAAGCTCACATGTGTTTAGGAGAAATATACGTTTTATTGGTGTATAGATTTTGAAAAGTTTTCTAGTCTAACATATCAACTTGCAAAACTTTGAATGCCCATCGTAAATGCAGATGTTCTAGGTTGCTCTACACGACTAGCAAAGAATATTTAATCAACAGCCGTGTTTTGTTAAAATATTTTGAATAAGAGGTTCTTCCGCTACAACTGGTAAAATTTCGTGTAAATTGATCATTTGAGTAAATCAGAAAAAAGAAAAATGGTTTTTTTAAATGAAACATCGTGTATAGTGCTCTAATTATTATTATTGGATTGCTCACATTTGTATCATCAGTTCAATAGAGGGTGCCGCATGATTTATTAAGTTTGTGGTATTAAATATTCTGCACTAAAAATTAAAGTTGTTGAATTAATGCGTTAACTTAATGCGTTAATGCATTAAGAAATTAACGTGTGTTAAAAAATTAACGCACATACATAAATTTACTTAATTCTGTAAAACAGAAGTTTGATTATTCTATTAAACTGCATTTATTTGACGATTGAATGATATTCAAGTAATTAAAAACTGCTTTGTTGTCATTTCAACAATAGGCCTATAGCTGACGTTGATGAACTCAACAGGTCTGATTGATGAGTGGGTGCAGTTTGATTATTCGGTCACTGATGGCGCTGTCCGCCATGCAGTCACATCATCATCTAAGTGCTTTTGTTTGTGTATGAAGGACACATTCTGCATAAATTCTGACAATTTGGACAAAACTTATGATTCTGCTAATTAAACCATATTTAGTTTATTATGTGCTAAATTAGTTGTTAAAAAGTTTACTGCAGACAACAACTCAGCATTGTGTAACAATTTGGAGCATCTGCATTTAACATTTAGTGCGCTGATGCAAAGTAGGTGATCTGTCGCAGATCTGTTGTAAAGCTGTCTTCTGGCCACGTGTCCCTCCTGACCTGATCGTGCGCCGGACATTAGAGCACCAGATGTTCGACTGTTTCTTCGGCGCCGTAACAGTGTGGGCCGCAGTGTATGCTTGTAAACATGGCCGACCAGCCGTAGACCATCTACTCAAATGAAGTGCGTCACATGGTCGAGTGATTGACGTGTGTGTAGGCGTGGCTAATGATGATGTTGTAGGCGTGGCTAGTGACGTGATTGACATCTGTGTAGGCGTGGCTGACCAGCTGCAGACCAACTATGCCAGTGACTTGCGGCACATGCTGAAATCAGTGTTTGACAGCTACACTTGGGACGTCGTCGCGCGATCGGATGCTGCCGAAGACGCCAGCAGCTCATTGGACGACACATTTCAGCAGCAGACCTTGCCCGCTCACAACTTCGCCTCTTTCGGTTCAAATTTGAGCAGTCGGAGCATAACTAGTGATGAGACTATGCAAAACAACCACCACCATCTCCGCAGTGGTTCATCCCTGCTGGGTTGGTACATCAGTCAGTCATTTAGGCTAGTGAATAAAGTCACTTTACTGATGAGCTGCATGGATTAGTCAAATCACAACCTAGGAAACTTCTTCTGTTGTATTCTCCCCCTGTGGGATATTTTTGTTTTCATGAACTCCATTTTACTGGACCTTCAAAAATATCAGCACAGTTTTTGGTATGTTATCAAAATTTTACTGAAAAATGCTGTTTGCATTTAGCCAAAAATGTTGCAGTATCCTTGCATAAGTTCTCATGAGTACAATTCACTGTGTCAGTTTGTTTTTTATGATATGAAAATAAATAATAATAAAAAATTCCACCAACTCCTGTCCCTAATATTTTGCCTGCTGCAACAGGAAGCACACAATTTTTTTACGCCTCAAGAGAGCAGTTTAGCTTAAAAGACGTCAGTTACTAACAAAATGGTTAAACTACATTATTAGTCTGCCTGGAAGTGATAGCTTTCGGAGCAGACTTATGTTTTACTCGAGATGTTTAAAAAAAAAATTATTCCAATGCGAGGTCTCCGAGATGCGCTGGCCAATCGGCGTGAAATTTTGCACGATTGTAACGTCAGCAACGTGACGTAACGTGACGGTTGTCAATCCTGGTTTAATGTGAGCATCAGCCTCCTCTCTGACATGACATTCATCTTGATGTCCTGCTGATTGACTCTCCGATTGTCCCGATTGACCGACGTCGTCTGTGTCATGGTCAGTGTACCACGGTGAACTGCAGAGTTCTCTTTTTCTCAAGGTTCTTGGGCCGGACGGACTATTTGTCAGACGACCTTTATCGCCGTCACATCTCCCATGACTAAGCTGTGACAGGATGGATGTGGCCATTTAAGTCGGCAGTTATTGTTGTGTAAAAAACGATTAGTTCTATTGCTTTAATAGATTTGACTCAGTTTTATTGGTTTTATTGATTTCATATGGTTTTATTGATTTAATAAATAACAAAACACGGAAAACAGAATTGATAGTAGAATTATTATGGCACAATTATTGCCAGTGTAACCGCCGTACTAAAAGAAAGTGTGCTAATAAACTGTCGTTATATGCAATGCAGTTCAACAAAAAATAAGCTAGGAAAAACGCTACTGGCAGTAAGGCCACAAGATTGCGGTCAAACACTGCAGTAAAAACCCTACGCACGTGCCCAGCCAAGCTCCAGCCTAGGCCCTATAGCAGGACTGATGCGAGTCAGCTCAGTCGGGCCACGCTGCCAGTCGACAGTCAGTTTCGGTTTCTGCTAGGAATTCTGCTGGGAATTCTGTTCATTCATCGACCACTGCGATTAATGCCGGTACCTGCCCGCCGATAAGCGGTCCTACTGATGTGCAGGCAGGTCCAGCATCAGACTGGGCAACACTAGTGTCGACCCCGCATGCTCAGTCCAACCGTTTTGCAGTTCTCAGTTCGGTTACTGACGAGGAGTGTCGAGAAGAGCCGTTCACGACGGTGGTTCCATGACGAA
>Ga0209367_1008393_pt1 | contig 14122 bp, 9 predicted proteins | sample WorMetLIZISLAND2_FD_187412 | JGI IMG/M metagenome (GOLD analysis project Ga0209367, IMG submission 187412) | Marine gutless worms symbiont microbial communities from Max Planck institute for Marine Microbiology, Germany - Olavius geniculatus... ... | reverse complement strand
AGCTAGGGGTCTGGGGGAACGTTGTAAACTCCCCCAGCGGGGTCTGGGTAGAGCCCCAGCCGAAATTAAATTTGGTGGATACTAATTTTGTACATATGACATTTGACAAAATTTAATTATTTTCCACATAATCCACTGGCTAAATTTAGTGCAGTTTAAACAATATATGCAAGCAAAGGTGGCGTGGCACCAGAACTTTAAAAGTAGGCAAGGCCGTAGCCAGAATTTTTGCATGGGGGCTGACTTTTCCTTCTGTTTCCTTTTATCCTCACCTTACCACTTTTCCTCTTGTTTCTTTGTTTTTTTCTTTTTCTTTTTCCCTCTATTTTCCCTTTCTTTTTCTTAAAAGCAGGACCCCTTAAATCCAGTTAGAGGTTTGAGGGAGCGCTGTGAGCTTTTCCAGCAAGGTCTGGGGCGGAGCCCCAGCAGAGATCGAATTTAATGCATTCTGTTTTTAAAATGTGACATTTGGTGGCAGTAATTTTAATATTTTTTTCCAAATCAAATGACCAAATTTAGTGCATGAAGTTTAAATAATAAAGACAAGCAAAGGCGGCGGAACAAATTTAGAAGTGGAGGTACAAATAATATTTAAGAGAAGCGAGCAGAAAAAATGTGAACTGAATTGTCACATTAACTTTAAAAATTCCGGAAGGAGGGTTTGAACCCGGTAATCTTCCCCCCGATAAATACGGCCTTGAGAATAGCTAGGGATCTACAAGTAATCTGGAAGCAAAGCGAGCAAAAAACAAGAAATTTGAGCTAATGCTCACGAGACGCGCGAAACCCTATAGCAGTTCCGGTTCAATAGTTTAACTGAAAATTGGGGTGTTCACGCTAAGTTAATATACAAATACCAAATTCTCTATCTGGATCGCATAACTATAGTTTCGTGGCGCCACCTTGTGAATGATATAAACTTGTGTCGCAGCCCAAAATCGCCAAAAAATTTATAAAACCCCCTATTTTGGCGTTTAAGGTCATTCAAGGTCATTGAATTCGGCGCCAATCGAGAGCCAGTGTACAGGGTGGTCCAAAAAACGGCACAAAGTTAATGACACCATAATTTTGCAACCGTACATCATAGAGTCATGCGGTTTTCAGCAAAATGTTCCGAAAGAAATTCTTTACATGATTAAAGTCAGCATTTAAATACAGCAGTGAAATATTCTTCGTTATTGCCGCTGGCAGTTGAACTATGCAAAAACACTATTACCCTCGACACCACGGTCCATAAAAACGTGCCACTTTTATTTTTTCAATAGCTCCGTGAAACATTGACCGATTTTAATAATTTTTGGCATGCGACATTAAAAGAAACTTTACGTAAATGTCTGCAGTTTTGGCCACCTCGCCCTAAGGTTGTCGCTACACTACCTTGTGAAATGCAGAAGTCGTATTTTGACCATTGACAACAATCAATTCATACTGAGCATGAATGCGTCAGCTCAGAAAATTACTGAAACGGCAAAATTATTGAAAATTTGTTGCTTCATCTTTATTTTAACATTCTAACCCGACAAACGAAAATGATACATCAACAGCGAGTGACCAGCTTGAGTCATACAGTTTCTGAACGTGCTGTTGGCAAATGGTGTCAACGTCTACCGCTTGCGTTTGTGCTGCAGGAGGACATTTTGAGCACATGCTGAAATGAAGATGATATAATGTGATACGTGTTATTTTTTGAGTGATAATAATAGCTAAATTGCGTTTGTCGCTATTCAGTTTATAATTTCTTAGCCGACGCATACGCTACCCGATAGGAATTCATTGTTGTCAATGGCCAAACAGCAACTTCTGCATTTCACACGGTAGTGTAGCGACAGCCTTAAGGTGAGGTGGCCAAAACTAAAGACCTTTGCGTCAAGTTTCTTCTTAATGTCGCATGCCGAAAATTAGTGAAATCGGCCACGAAGCTATTGAAAAAATAATAGTGGCAAGTTTTAATGGACCAAGGTACATTGAAGGTAATTCTGTTTTTCAATAGTTTACTTGCCAGTAGTAAAACAAAGAATATTTAATTGCTGTATTTAAACAATGACCTTAGTCATGTAAAGAATTTCTTTCAGAACATTTTGCTGAAAACCGCATGACTCTGTGATGTACGGTTGCAAAATAATGGTGCCATAAACTTTGTGCCGTTTTTGGACCACCCTGTACAATTTCCTATTAGTGATTAATAGTAACCTAGGCCCTATCTCGCACCGTTAGTGACATACATCGACTTATTGGCCAAAAAGCGCAAATTTTGCCCACCCCCTCTCATTTAGTGCCTTCGTTCGGGGTGACCCCCTTCGAATTTATGGAAAAGCTTTACGGATCCTGAAACTAGAGTCTTCCAGGCAGCCGACGGTAAAAATTTGGTGATCCTAGCTTGCACCGTTTTTGACTGATCCACCTGTGTGACAGACAGATGGACAGACGGACAGACGGACAGACGGACAGACAGACAGACAGACAGAATTGCGATGGCTAAGACGCGCTGAAAGCAGTAGCTGCTTTCGCGCGTAAAAAATTGGAGCTGTTGTAGGCAGAATTGTTGCGTTCTGTGCAATGCGTTTTTATATAATTTTCCAGCGAAAAACTAAGGTTTCAATTTTTTACTTCCCCGCAGCTTTTTTTGCCTCCACCTGTCAATGGAGTGGATGCTCCTGGAATCCATTGATTCTAAGATTTGCAATGCAACTGACTGGAAAACCTAATTATTATTAAGCGATATTTAGACCTACAGGAACGGTAGTTCCCGGCGGTCTTGTGTTCTATAACGTGCTTTTTCCTTTTTGGCGCAAAATCTCCGAGCTCCGTCGGCCGATCGCCGTAAAACTTTGCTACAGTAGCGCTGTTTGTACAGGTAGACACAGCTTAATGTCGCGAAATAACCACATATTAAGTCAAAACACCTTGGCCTTGTAGTAGCACCAGGCGCCTGTCTGTTTGGACCTAAATAACCACTAACTGCCAAAAAATGAACGCAAATAAATTCACAAATTATGAGTGACTTTTTTGTTTACGTATTTTATTTTCTAGTGTTTGAAATGTTTATTTTTTAAAATCGTATTAAAACAAATTTATTGCTATACGTGTGCTAGTGAAAAAAAATTAATATTTTTTAAAATGTGACAAAATGTAAGAGCTTTTGGATTAGGCCTACTTTGCGTATTATTATAGCATTTTATGTCATTTTGTTGCCTCTGGGTGTAATACCAAAATTAACGCATAAAGTGAGCATGCCGTTGTTGCATTCTGTTCTATGGAAAAATCAAGGCATGCTTGTGTTGTTCTTCGTCACTAATAATTTTATGTCATGTCACTATTCTTAGTCTACCTTAGTTTATAGCGAACGAAACCAAGCAACAAATTAACCGATAAAAAACAAACAAGTTTATTTGAAATAGTTATGCAGTAACCAATAAACGCAGTGCACAGTAAGTCCCAGTAGTTTAAATACCGGTACTGTTTTGGCTTTTCTGTTTTGCCATAGGCTTACAATAATAAATTGTGATTGCAGACTTACACACTTCAACACAAAAATTTAAAGTTGGTTGGCAGATGGACATTGGACGATAAAATTAACTTATCATTAGGTCTAATATGACTGTGTCGTGAAACCACAACATAATTAATTAAGTTAATATTATTACTGAATAGCAATCTTTAAATGCAGCAAACAGTTCTTTCGACATAGATTTTTACGTCTTCGCAAAAAAGTATTTAGCAACGAATGCGTTCAAACACGCTATTCCGAGTTTTGTTAAAATTGTCCATTTTTGGACTTAGGCCAACTCCGGTTTTAACACAGACCTTTGTAATTATTGTGAAACTTTTATAGATCGAGTGCCCTTTTTATTGCAAGCTATGCAATGGCAACGAATATTATTGACTTAAACTGCCAAGCATTCTGAAAGACTAAATCTGTCCGCGGTAGTCGCCGTGACATGCTGCAATATTTACAGCAACGACGTCAGCGTCGGCCAATAACAATCGGCTTTGCTGTGCCTGTCTGGCAGCAGCTGTTAGCAGTACGGTCTTTTCTCGTAATGGTAAAGTATCGGACAATCCGGTCCTGTGATCTTGATTTTTGACCTGTGACCTTGAAATTTGATATGATTTCTGCGGTTGTCGAAATACATGTAAGTACGAAATTTCATCAAGCTAGGTACAGCGGTTCATGAGTTATTGCAGTAACAGAAAAAAAAAACAAACACATAAACAAGAAAAAAGTCGTAGGGACAATGCTGAAAACACTATTTTCGTCGCTACCGCGGATAGTAATAGTTTAAAATTAAACATCATCATTTACCTGAAAAAAGCGTCTTGTTGATTTTAATTACAGCTGTAGGTTCTGGCTATATTGAGAAACGACATTTTAATGATCGCTTCGTTTGTGTTTTAGATGATCTGATGACACTAGCTGATGTTATATATGCAACGCGAAAACTGGCGCGTAGATGTGAAGACTTCTATGCATGCATTCGTTATGCCTACGAGTGCCTATCAACCGCATTTCGTCTGACAATCATTAGGCTAATTAATTTAGTGAATATTACAGCTTCAGTTGTGTAATATTGTTGATGTTGTTAAGGTAATAAATGAAAGTAAATAAATAAATGAAAATAAATAAAAGGCAATAAATTGAATTTTGTCAGTTTTAATTGCCCCTTCTCTAAACAGCAAGAGCAAAAGTACTTTAAATTTAGATTAGATTAACTATTCTACGGCAGTTGTTTACTTTTTAAATTTGATACTGGTAAATTGACAAAATTTCACTTTTTTCCCGTAAACTTTCGTTTGTGAGTCAATTGTGATTTTTATGTTAATTTTATGTTAACTATTTAATGTGTTTTGTAAAGCATACTTTTTGTTGAACAGTTAATATTTTTCGTAAATCACATTTGCTGGTCGGCGAAACATGCCCGGACTTGTTGCTAGTGATGTACATCGCCCTGACTGCGTAATGCTGACGAACAGTAGGTCGTCTGGCGAAAGTTATCAACCTGTCCTCAAATTTTAATGATTCAAAAAGCGTTTTTGCAAAGATTTACGTCTTATGAGTCATTATCTGTAATAAAATTGTTGGGTTTCTGTTATTTTTTTGTTGAGGGAGATTTTCTTACAGTAAAACTTGATGGATCGGCGTTGCAGTCATTAATTATCGATTTAACTTAGCATCATTCAAGTTTTAATGCAAGCGAAACAGAATTTGTCAACATCAACATCTGAACCGGAAAAACATTAAACTTCACTAAGTAACGTAATGTATTCACAAATGCAAGCTATAGTAATCACAGTGTGTCAATATTCTACGCTTGTTTACGTTTTCGTGTTCAATGAAATGTCAGCAATTAGATGTGAAATATATGACCAGGTAACATAGCTAACACTAACTCTAACCCTAAAACATAACACTAACTCTAAACCCTAACTCTAACCCCAATCCTAACCGAAATTTTTGCTCACGAGTGATTTAAAGTGGCCTGGTGTTACCTAGCGGCCATCGGTAACACCGGGCCACTTTAAATCGCTCGTGAGTAAAAATTAAGCAAAAAACCGCAAATTTTTTTTAGATATCGACTAATAAGATGAAGTAGTGTGCAAAAAAGTAATTTAGAATGCATTGATCCGAGGACAGGTTGGTAACCCTTGGCTGGTCGTCTGTGGTCTGTGCTTAGAGTTGACACTTATGGAGGTGCACGATACTGTGCCGGCTGGCGATGGCGGCCCCTATGCAGCTGCACTACCTCGTCTGGTGCAGGAGACCGAACTGCAGAAGAGTCTAGCTGATGAAAAGATGCGCTCAGAGCAGCACAAGACACACTACCAGATACTAAAAGCCGAGCATGCCAGGTGATTTGAACTAAAGTTTTGGCGGTGAAACAATATGATTATTTACCTGCAAATTTTTGATAGCAATGAACTGTGGTTATCTAACTGAATTTAAATTCTATGCATTTAATTGTGCGAAGAGTTTGTTGTTGCTGCTTTTGTTCAAAAGTTCAAGTGAAAATTCGTGTTGGCACTATAATTATTTGCCGAAATTTGTGCACAGGAGCTGTTATATGCAGGTCCTGTTTTATCATGCAGTTAACCTTACTAGCAGTTTCCGGCTCGATCGTGCCTTTAGGACCGGTCAACTGTAACAACTCTATAGATATTATCCATACTGTATTAAGCTGCCATCAATCAGCTCTTTATAGTCCCATTCAATACAGTTAGCACTCTGTTACATTACATGCTTTTCATGTTTTCAAAGATGCAGTTAATTTTTTTTTAGTTTAAGTTGGTTTGGAACTGATAATTTGCATTTTACTATATCTATGGCAGGCTTCAGGATGAATATGCAGCACTGCAGAAGGAGCTGAAGTCGACAGTGGAAGACAGCCAGCTTGTCCAAGAGAAATACACCAAATTACTGGTGGACACTCGGTCACAACTTGCTGACAAAATAGCAGAAAATGAGCATCAGGTTGTTGACTCAATTGGTGTTGAAGCCAATGGCAGTATTGAAATGTAAAAACACTAGTGCAAAAAGTAAAAATATGCGGTGTAGCAGTTATGTAAAATATTGTGCAGTATGGTAACAAGGATTACAGTGTTATCACTTTAGCAGTTCACTGTTAATACCACTACTAATCTATTCCCAACCTGTCACTAGAGCCTTTGTCCTCACTCTGTTATGCCTTATCTCCACAACATCTGTCTCCATTGCCACAGTTTCTCATCAGTGAATGTCACTTGCCAGCCGCACAGCCTTTTGGTTTAGTGTCGGGTGGATTTTAAGATGGCCAGCCTGGACTACTTAGCATGGCTCCAGCTTAACTGGTCATCGACTGTCAGCTGGTCTCCGATGAAGGTCATCGTCAGCTGCGTTCTGCCAACTCAGTGATTTGTGTTGTCAGACGAACCTGCAGCAGCTATGGAGACAGATGTTTTGCTACTGTAGGTTCTAGGCTGTGGAACAACCTTCCCGCTCATCTGAGACAAACTAGCTTTGAACAGTTCAAGTGGCTGCTAAAACACATTTTTGATCGGGTGCTGAGATAACAGTGCATTGTGGCTAATTGTTAAGTTGTGCCTGCCAAGTCATCTTACTTGTTTACTAATCATAATATCAGTGAGTGCACCATGAGGTTTTAGTCCATCTCCCATCTAAAACAAAGAAGTTTACAGTCCATGTAGTGTACACTGTAGGCAAACTGAGTGAATGCTGATGGATCAACATGTTTTTACATAATGTCTTGTAAGCTTGAATCAGATCAGATCACATTGTAATTATCTCTGTTTTCCATTTGGCTGCCATGCCTTCCAGCTTCAAGGAAGCATTGAGTCTATGATAGACAGCAGCATATTTCATCGGCTTTGAAGTTTTGAATATTCTTTGGACTTTGTTGCACAGAATGCACACATTTTACCATATCTATTTTTAGATGCCACCCTGAACATTTTTTCTACTTCTTTGTCTACCAGCAGCACTTTGGCATGCCAAGCTTGACTGTCTGGAGGATAACAGGGAAGATTATTAGAACTACCATTATTGTTAATTACATATGCACGCGTATAATGGAGTTCTTACAGTTTTAGGTTTAGCACATTTTTTCTGTTTTATGTAAAGGTTTCTGTAAAGGTTAAATTGTTTGGTTTTTTTTTATTGTAAAGGTTAACCTTTGTTTTAATATTATGTGTTAGTGTGCTGTCTGCCTGCAAAGGCCGTCCCCGAAATGACCTATACTGTGTTGGGTGGGACGTTAAACCCTACTCACTCACTCACTGAAGTCATCACTTACTTGGTGGTGGATGAGCTGGGAAACCTGTTGTCTGGGAAGCTCTGTTGTCACTAAAGCTAGTCATCAGATTGCAATGAATCTAAACATGTTGTCTGTTTTAGATTTTAAATCCAAGGATGACAGAGACGCTAAGAGCACAGGTGTTGACTGAGGTTGAGAAGCCATTCCGTGACAAGTTGTCTCAGGTGGATGCCGAATTGGAAAAGTCTCGCAGTGACTATAAGAAGCTCAAGTATGACTACACGTTCCTCAAGTCTGAGTACGAGCATGAAAGCTCCGAACATAAACGCATCATTGATGAACTCATGTTGAGATATGAAGCCGAGGTTAGTTATCCAGTGCAGGCAGCAAGATTATTATGTTATACAAAATTTGTCAAATTGTCGACATTTTGGCATCTGCTGCTGCCTTTCTTAGTACTAAGAGACTGCACAATGTGGATTATCCTTGAATTGCTGATGTTTTAGCAGCCACTACTGACTTTTGTAATTGGAGAAGGCTGCAAAGGTTATCGAAATGTGAAAAAAATTTAAGTAACATAGCTCATTGTCACTGTTTCAGCCTGTGAGTTTATTTAAAGCAGTGCAATTATCGTTTCTGGCTTAATCTTTTTAATATGCCATGTCCCTTGAAAAATATGTCACTGTTAGTTTACTATGGCATATTAAATGTTAGCTGATTGTAATAATTTTTTCACATTTGCATCCAGCAGTGTACTGAGATGCTGCCACCTCAGCTCAAATCTGTTTGCACACTGATTTGTGAAATTTAAGTGTTCAACTGTACAACATTGCATCTGTGTGAGCTGTCCCAGTTTCTGGATGACAACATAGCAACAGATTCCAGGTAGGTTAGTAAGCCAACTGTCAATTTATTGAAAGTTGCATTAAATACTTAAAAAGTTAGCAGAATGAACGGAAGTCAACTGAAATTGCACTTCAGTTTAGTTGTGCCTAATGAGTCTCTGTAGCAGTGATGATTCGATATATTGAAAATATCATATATCATTTTCAATATCGGTATATCGTATCATATCGTATCGTCAAAAAATATCAAATTTTTCGATATATCACAATATTTTTGTATATACCACGATATTTTTGATATATTGTGATATTTTATGCCAGAACTTTATATTTTCATTACTGCATTGTTAAAATAACGAGAATAAATGGAGAAAATGGCAAACTAACCAATGCAAACAAACTATAGTGTCATAATTTAATGACACTCACGACAGTCAATAGTTAATTTTTGAGTTCATGGACACATTTTAGCATCTACTTAAAGCAAAGTGTCTTGCTGAACGTTCACAGCTTGTTCTTGTGCTTGTATAAGATTTACATTCTTATCATTTTAAAAATATCGATATCGCGATATTTTCAAAGTATTGTATTGAAATTGAAATCCTGATATTGAATCATCACTACTCTAAACTGAAATGCCAGTTTAGTTACATCTACAGGAGTGTCCAAAGCAAACAAAATGAACCAAACCGAACTGAGCAGTGGCCAAGTTGAGGAATTGAAAGTACAAATCAGAGTTCAACAAACTGGCTATTTAGTTTGTTTCATCGCAGTTTTTTTGCAAAGTGTCCAAGGCGAGTTCAGTGCATTTCATTTGCTTTGCACGTGCTTTTAAATGCATATGTCTAGGTGAGTAACTTGCGTCGTGAGCGTGACGAAATGCTGACGCAACAGCAGCATGATTCTACAACCGACGCGGCGCATATCCGCTCGGTGCAGAGAGAGAACGTTCAACTCAATGTCAAGTTGAAGAGTTTGCTCACTGAGCTGGAGGAAATTCGCAGTCAGAGGGAACATGCAGGAATGCAGGCCGATAATGTCACTAGGCTACAGGTCAAACAACTCGCCGAACTGTCAGCCGCTGTTAAAGCACTTGAGGTATGATCTCCTGGTCTGTTAGTTTCAGTAGTAGACTCAATAGTAGTTGTAGCAGCAGTAGGAGTAGTAGTTGTTGTAAAAATCAGTTATCGTCATAGGGTTAGTGATGTCAGATTTTCTGTGCTCTACTATTATATTTTCATTTTTTACATCTTTCGTACTCGTTAATATTTATTTCAGTCATTTCTGGTCTTTGGTGCTCATTGCTGTCATTACTGGGGTGTATTTTATTTTTTGATTCTGTGTGTCTCAATACTCATTCATTGTTCTATTTTTATAAACAGAACTGAAGTAATATATATATATATATATATAATGCAGTTTACAGTTCTGACTGATTTGTGTGTTCTCATGTTCATTTCTAGAGCCACATTGTGACTTGCCTGTAGTAGATGCCATTTTATTGTTTTTTAATGGTTTGTTAATTTATTACACAAAGTAGTTCTTGATTTTGATCAATGATGGGGGAAATCCAGTATTATTTTTAAACTGAGTCCAGCATGGAATTTTAGTAGGAAAAGGGACAGGTTTAAAAATCAATTGGTTGAGCTGTGGTTGAAGAGGCAGCATGTGCTGCAGAGGCAGATGCAGCAGGCTTAATAATTTCTTTTTTTGCAGACGATCGATGCTTATGTGTGGTTGTTATGTGGATGGATGAGCAGTGATTACTTTTTCGGAGTGAACCACTACAAACATGCACACAGACCGTGGGCCATAAAAGAATTTGGCACTTTACTTTTGTCTATATCTTCGCCAATTATTGGCTGATTTTCAAAACTTTTTCACTGGCACACTCTGTGGACAATTTGCAATAATGTGATTATTACACATCCCACCACATGGTTAATGTGTCTCTACACTACCTTGTGAAATATAAATGTAAGCAAAAACTAACGATAATAACATAAATTTAGGGAAATGATCAAACACTTTAGACTAACATTGCAATGAATAATCCGTACAATGCTAGACTTTGTTAAACCCACACAGTTTAGTGTCATACAGATCGTTTACTGCAGTGTTGGTCTGAAGTGTTTTTCTTCAAGTTTACCAAAATGTTTGTTTGTTATTATCATTATCAATGCATATTTCATTGATATTTTCACAAGGTAGTATACACATTTATGGTGTGGTGGTATATGTAAAAGCACATTATTGCAAATTGTCCACAGAGTGTGCCAGTGAAATAAACATTTTGAAAATTGGTCAATAATTGGCGAAGATATGGACAAAATTGAAGTGCCACATTTTTTGGCCCACCCTGTAGTATGTCTAATGAGGAAAGTTCATACAAGTAGCTGCTACTGCAGGGTAGTAGCTGTAATAGTAGTAGTTATAGTTGTTGTTGTTGTTGTTACACAGACGGAGAAGCAGTCGCTAAGGTCACAGTGTGAATCATTACAACATGAACAGAGCATCTCCAATAAGGAGAATTCCCGTCTGCTGTTGCATACTCATGAACTGGAAAAAGAAAACTCGGCTCTTCGCGGTCGAGCTGAGGAGGCTGTACACAGAGGCAAACTTGATGTCAGCAATGTCAGAGTTGAAATGCTGCGAGAACGAGGCGACATTGAACGAGAACGAGACAAGCTGCACTCCCAGCTTCAAGGTTATAGTAGTAGTTGAAATGTTAAGGAAACAAGGCATCATTGAATGAGAAGACAAGTTTCGGTCACCGTTCCAAGATAGTAGTAGTAGTAGTAGTCAGTGTGGCAGTAGTAGTGGCGGCAAAAGCAGTGGCAACAGGAGCCCCAAAGTAGACCATTTGGAAGCAATTTGCAACGTCTGAAGTATTGTAGCGGATGAATCACATGAGTTAACGATACCTACCATAGAGTGTTGTCAACGTTTTCTGGCCATTGTCACCATACAGTGCAAATTTTTGCAGCTTTGACTATTGGCTTGTGCATATGGCTGTTAAAGATGTTTGTTATGTGACTTTCTGTGCTTGCAACTGATGTCATAAGTTATGTTAACTACTTAGTCTTCTGGTTTTCTGACATTGACATTTTAGGAGGTATTGCATTTTTCAAGTGTAGTAGTTGCCATTGTTACAACTTTACCTAGGGAATATTATTTACAATTAGTTTTGTTTTGTTTAACACAATTGACGTTAATCAGTTACCAGTAGAGACGTTTATCAATTTTAGTGCAGGGGTAAGCCGTCTGCTAAGCAAGCATGTGTTTAGTCATTCAGTGTTTTCCGGGAGACAGTCGATGGTGTAGTGTCAGTGTAATAAGTGTATGTAGGATCGGTGTATTCAGTCTTGGTGTACATAGTGTCAGTGCATGTAGTCTCAATGTACGTTGTTTGCTACGTGCAGACGCACTGGCGGAGGTTGATGTATGGAAGCACACAGCATCTCAGCTTGAGGAGTCAGTCGTTGATAAAGAGCGCGAGATACAGCGACGGCTGCAGGCTGTACGGGAGGAAGAGTGGCAGAAACTGCACAAACTGGACTCCGACAAGTAGGCACTACCACCACTAGGCTACTACTACTATCACTACGACTGTTACTGCTATTATCACAAACTGGATTTAGACAAGTACAGAGAATAATTTTGTGTATTAGTGAGCAGCAATGGTCACAAACAGCCCAGCAGTCACTGAGTTATGATGATACTATTACTACTGTTATTACTTACTTCTACTACCAGTACTACTACTATTGCTGCTGCTTCTACTATTACTACTAAATACTGTACTATTGTGTCTCTGTGGTGTAAAGGATGGAGTTGGAGTCGAGGGTTCATGAGTTGGAGCAGCAAAAGCTGGACTCGGATAGTGCCAGGCTTGATGCTGTTGAGAAAGCCGAAGAACGAGTCAAAAACGCCCTTGAACAGAAGGATGCCGCAGAGAGAGAGGCTCTGGTCACTCGGTATTTATTAATCGACTCACTTATTCAATGCTAAGCCTTCACCCGGTGAATGCTTGGTGGTGTAATTGTAGCATGTCGGGCTGGTAACCTCAAAATTGCTGTTTCGACTGTTGCCCGGTGCACTGCCTGGTATCAGCCCTGGGCAGGTTGTTCGCACGCATGTGCCTCTGTTTAACAAGCAGTATAATTTAGTACCAGTCAGAGGGTGATGACACTCGTGGCTGAGTAAGTAACCATGTAGGTCTGTCATTGCACTGGCCATGCGTCACGGACTCGGTGGTCTATCCACCTATGGGCTCAGTGGCCACGACCGCGAGATGAGCACCCCGCCTAGTCCCTATGCTTCGGAGGGGCATGACTAGGGTTTTCAACCCGGGTTAACCCGAACCCGAAAACCCGGGTAACCCAGAGTTTTTTCAAACCCGAAAACCCGGGTTTGGAGAGCTTGCAAACCCGGGTTTTCGAGTTTGAATTTTGACCTACATTATGTTTAATTACATGTTAAAATAACTCGGCAGAATACGCAGTGGACGCTGTCAAACTGGTTTCTCGCAGATTTATTAATAATCAATAATCTGTACCTTGCCGCCGAGCAAAGGGTTCCGTGCGAAAAACCGGCCGATCAAAACTCGGCAGAGAGCCTCCGACGAGCCTTTGGGACTGAATGGGTTAACAGTTGTTTGAGCCGCGCGTACAATTCATAGTTTGCAGGAATGACTCGACAGTCGACATTTCAAATCGGACTTGAAACGTCATGAACTCATGATTCGTTGGCTCGGTGAAATTTGGCGTCCGTGAAGCGCGACTTCAAGGACTCCCTCTCGTATTCAGCTATCGAAAAAAGACGTGCACACGCCAAAGTTGCAGACTGAAGACTCGCTTTTACAGTGCTGCATGGTGAACTGTGGAAGGTTTTCTTAATTTTGGGATTGATTAGGCCTACTCACATTTGACTTGTTGCGATGCAGAAAATATAGTTGAAGGCTTACGTGCAAAAAGTGCAGATTGGTGAACATGACGTGGTTGGTAAGCTGATTTTCACATGAATACATCGATATTTATTAACACCGAATTCCCCCGTGTTGTTTTTGTATAAGTTCAGCAAATGAATAGTGAGTCTTTGCTGATATAAGTAATAAGTGTGTACCAAATTAAAACATCAGTTATTTAACTGAAATAGAAGATCAAGTCACAGAAAAGTCAAAGGCTTCCGTGCAAAACAGTATCTACTTAATTGATTTACCTGGCCTTTGATAGACTGGTCTTCACGCGAAAAGCTTTGCCCAAACGACCTGCGCAAGCTGCACAACGAGCATCCGAACTGGCATTGGGCATGGGCATTCGCAATTTTGCAGTCCAGGTCGCTAAGCAAAGCTATTTGACGTATTCAAGTTCAACAGTCTGATTGTCAGAACGTCGTCATTGATTTTCATTGATATTCTGATAGTAGACACGTTTTGAATGATTGACTATCAGTTGTTGGACCAACGGAGTTAGCATCGTCAGACATCATCACTGTTCCGTTCATCCAGTCGTCAGTCTCATAGCCGTTTCA
>Ga0209367_1008392_pt1 | contig 14122 bp, 9 predicted proteins | sample WorMetLIZISLAND2_FD_187412 | JGI IMG/M metagenome (GOLD analysis project Ga0209367, IMG submission 187412) | Marine gutless worms symbiont microbial communities from Max Planck institute for Marine Microbiology, Germany - Olavius geniculatus... ... | reverse complement strand
CAAAAAAAAAATGTGGGAAGGGTAAAATTCCGATTTTTTTTGACTTTGCCATTTCTAGCTACCTCACATCGAAACTTAGCACTGATGTCTTGTACGGTTGTACCTGCTTTCTGTTTGAGGTCGGCGTTACCCTCCCCCCTCCACTCCGAACACGCTGAGTGTTTTGCAATTGTTGTGCAACAGTTGTACATGTAGGCACCTTCTAAGATCGTTTAAAAGAAAGCATATTTCTATAGTTAGCTAACGAGTCGTCTACATGTGGTTTCTACAGAACACCCCGCTGCTGAATCGCGACGAGAGACGGGGCAGCGGTTAATTGGCTTCTGTTGTCAGCGCTCAGCACTAGCGTCGGCAACCGTAGCGCCAAGTTAAATGTTTTCTTCGTTGATTCTCTGGATGTGTTTGATTGAGTGGCACTAACGCTCAGTGGCAGAAAACAGAGTAGACGTAATATATATTTTAGTATGTCAAAAAAAATTTATTTTTGAAAATTTTAATATTTGGGGCTGGATGACCCCCAATCTCTGTAGTTTATCAAAATGAAATGCATTCGTTATGAACCCCATTTGGAGAAATGTAAAAGCAAGATTAAAATTTTGAGCACTCGTAATATCTTTTGTCGGAAATTTGCAGCAGTCCGTCGAAAAAATGCAACTTTTTGCCCCAGCTATTTTAACTCACGAAGCCACTGCTAATGTCGTTCGAATCTGCACATTCTACTTGAACTGTTCAATGTGCATTCGCAATACACGGCGCTATACTATACAACTTGTTTTAGATGAGATAACATTGCGTCAAATCAGAAAAGTTATGTTTCAGTACCAGTCTAAACTAGTCTCCCCCTATTTAACTAACTGATTTTTTTTCACAAAACTCATAAAATGTTGCCATATGACAATTAATTTTCGCAAAACACTTGAATTGAACGTAGGCGTTGGACATATTAGAATATACGTGTTGGTCTATTATTCATTTTCATATCATGCCGAGGTAGCCGGAAGCATATAGAGATAACCGATCTCTGCGTGTTTTCCGTTACCACATGCCATGCTGACGGATACTAAATCCATTTTATTTCGTCCTTAATTACACATACACCACCTACGTCAGCGCCAAGACTTCAAAACTGAAATGAAATACATCCTTACGTAAAACTCGTACAAAATTTGTAGATCTGTGACCTTTAAACGTGCCATGTTTAAGATGTTCATATATGTTTTTTTTTACATTTTTATAAACCTTACTGTTTTGCCTTTGAAAATTCGACGGTCCGTCATACTTATGAAACTACATGTATAAATGCATCACTGTATTAGTGTAGGCGTATGCTCTTGAAGTATGTAATTTGCTAAAAATTAATTTACAGTCTCTTGATTTTACTATCAATAGATTTGTTAATTATTCCGAAATTATTCCGAACGAGTGATATGTGCGTGGTTGCCTATTGTCAACGTCAATGTTTCATGTAGACCTGCCTAGCGTGGTTATTCAGAGACAATTTGAACAATTCGAATGCATAATCGTTAGACAAGACTTCATCTTTTTTCCTATTTTAATTGAGTTTGCTTACTACCTTTATAAAAGTCTATTTTGTACGATTCATTTTCCATAGACGATTCTGACCAACGGTCATCCAAGCTCAGTTTTTAACTTTCATTTTTAATCCCTAAGATTTCTGGCAAAAACAGAATAATAGCATCAATATATTATTATTGTCGCTGATGTTACAATCGTAACAGGCCGATATAAAACTAGAAATACGTTCTGTGGAATTAGGTATTCGTCCCATTGCCACGCTATATAGCCTAGCAGCTACGTTTCAGCGTTTCAGCGTTTGACGCTTTTGTTGTCACTATGACGTCACGCCACTGCACGCACACGCAGACAGAACGATGGACTAAAATTCAGACATGCCTAGACGTGTCTTTCTACCATGGGCATTAACATTCACTGCAATATACGTGGTGTCAGCACGGACTGGTGTACTACACGGTTTCGGCTTGTGACTTCTGTTTTTGTATTATTATTTCAAGTATTTAGAATGGCTAGTCTTGTAAGGGCCAGTCTGGAATTCAACACGCGATAATATCGCCCCTATACTATTTTTGCAGTTTTCGAGTTTTGACTCATATCGCCCATACATAGCTTTGTAAACTGTTAAAGTTTTTTGCTCTGATTTCTGCTGTTTTAGTCGACTTTTGTCAGAATTTTTGGTATTTAATTTTATGATAATAAATTAATTCACTGTTTTAGAATACCTCCGGGCGAGCAAAGGAAGTTGGTGCAAGGAAAAAAAATATGTGTGATGTAACAATGTCTGAGACATTTTAAAACATGCTGTGCTGCAGCCAATTTTGTCTTTGAATAAAAACGGTTGGTGCCATGACAACAGGGGTTTTCAGGAAAGAAATTTACATGACACGCATAGCCTGGGCACGAAAATAGGGGGTAGGTGAAAACAGCGTGCAATTATTATCTTTTGCAGGAGATAAGTTATAGTCAATTTTGTCCCAAAATTCGTTTCCATGGCAACGGGGGTCAACCGGGGAAAAATTTAAATAACACCATCGGATAGCGCGGGCCCGAAAATATAGGAGTGGGTGCAAACAGGGAGTAATTATTATTTTTCACGGGGGCCGAGTTGTAGTCAGTTTTTTTTTGTCCCAAAATTTATTGCCATGGCAACAAAGGTCGGCATGGGAAAAATTTTAACGACACCATCGGATAGCCCGAACCCGAAAATAGTGGTAAGTGCAAACAGCGCGCAATTATCTTTTATGGGGACCCAGTTATACCGCTTTGATATCCCCATAGGCCGTAATGCAAATTTAAAAAAATGGGGTAAACTAGGAAAAGGAGTTATCAGATTTTTATCCCAAACAAACTCGATCTTACTTTTTGGGTCCCGAATCACTGTGCAAAATTTCATCAAAATCGAACCAAAATTGCGGCCGTAGGAGTGTTTACAGACATTATGACAGTGTGACAGAAGTGATTTTATAATCTGTTCTATGCAATGCTTAGCAATGAAACAGATAAAAAAACTGTCGGAGTTAACAACATGTCATAAAAAACATCGTTATCATAAGACGCACAATGAAACAAATGTCCTAAGCACAAAATAATGAGCACAGGACGTAACTTCGTAAGCATTAACGCCAGTTTCTATACACAAACGCCTGATTTCTTACAATAGGTACCGTAACTTAGACAGTGACTGCGTGTAAGAATAAAATATCATTCTTCGAAAACGTTGCAAAAAAACTCAGAATTTTGAACACACGTTAAAGATAGATGACGAGAAAACACTGATTCGCGTGTGTTTTTTTAATGCGCGATAGCTATGCTAAGCGCATTTTAGCAATCGTAGACTGACGAGCTTTTCGGTGGTATTGAAATCAATGACCTCAAACGACTTTAAACTACAAAGATAAAGAGTTTAGTGAATGTTTTGCAATTTTTAGCTGCGGTGCACATTTTAAGAGCGAACTGCGTCGAAATGGCTAAACACATACCAAGACAACCTGCATACCGGTATAAAATTTTCAGCATCAAACGTCGATTTTAGTAGCTTAAATTTTGGCTCCGGTGCCTCGTCAAAAAACGCGATTTCTACCACAGTCCACTAATTTTGAGCGAAAACGGTTGCAAATAGATATAGACTTGCTGCTTACCGTAACAAGAACTGCTGACGAGCGTTCCGTGGTTACGAACCTTGATGACCTTAAACGACCTAAAAATCAAAAAAGTGCGTTTTTGGTGTTTATTTGCGATTTTAGGCCGCGGCACATCTTTCAACCGTGAATTACACCAAAATTACCAGAGACAGACCAGGACCATTTACGCATGAACAAAATTTTTGGAGTAAAACGTATAGATTATAGCCTAACCGTGTGAGTTTCGAACTTCCATGTTCTCTGTACGAAAGCCTCAAATATGAATACTCTTTCAAAACGCGTTATTTTATTCCACGTTGAACGCTGATTCTGCTGATTCGTACATACGGTCCGTACATGTACACGGTTGGTGCGTACCGAGCCTCGGCACGCGTCATGTGATCTTTGCTCAGATTACTTGTACATAATATTAGCATTATACGTTACGAAAAAAAAATCACTCTCTTCTATACGACAAACGCTTCGACCAGCGAGAAGCACTTACCGTAGGCTATAAGTGATGTGACAGGAGCGACTGCAACTCGTAGAACTAACTGTTGAAGATTGAAGCTGACGCCTAGCACAGCAGAGCAGAACCGAGACTAAATCACAGGACGACAAAGCAGCGTTATGTTTGCCGGGTCTGCGCGGTGTTAGCTGGCGATAGCACGATGTGAGTGTGTGGTATCCTGCTGCAGTGGTCACAGTGCCGCAAACGTCATGTCGCTGACATAAAAGCTGCGACTTCGTGTATGCGCGGCGTCCACGTCGGGTTTTTAGCTTAGAGATGCGTTAGAGAAAAGAAAAACTACACTAAAAAACTCAGGAAAGAATGTAATAAAATCGAAACAAACAAAAAAACCGACGTATATGACTGACCGCTGATTGAGATAAAACAGGCCAAATTGACTCAAACAGTTCAGATAGTAGAAAACAGCGCAAGACTGGTTCAAATGCTGCAAAATAGCTCAGATTGCTCATGCGTTAATGAAGGACCGAAGCTGACATTAATCGAAACCAAATAAATTTAACTTTGATACCAAACACAAAGATTTGCGTTGACGCACAGTCTTCATTACTAATGGCGATTTATTATCAGAAAATTATATGCAACTGCAAAGTAGCCTACGTAGCTAACAAAGTAAGATTCGAAACACTGAACAGTGCCATTCAAGCCCGGTATATACGCACTACCCGTACGTATAACCAGTACATGTACGTACAGCTCGTACATACGGTCCGTACATGTACACGGTTGGTGCGTACCGAGCCTCGGTATTTAGAGTGACGGATGGATAGTTGAAAAGATGACAGCTGCATAGCACGTTACGTGTTGAATATTCGGTCGCATTTGCTGCAACACAATTTCAGCCTGTCTTCGCACGGACGAACGCAGTAGCAAGATCCGCTCAGACCACACAATAACTGACACTATTGTGTTCTTGGAAGAAAAACGAATGCGGCACACCGACGGGCACATTTTTTCAATAAAACTGACCACTGAACCAGGCTAAAATTAGAACCCTAGCTTGGGCCACAGAAGTCGATTGTGCGCTAGTGTGACGTCGCCGTTATCTCATCGCTTTATCCAACGACACTAGATGTAGGTCTCGAAAGGCCAGTTTCTTGTCACTTACCTTAGGCGTTATCTATATGTATAGGGCCTACACTGTGCTTTAAAATTTCTCAGTTTGTTTCCGTTCATCTGACAACCTAGATTTTAACATGGCCGTGACGTCCGACGCACGGGGAGCTTACAGCTAGGCCTATCAGCTATCTCTAGCATCCCCGGCGTTGACGTGATCGACTGAATAGACTCAACGTCTACCATGTGTAATGCATAACCATACTGACCAGTTTCTGTAATAGTTGAGGCCTGTCATTTTCCGGGTATTGAGCTGTTGCTGATACAGCTCTTTAAAACTGAGCAAATCTTAGTAGAAAAAGTATGTCTGTATGTATGTCTGTGTGTCCACGAACACGGCAATGTATTGGGTCGATTAAAAAACTGGCACAACCACTACAACAGCACCAACAGCGGCACTGGTTCGATGGATCGAGTCAGTGCTGCTGCTGCTGTGTGGTGGTGGGAAATCCTAGCGTCACACTGCAGGATGGTACAGACTGCTGCTTGTTGCATCGTTTGCCGCTTTCTCTGTGTTTATTGCTGAAAACGTCGGCTTTTTATTTTAGCAATATCTTGGTCAATTTTGTATTCAGATTTCTTTTTTGCAAAAAAATCATACTTGACGATTGTTACTTCACGAACTGCATACTGTTGGATTATTCACGCATCTGTTGTTACAAATTTCAAACGCCAATTATTAGCACAGTTGATCTATGGCAAAATTAAACGAATATATACTGAGCCCTTTTAGAGACGTTGTGTAGTCTATATTCATGCGTAGTTGACTGTGCGAAATACGTTTGCAGAGCAAATATCGCGTTTCGCAGATTGCGTCATTTAGAACGATTTGCACGGCGACATGATCAGAGGATAGATATTGGCCGGTAGCATACCCGGAAACCACGTCAGATAGCGGTCTCACGGCGGTCCACAGCTGATATCATGATGCATGACTGAACAAACTGTCAATTCCATCGCTCCGTGCTTCCGATTGTTTGCTGTACCTAGTAGACTGACTTTGCACCATAGGCTTTCTATCACCTATCTAATGCTTGGTTTCTTTTCCAGTTTTTCCCGTTGTGTCGTTTTAGCCTTATTTATATTTTTGTTTATTCGCCATGCTGCAGGCAAAACTAAAAGAACAAAACGTGGAAATTACATGATTAACTTTGCATTGTTGTAGACTTTCTTCTATCGATAAAGTACTAGTATTTATGGAATTTTTGAGCTTATAGGCTCTCTTTTCAGCTGTATTTAATCATCAAGTTTCTTTACGGTTCCACGAAGGACACCGGCGTGTTGAGCGCTCGTTATATTATTTCTCGTCGTATTGTATGGATTCGCCCGGTCGTAATAATCGTTCGTTCTCTGTGCGATTAGTTTACTGCAGTCGCAGCTCAGTTTTACGAGCACTTGCTGAGACACACTCACACAGGTTTTCATGGTGTTATTTACGAAGCCAAGTAGAAAGCCTATGGTAGGTAATTGACTGATGACACTCAAATGCATACTTGTATAGTGAACCGGTTCTTAGTATATGAGCCGTTTTATCGCTGTGACCTGCAAACGTCAAAGAATCACGCGATAAGTCAATTTTCTTAAGTCGTTTCATAGCATGTTTCTTTCTTTCTTTTTCTTCCTTATTTCTGCTGCATAATTTTATCGCCCTCAACGCTTCTGTTGCATTCGTTCACTCCTGGGTAGTTCCTAAAATAGGCTTAGTAAGACATCGAATTGTATCATTTCACAACTTTATAAAGCAAGTGCCAATTTATAAGTTTTTTACTACCGCAAGTATCAATATACAGGGAAACGAAAAAAGTCACACCTTTGGTATTTAAATTTCCTCTTTTGTCAGATGCATTATATTTGCAATTTTGCTTGCTCAAGCATCGTTCTCACAACATGACGTCAACATTTTGCAGTTTGTCGTTTGCCGATGTAAAAAGTTCTGCTATGTCAATAAATGTAATTTTGTCACGCCGGTTGGGTTAGCTAACGATGGACTGAACGCTGTTTGATTCACAATCGTGAATCGTGAATCGTGCGCAGAAAAGCTGGAGTTTCGACGTTTTCAGTTAAATTAGCACATTTAAACTGTTAATAGGCCTACTTAATAACAGGTGTTGAAATCGTTTAAACAGTATAAATATCTACAGAGCGCTTTGCAGTTTATATGGCATTATAACGTAGTTAAAAATGTTGTCATTTTATAGGCCTACCCTGTATTTGCAATACAGTACAGCACACCTTAAGTATCACACTGGTGCCATACTGCCGTGTAAATTTCAGTACTCAGATGCTGACAATAGGCTCTATATTTCAAAAAGCTAATACATACTTCCTTACCATTAGAAACGCGTAAATAAGTGAGAAAAAAAACACGCAAAAGCGAAGCTAGCTGGTGTCATACGACGTAACGGACACGAGCGACAAAGGCAGTGCAAGAGCGATATATACGATACTCGGCTTAACTGTGACTGTACAGTATATTGCTTACATTAAGCCATAATCAGCCATCTAAACTAGTTAAAGCCATTACTGGTAATGAAACGTGAACGAAGTCGCTTGCGCTCTCAAACACGACGTTGGGCAAACTGCTCTAAATAAAGTAAACCGGACTCAACTCCGAATCGATCCCTATCCGAATACTGAAGTCGGTTTGCAGGTCTATTGATGACAAGATGAATTACTTTAATATGTTTAAATCAAGCTATTCGATTGTACATTGCAATGAACGTGGTACTTGAAACGTGGTACTTAAACTAGGAATACGTTTTGTGGAAGGAGGTATCTGTCCCATTGTAACCCTATACTAGCAGCTGCGTTTCAGCGTTTGACGCTCTAGTGAGCCTACAGTTGCCATAGTGCACGGGACTTCGTATAAGATTTTTTTCGTTGTAACACGTCAAAGTCGAAAGTTGCAATGCAGCTGTCTGGTTAAGGTTGAGGCTGGGCGGGTTTACTTGTGTCTGGTCACTTTGGTGGCAGGTGACATAGTGTGATCCCATATGGCAGGTGACGATCCGTAACTTTGTGATGAGTTTCCCATGAACAGCTATACACAATCTTCGCTTTTTATATGCACACACTGCGCAGTGGGAAGGTGTAATGTCGTACGTATTCGAAGGGGGCGGGAAAAAGTCGGGCGGAGTGAGGAGAATGTTATGTCCAGCGGGGAATGTTTAACATTTTCGTAATGTGCTACAGCCAGTATACATTCTCGACTGTTAATTATTAATAATTTATTAACAAATGAACAGCAGTTTCGCAGCTTGTCAAGTCAGATAATTTAGTTTTACGAACATAGGCGTAACGCACTGCTGTTATTCTGTTGTTATGTCTCTGTCTTGTGAGGTTTTCTTTTCGTGATTTTTTTTGTGCAGTCTGTATTATATCTGCTGCGTCGACTGAGAACTGTTGTCACTTATTCGTGGCCCTTGGTAATTGTATTTTACATTGTATTTTTGTACATGAACGTAAATAAAGATATACACCGTGGTCCATAAAAACGTGCCACTTTTATGCAGGTTATTGGACTTGTTGTTAGCGAGTAATGTCAACATCTACCGCTTGCATTCGTGCTGGATGAGGACATTTTGAGCACATGCTGTAATAAAGATGATGTGATGTGACATGTGTGACTTTTTGAGATACAATAGTTGCCAATCGTGTTTGTCGCTTTTGAGTTAATAATTTCTGAGCCGACGAGGGCGCTACGCAGTATGAATTTATTGTTAGAAATGGCCAAACTACGACTTTTGCATTTCACAAGGTAGTGTAGCGACAGTATTAAAAGTGAGGTAACCAAAACTACAGTCATTTGCGTCGAGTTCTTTCCTGATGTTGCATGCCAAAAATTATTAAAATCAGTCAATGTTTCACGAAGCTATTAAAAAAGTGGCACGTTTTTTATGGACCAGGTGTATATCTCAAGCTTTTCCGTTAATGCAATCAACCACTAAAGTTAAAAATAAACAGCTGATTGCCACACACGGTACGAAAGAGTATTTATTTTGCGAACAGCAGTGATTAGCAGTTAATTTTAGCAGCGTAACTACAGTACACAGGTTTGGTTACATAGAAAACGATGCCACTTGAAAGTCGTGTACGCAGTACGTGACTAATTACTGTTAAATGATGGTGTAGTATTTTTCTAATCAAGAGGCGGCTGCGTTAACAAAAACTCACGGTCGCTTAACTAAATCTTAAAATCAATCCAATAAAATCAGAGCGCTACCTAACTGTACCGATCCTTGTCGTACGTTAACCGCGATCGCGTGACCCACATTTGTGTTCACGATGTTTAGTAGGCCTAGAGTTTACGGATGTTGGTGTTAGCCTTAAATTTTGGACTTTGGTTTTGCTGAATAGCGATAACTAAGACCATTTTAAAAAATGACTTTTTGTACGTAGTTACGGTCACTAGAGTTAGCTACACACATTTACTTATTTGCATACGTTGCATTGCAATATAATATCAAATTTTTACAATAATCATTCACTTGACTAAAGATTTTAAACTAGGCCTATCTTCATCAAGCTTTATGGTGAATAAACATGATATCAAAATGCTCCTATCGAATTCAGCGCCAAGGCCTATGCCGACCTGTTACACAAGTTTATCTACTGAACAAGCCGCTGCCTGGTATCCTCACCGGCATAATAGTAACATGACAAAATCACATTATTTGCAAACGAAAGATTATGAAATGGCATTCCAATCAGTCTGCAGGTATAATAGCGCTATTCCAACTTCCAGTGCTTTAATCACTGAGCCAAGTCCGTTTTAACTGAGAGTAGCTCCAATAAAAAGAACAGAAAATGCTGACTTTTTGTTCTGCAGCCATAGCTGTTGCAAATCTACACCGTGTCCGGAAAAAAACATCCTGGACATTTTCGACTGTAGCTTAAAGTAGAATTATTAGATTTTAATAAATTTTGACAAGAATATCTTTGACACAACTGACCATCAGATGAACGTTTAATTCCTTACCGCATCTAATGTCTGTTTCTGCACTACCTGGTAAAAAACCAACAAAATATTGTATTTTTGTCCTAATTCTTATTTAACGAAAATAAAACATAAAACATATTTTTTCACATTTCTGGCACTTTGGCTGACATTTCATCCAATTGTCCGTTTTTCAACTGCCTACAGTAAAAAAATGTTTAAAGTGTCAGCCCATTAGGTGACCACAGGCACAGAGATGATTTCTGCTTTTGTTGACAGCAGTGTCAATGATGTTCTGCTCCAGACCAATCCAGACTTCCCAGTCACTTTTTGAATTCATCAACATCCCTGAAGGTCATCTGGTTGACACTCTGCTTCACGACAGTCAAACCTTGTAATTAACTGGCTTTTAGTTGCCACAGATCCGAAGATATAAAATTTATAGAAGTTTTTTGTTCATTTTAATGCACATCGCTCTTTTTAATTGTTTTGGTTTTCCCAGGTAGTGCAGAAGCGCACATTAGGTGAAGTGGGAACTGAAACGGTCGTTTGATGGGCAGTTGTGTCAAAAATATTTGCACCAAAAATTATTAATTATGCATTAGCTTAGACATTTATATTTGGCTATGAGAACAGATAAAATGTCTAAGCTAATACATTAGTTCGTGCTTATACTTTTTTATTTTTGCCGTTTTACATCAACGCTTATACAACATTAAATGAATTGTTTGCAGTTTTTTATATATAATTTAATTAGATGCTCCAACCTTCTGTATTACTACGAACAATCGATATCTGAACTTTGGGCCTCTGACATTTCCTGCTTACCATGTTTTGATGCTGAACAAAGGACTTGAAATAAAAACAAGCGTATTGCGATTGTATAAGAATATTTTACAACAAAACGACCATAAAATTATAATTTGACCGAAGTGCATGGATTACTCATTGAAATAGGCCCGTTATTCATATTTTCTATTTATTTTGACTGCGAGTCGTATGCGAAGTTGCTGTGCGTAAAACAGCAACGAAGATAATTAGACATATTGCTAACGAGCATCACAAATGCCGCAAGCAGCAAGTAAATCTCCTTTTGAACTATAAAAGACGACTATGCTGCTACGCCATAATTTTTAGTAACAAAGCTACTTCTAACCAGAACTTGCCGTTTCTTCATAGCGGTGGCCGTGACCAGAGACTGCCGGGCCTTCTCATTAGGGAAAAATGGCCAGGCTCCGTTGACTTGGGCTTTAGGTAGTTAGCAGTAGCGTCGTCGAAGGGGACAGGAGCACTTGCCAACAATTGCCCCTTTCCTTAAATTTCAGGTGGCTCGGTATTCTAACGATAACGTGCCGGACTTGTAATCCTGAGGTCACTCAGGGGCGCAGGTTCGACTCCGCACCGGGACACTGCCGGGTAACGACCTTAGGCAAGTTGTTCACACACATGTGCCTCTGTCACCAAGCAGTATAATTTGGTATCGGTCAAGGGGCGGTGATGCCCCGCGGCTGGGAAGGTAACCGCAGGTCTGGCGTCTCGCTGGCCATGCGTCACAGACTCAGTGGTCTATCCACCTACGGGCTCAAAGGCCTAAGGAAGGGAGATGAGCACCCCGCCTACCCCCCAGTTGGGGTATGGTACCTTTGCCTAAATTTTAGCCTTCGGAAATTTTTTTTCTCCAAAAGTACAAAGTCTGCGGTTAAAAATGTTCCATTTTTGGTGACTACGAGCAAAATTAAACTTTTGAGCACATATAATTTCCGTTGTCGAAAACCTCAAGTTGTTTGTCGTTAAATTGTAACTTACTGTTACTGCCCCTTACTTTCTTAACCCGCGACGCCAATGGTAAATACAACTGCGAACGAACACGCATCTCGGTGCTAACGTGGCTCGACGCAGATTAACTTCATTGACATGTGCACCAATCTGAAACAGTGAAACAAGTCAGTAAAGTGTGGAATGTGGCCGATTATATCTAGGTGATGTAACGAAGCAGCCAAGTCGTCGTGACCTAAGAAGTACTATATAGTACTTCCGATCTCACAGATTTGCTTTTAGGGCCTATAGGCATATGTCAGGAACAAACCGGATCGATTCTGAATATCGCAATTGACATCAGTGAAGAAAGTTTTTCTTACAATATTAGTTAGACTCATTTTCTTCACTTAAATTAATAGTTTTAAAAATTAAATACAATATAACGCATACGATGTCAATAGAAAAATGTAGCCTTTTATTACGAACTAAATAGTGTAAGACTCTAAATACAAAGCATGTACAACTACATGTACAAGCAATAGGTCTAACGCATGCAGTGATAAACATTGCAAATATGATTAATTATGTTAATAGTTGGTTTTAATTTTTTAAAAATTAAAAATGTTTGCAACTTGTATTGCAATTGGCATTTTTCTGTTTAGACAGCATAATTTTGCAAGCTATACGTTAAAGTTGGTCGTCTAAGCCGATAAAGTAGTTAACAGCTTTGCCATTGTTAGTTAAGGTCATTATTACAGTCATCTCGAGTCTGCAATCTGCGGGAAACGAATTGACAGCACGACGTGATGATGTGCAATATTTGGCTCGACTCTTGTTCGTTTTATCATCAAACGTATATAATTATGGTCGCATATTTGTCGTTCTTCGAGTCTCGCGTTGACACTCCAATGCTTCACCTCAACACACTCCACCATTCGGTTACACATTCTCTCATTATCCAAGTGAGCACAGTCATTAACTTATGTTCAGATAATGTCAAAAAGTCGTCTGAAAACACGATCGTAACGCGCGCTGAAACATTTGTAGCAGCGACAGCCCACAAAATTTACAACCGACCTCCGATCACTGAACTAGTAACTGAAGTCGCCACTTTTAACATCTGTTCTTCGCAGCTTCCGCAACTGATGCAGGATAAAAAGAGCGATGCTGAGAGAAACCGCGATAGAACAAAATTTTAACGGCCATGAATTGCCGGTACGTGCTAGATAGATACGATGAGACGGAAAAACGATGGCACGTACGTTTGGCGATAACTCAACAAAAATTTGAGAAACCGATTTATAAATTTTCTAACGTTGAAAAAATTAATTGTTTACTTAATAAGCCTACTCGAAGCACTTTAATGCTTGCATGAGTTCCCGCAGAAAGGGGCAGAGCGGCACTTTCTTCTTAAAAAATATATATTGGTACCATTTACAAAACACATTAACAAAAGAAAAATTACATAAACACGATAAATAAAAATATGCTACACGTAAAAAATAGTTTGAAACGTTTGAGAAAAATGTAAGAGGCTTTATTTTCATATAAAATCTTCTGTGGACGGGATTGTGTAATCTGAAAGAGACGTATTAAACAGTCACTGGCAAGAATGCATTACCATGATAGCGTGCATGTCCAGCGATGCGATGCAGATGACGATTACTTCAAATACGACTTACGAAGAAGCTTAATCTCTTACGTGACGTGTGGACATCTTAAGTACAGTCTGATCATGCGAAATTCTGCGTCGATTAAGTGCACGAATTCCAAGCTGGTTCAACGTTTTACAAGTTAGCGCTCGTTTGCATTGAAAGTGAGAAACTCGGTAAGCCACCCATAGTCTGTCGAGTGCCGTGTTGCAAATGTGCACTTTTTATTCCAGCATATACTGAATTTTCTCCTTTACATTTTATTGCCACGAAAAATCTGTGTTTCGTGTTAGAATGGTGACGAGAAATTGTTGACATCAGAAAATATTAAAATTTGCTTACTTACTTAGAATTATTGAAAACTAAATAGTAAAGCTGACAAAATAAACTGATGTATCACTATGTTGACCGTTCCCTACAGTGGCGTCATTTCACTAAATCCTTGGGGGGTCCACTCTCTCCCCCTTTCTTTCCC
>Ga0209367_1008391_pt1 | contig 14123 bp, 7 predicted proteins | sample WorMetLIZISLAND2_FD_187412 | JGI IMG/M metagenome (GOLD analysis project Ga0209367, IMG submission 187412) | Marine gutless worms symbiont microbial communities from Max Planck institute for Marine Microbiology, Germany - Olavius geniculatus... ... | reverse complement strand
TATTATTATTATTATTATTATTATTATTATTATTATTATTATTATTATTATTATTATTATTATTATTATTATTATTATTATTATTATTATTATTATTAGTGAACTTTTTAGTCAAACATGATATAGCGTTTGTAGTGTTGACATTTTGAAACCCTTTTTGGATTAGTTTATAGTGTTTGTATTGTTTATTTATTATGTCTATAGTAAGCTTTAGCATTGAGTAAATATCTGCTCTTAAAGAAGACTGATATGTGATAGATCGTCTGTTGATGTTGTGTTCTGTAGCAACAGCCTGTTTGCCAGTGCAGACACTGCATATGTGTTAGCCTATTCAATCATCATGCTTACTACGGATTTGCATAGCTCTCAGGTACCACGGCCATTTTTCATCTTAGCATGAGCTTTACATCAACTAGATTATTGTGTTAACAGATCCCTTCCTGTGGCCTTATGTCACAGCCGATGTTTCTGCTGGTTCTGAATTGTTGCTATAACTATTATTACCACATCTTAGATTATTGGCTAAAAATCATCGATTTGATCAGTGTTAATACGGGTTAGGCTGGTTTGTGCAGTTAGAACTGAACATCTGACACAGTCTATGAGCCATGGTTATTACCTAGCCAGTAGCATTAAAATGCATATTTCTGCGGTATGCTAAAATTAGCTAGGAAAACACTTAATGTACAGCTGTATAAATCAGAACTATGTGAAGGTTAACATATACATATTAAATGGATCATAATTTTGTTGATGTTGCAGACTACTTTGTAGTTAACAAGTTGCAGTATAAATACTTTGAAAAATGCTTCACGTTAGATACCCATGCTGCATTGCATAGGTACGAAACAAGATGACAAAGCAGCAATATATCCGGATGAATCGCGGCATCAATGACAGCCGCGACCTTCCCGAGGAATATCTGAGTTCCATTTATGACGAGATTGCTGACAACGAGATAAAGATGAGGGTGACGTCTCAGGGTCGACCCGGCAAACCAGCGTCTGCAGCAAGTGAGTGGAACATGTGTCACATTCATCTAGAACTGAAAGTGTATCATATGCTGATGGTAGTGTACTAGTAAAATAAAAATGTTAACAGTAATAGCAAGGATGATGTTTATAAAACTGCCATTGCAAAAGTTTGTCTGGTACTTGTGACAAAGGTAGTAAGAGTGTTAGGTGCTCACCGTCCTTTGGACCCAGCTAATCTGGTTTAGAGTGACAGATTTATCTAACCTGGTAGCCATAATTCTATATCCACAGTTGCCATTTATTACTACTTAGCTGGAAGATATTCATTTTACCATCCCACTAAAAGTAGAAGACTGACTTAATCTATCTGGCTTTTTGCATACCGGACAGTCACCCATCTGGTTTCCGAGAACAAACCAAGAGGCCTTTGTAGTTTAGATAGTCAGTGAGTTTGAATGCAATATGTCTGGGCTCGGCATTTTGGCATGTTTATTTTTGTCTTTTTAAAAAATTTTTCTGTGCTTTTTGTAGTATTCTTTTAATTTTTCTGTTTTCTGTCTATCATGTGCTTCTTGTATGACTTAAGTAATAATAATAATAATAATAATAAGTGTTAATAATAATACAGCAGCTGGTTGTTGTTGTGGTAGACATGTTGAACGAGCGTCAAAGAAGGTTGCTGTACAATGTTGAGATGGAACAGATGGCTCAGACTGCCAAAGCACTGATGGAATCCGTCAGCCATGTTCAGTCCAACTTCACTAGTGCCACACACCTCGAGCACGTCCGGCCTATGTTCAAGGTTTTATATTCTTATGATCACTCAGTGTAGTGGTTAACATGTTGCATCTGATTATCAAAGTAATCGATGCTGGATTTGGTTCGTACTTGGATAGATGACCATGTAGTGGCAGATAGGTAATCATCTCGTTATGTAACCAGCCATCCAGGTCAACTCAGCCTGGCCATCCTTGGGTGCATTGAGTTCCAGTGAAAGCTGGACCGTAAACAGGCATGTGCATTGATCTTGCAGTGTAAACTGGTGTCTGTCTGAAATGAGAGGTATTATGTGGCTCAGGTAAGATATAACTGTTTACGTTTATGCAGAAAGAAAACATTGTATTCTAGAAGCTCTTTTGTTTACGTAGCAGACATGATTATTATTGTATGTGCTGTATCTACTTTATGTCCTGTAACTATTGCTCGATACGTGACCAGTATTGAGCCGGAGTTTATCAAGTGCTTCAATGATACATTGTGTGTGTTTAGTTGGCATGGACACCGCTGTTGGCTGCATTCAGTGTCGGACTCCAGGACTGCGATGATTCAGCAATTGCTACACTCTGTCTTGAAGGCATTCGCTGTGCACTTCGCATTGCCTGCATTTTCCACATGGAGGTGCGACTGAAATTATGTTCTGCAGTTTTCTTACACTCAGTTTAGTGTTTTTCATGATAATTTTAATTTTTACACTGTGCTTGTTAGCTCTGTTCGTTAATAGTCTTTTGTAAGATGAACTGTCTGTAGTCGCAACTGCCAGATACGAATAATCCAAAGTCCTCAGTACGATTGGTAGTGTGATCAAGTTGCATATGTCTCAAGCAGCTCTGCTTGTTGTAGAGGTTTTTTACAAGCATGATGCAAGGGTCGATTTCGCAGACTGGTGTTGTGAAGTACGATTTGCAGTTGGCTGGAATAAAGTACCATTCTGTGCGAATTGTAATCATTGTATCGTTTGTCGTATACGTTTCAGTTGGAGCGTGATGCTTACGTTCAAGCACTGTCACGGTTCACGCTGCTGTCGGCTACATCGCCCATCACCGAGATGAAAGCAAAGAACATAGACACTATTAAGACCTTGATTTCTGTGGCACATACTGACGGCAATTATCTGGGAAAGTCCTGGATGGAAGTACGTATTCTGTTTTACTTTTGTAATACAGGGTGGGCCAAAAACGTGGCACTTTACTTTTGTCTATATCTTTGCCAATTATTGACCGATTTTCAAAATTCTTTCACTGGCACACTCTGCAGACAATTTGCGATAACGTGATTATTATAGATCCCACGACACCATAAATGCGTCTCTACACTACATTGTGAAATATCAATGAAATATGCATACATAATGATAATAACAAACATTTTGGTAAAATTGAAAAAAAACACTTCAGACCAACATTACAGTGAATGGCCTGTATGACACCAAACTGTGTGGGTCTAACACAGTGTAGTGTCATACGGATCATTCATCGCAATGTTGGTTTGAATGTTGTTTTCATTTACCTAAATTTTTGTTATTATCGTTGGTTTTTGCTACATTGATTTTTCACAAGGTAGTGTAGAAACGCATTTACCATGTGGTGGGATATATAACAATTACATTATTGCTAATTGTCTTCAGAGTGTGCCAGTCAAAAATTTTTGAAAATCGATCAATAATTGGCGAAGATATGGACAAAAGTAAAGTGCCACGTTTTTTATGGCCCACAGTGTAGATAGGTGGAGTGTACTGAATGGGCCTCAAAGTGACACTTTTTATCTTTGTCAATATGATGTCACATAAGCTGCAAAATGTCAGATATTTATACTGTTTGAACAATTTCAACATTTTTTGCTATTAATTGCTTACAGTTTAAATGACTTCATTTAGTCAAAATCATTGTCTTATTTCCTTTGGAATGAAGCATTTCTGTGCTTGCAGGTTGTGAATAAGATAACTTTTGTCGTTAGTTTATTCAACTGTCATGATGAAATTACAAAAACAGAACTTGTTTACCATACGTCAGCAGGTGAAGAACGATGTCATTTAATCCGAGTTATACATTACATTACAATTTTAAGTGAAAAATGCTTAGCACTTGAGTTACTTTTATGAAAAAGTTGCAAATGTAATTCATCGAACCTAAAATAATAAAAGGGTTTCACTTTTTAGGCCCACCCTGTATCTTACATTGTTGTGTTTAAATGCTGATGGGCTTTTGGGGGGGCAGTGTTGAGACATATTGTACAATTATTGTCAACTTTTTGGCTTGAATTTGTCAATTAGTATAAATATTTAGTTGAAATTAATTTGATAAGTTATTGTACTTAGTTCAGTGAATATGTGAATTGTTCGATGTGTATAGATCTTGAAGTGCATATCACAGCTTGAGTTGGCACAGTTAATTGGCACGTTTGTAAAAACACGCTACATTACCGGTCCAGCCAACCAGACCTCAGCTGGTCATCCTGTTGAAGCTTTCGACCCAGAAGGTAAGCTGTGATCTCGTTGTTGATTTACACTTTGTTGTGCTGTGCAGTCGTTCTGTGCATTGGTAATTGAAGTTATAGCTCTGTAACAGAAAGGGCATTCAGCTTGTAACAACTTTTTGCTTCAAAACTCCTTGTATAAAAATCATGGGGGAAACCGGCTAACCTGTGTTTTCCCTGCATATTGGCCATAACTCAGCATGCTGATGGTAAGGTGGCAAAACATTCTAGCTGTTGTTGATGATGTTTCAAGAAAGTTGAAAACAACTCGTTTCGCAGCCTCTTTATGCAGACTTTTCTCAGTGTTTTTAATGTTCTTCTTGTAAAGTCTGTTTGTAATCATCATGTGCTTTTTGCATTTCATTTTGAAATGGAATAAATATTAAGTAGCATTTCGAAGAACTCTGTAGTTTGTACTTAGGACGTTTTGTCATAGACAACCCTCGATACCCAGTATGATGTTTTGCTTTTCTGCCTTTGATGTGTGATATACTAGACAATGCTGCAGTGGTCGCAGCTTACACTATCGTTTGTGAATTTGGATGATAATAACAAGCTCCAGGCAGACTGGCTGCTTTTGTTCGTTTAGTTTGCTTCCAGGCTTACCAGCAGCTGTTTTGCATTGACCAACTGAAGAAAGTGGACTACTGCTATTGACCTGCCATTAAAACATTGATAGGTTGATAGATTGAGGGATAGCACGTTGTCACTGTAGTGTGTGCTGTAAGTAAATAAGTAAGTAATATAATCACCAACTAATTCGAGTGTTTGAAACAGTTCGTCGCTGCACAGGCACTGTATTTACTAGGAATATGATGGGGAACAGTCTAGTTCTCAGATGGGACTGGAAGACAGCCACGTTAGGTGAGGAGTTGACGTGTTCAAGCAGACTGTTCCAGACACAAGCAGTGGCGAGTGGCAACTGGAAAAGTTGATCACCGACGTTAGTGTGGTTGACTAGCGTGATGTTTATTGTGTTGTGACATGTAGTGATTGCTCGTGGAGGTCGAATTGACTCCAAGACGATGCAGCACTTGCAAGAGTCAATGGGAGAAACCAGTTCCCAGAGCGTTGTCGTCGCTGTCGATCGAATTTTCACCGGCTCTGTCAAGCTCGATGGAGATGCCATTGGTTTGTTTGTTCTTGTTTATCGTTGGCTTCATTAACTGTATGAAATATAACTGTAGTGCTTTATATGCACCTGATGATGTGTGTTGGGTAACGTGAAAGGCATCTATTCTATTGAAAGGTTTGCTCTGGGAATTCTCGTACATTCACTTTTCATGAATCTAGTCCATCGTATGTAACTGTTCAACGAAAGTCTGAATGAATAGTCATAGTGTTAGAAATCATCGTCATAGTGCTGGTGGTCACAGTTACGAGTCTTGGTGCATTGTTATGCATGACTTTTGCAAGATATCAATACGCTGCATGTTTTCTGGTTTCAGGTGGCTTATAAATGATATTGTTAATGGACTGTTTGGTTCATCAAGTTAAACATCTGTTTTGTTTGTATATCTGAGTTTGTAGTGTTTTTGGTTTGTAGTGGAGTTTGTTCGGGCATTGTGTGTGATATCGATGGAAGAGTTGTCACATCCGTCGCATGCACGCATGTTCAGCTTGCAGAAAATTGTCGAGATTTCGTACTACAACATGGGACGTATTCGCCTGCAGTGGTCTCGGATCTGGCAGGTTATTGGAGAACACTTCAACAAGGTATGTTGTTTGTCTTCGTTAGGTTTTTCTGTTTTTATGCTCTGCGTCATCTGCATTATACCTTTGCCTTCACTGAGCCAGAGGCATTATTTTTTCCTCCTGTTCTGTCTGTGCATCTGTGTGTCCATTCCAGTGTCTGTCTGCAATGTTTTTTGTTGATGTCTTATATGCTCCAGCAGTCATACTCATCTATTGTGTTTTAGTTTGTCATGACTTGTGATTTTATTTTTGGTTTTTGCAGTTTATACTTAGATTATGTTAAGAGTCCCCTAGTGTAATGTAAAATGTACTGTGTGCATTGATTAGTACTTGGTGTACTTGCCATAGTGCATTTGTGACATGAATTGTGTGTGGTGTCAAGCCAAGTATTGGGCAATGTCCTTAAATGTGTACAAGCCAGAACCTTACTGCTTGGCAACTAGTTATTCCCAATGATTGATTTCATTCTTACTGTAATGTGCGGAAAGTTTTTCTGGCTGTCTGTCATCTGTCATACCTATCTGGCGCCTTCTGTGGCATTTGAGTCCTTGGGCCTTAGATACATGCACCCCACCTTCCCCCCACTACTCCTCACAGGCAGCCTCGGGGTGGAGGGTTAAGTTGCTGGTTAACGGAGTGGACCCACCCACTCGTAGGCTGGGAAATTTTCTAGTTAACATATTCTATTGTGGCTGTCTGTAAACAAGTTACTACTCTTGATGTCATTTTGGACAATAACCTTCCTTTGAATATCACAAATACCTGTGTGACAGTAGTATGTGTGTTGAGTTCTAAGCACGAGACTACTAAAATACTGCAGTATACTAATAGTGTTGTATGTAGTGGCCACGCATTGGGTTGTGTTGTTATTGACAGTGGTTGGTTTGATGCGTGTGACTAAATAGTACAGCATGCAAAATATCTTTATAGGTCGGTTGCAATCCAAATGAAGACATAGCGTTCTTTGCTGTTGATTCCCTTCGGCAGTTGTCGATGAAGTTTCTTGAGAAGGGAGAATTTGCAAATTTTCGCTTCCAGAAAGACTTCCTTCGGCCGTTTGAATACATCATGAAGACAAATCGGTAATTGGTTTTAATACTGTGAGTTGAAATGATTTTGTGCTGCGACTTGTGATAAATTTTGCTTGTAAATTAATACATTGATATGTTTATGGTTATTAGTATGAGTGCCATGTACAGCACTATATTTACACATCAATTCTGCACTTCTCTCTATGTATGTAGCACCATGGAATGGCATTGGATATTGGATGTGTATGAATTAATGCAATTACAGTGATTACTGAAGAACAGTTGCAGTCTTTTAGTCCAATAAAATGCTAATTTGTGCGATAAAAAGGTGTTTGATGTGGTAATTTTTCTGCAACAGGTCACCGACTATTCGAGACATGGTTGTACGCTGTGTTGCTCAAATGGTGAACTCTCAGGCACATAACATTCGTTCTGGCTGGAAGAACATTTTTAGTGTTTTCCGGCTGGCTGCATCCGACCACGACGAAGGGACCGTGGAGCTGGCATTCCAGACAACAGGAAAAATCATCTGTATGTTAATCACTCTCTGACAATGTTGTGAAGTTTACGTTTCGAATATGGCAGTAATTGGCATGGTAGTGCTTAAAAAGGTTTTAAAAGGAACCTGTCTTGAAGCAGTGGAGTGTCTCCTGCCATATAGGATCACTATCACCCAACATGAGTGACTGTGCCCCACCTTAATCCTAGTCTGGCAGGCCTGCACTGAATTTGCCTATTTTTTTTAGAGATATTGAGGTCTGAGGTGACCTGGGTGGTGGGTTATATACAGACTTGGTTTACATGTTTATGTGAGTACTAATCACTTGATGAGTGACCTGACTTTGAATGAAACCCCTTACCTCTTGACCATAAGTCCGACACCCTAATGTTGTCACTGTTGTCACGGTGTCGTGTGATGAATCATGTCGTATGTTTACAGCGAGCATCTTTGAGAGGTATTTCCTGGCTGTGATCGACTCATTCCAGGACGCCATCAAATGCCTCTCGGAGTTTGCATGCAACGCTGCATTCCCGGACACCAGCATGGAAGCAATCCGGCTCATTCGCCAGTGTGCTAAATACATTGCAGACCGGCCTCAGGTTGACGTATTTGTGTTAGTGTGTTCTAGTTGACATATTAACAAACGTGTTAAAACGTTGAGGGATAACTGTGATCGAGAAGTTAGCATTGTTAAAGAATTTATCACTTTGACTAAAAATTACTTTGCAACAGCTTCTTTTTTTATGGCTGCCTGATGAAGCTAGGTAGCTATAGCCTTAGCAGCATCTGCAGAAATTGTGGTTGCAGCATGTAGGCCAGTGTTCAGCATAAAAAATCATGCCTATTGACAATAGACACCAGAATATATGTGTTCAAAAAACTGCGACTAATGCAGGATTAGCACAGTTGATTAATTTTACAATTAATGGCATTAATGGCCTCTTTAAAACCCACTGCTTTCAGCAGGCCTACAGCTCCGCATAACGGCTTAGCCAAGTGCCTCAGATTCGGCCACTGGCTGACATTGTGCACTTTAAATATGCACTTACTTACTTACTGTATCTTGGACAACTCTATGGGTTACTGCTATTAAAGGTGCTGCCTGTTCATAGAGCCCTTAATTGGGTTTAACCCTCACCAGAGCCGAAAAGGGGGTGAACTCCCACACAATGGATCTATACGAAATCATCCTCTTTGTTGAAAATTGAAAGGCATTACATTTTGGTACTGTAACTGACTTTTATCTTTGGTTTTTTGTATAGATACAAAACAGTGACTTGAGCTGACTGTTGTTCCAGGTGTTTCAGGATTACACTGGTGATCAGGAACAGATTATGAACGTGCTGGAAACAGATCGTTTGTGGGTTCGGGGCTGGTTCCCGGTACTGATAGAGCTTTCGTGTATCATCAACCGATGCAAGCTAGATGTCAGAACCAGGTTTGTACTGTCTCTGGTGATATAGGTTTTAATGTTTGACTTTGAATGTAACACAGTGGTGCTGCAATATTCAGTCACATTTAAAATTGAGAAGTCGACAGTTTGACTTCATTTCTGTTTGTTGCTGTGTAACAACTTCATGCAGGTTTTTCTGCATTACTTTGCCTTCATCACCAAGATAAATAATGTGGTTCTGGTATAAAATGAAAAAGGTAACAGTAGCTTGTGCGTAAGATGTGATCTACCATCTGTATTCTTGCACATGAGTCGTGAGCTCATTGTCAGCTTAAGACCAGAAAGCAGAGAGGAACAGCAAGTCAGTAAGTAAAATTTGACTTGTTGTTAATTAACCTCTAATGAGCAACGGGCAATGCTGATGGCGCCTCACAGCGTAATAAATTGTTCGTTTGGTTTGTGCCGTGTCGGCATGCAAGTGACAGTATTGTAATATGCCGGCAAATTACAAGGACCAAGTATTTCGTGATTGACACTGACTGTGTGTACAGAGGCCTCACTGTGATGTTTGAAATACTGAAGACGTACGGCGATACGTTCTTACCTCACTGGTGGAATGACATCTTCAAGATTATCTTCCGTATTTTTGACAACATGAAGCATCCGGAATCTCAGTATGAGGTAGTATTAATTGGATCATTTTGTGAGCAACAGTTGGTTTTCTAATAATTGTGTACTTTGCACATTTTTCTTCATGTGTCAGTTAAATCACTAATTACCATGATGTTATGCTAGTATTTTTACCTAATGAGCCTAACACATGTACACCTTGTCTCAAAAAATATCATTCAAAATTGTTTTTGGCATAACTTTGTCAAATTTCCGCCAACTTTGATAATTTTTGGCTCAAAAATGGCCAAGATGATATTATTATGTACGGCGGGTGCACTCATTTACCATCTCACCTAATTTATGTCAATGCACTACCATGTGAAACACGTATTCCAAATTGTTACATTGCGCAGCGATTATTTGTATCAGATGGCTCACCTTTGCATCATCAATTCGACAGAAGATGCGACATGGTTTAATAATTTTGAGGTATTAAGTATTTTATGCTGAAAACAGCAGACAACAAAGTAACTGGCTGATGAGCTTAAAACACGTCTAATCGATGAGTGAATGCATTTGATCAGTCGATCATTGATTCTGCTATTAGCCATTGGCGTTGCATATAAGCCATTGCGTCTTTGTATGCGGAGCACACTTTGGCGTAAATTCTAATTTGCAAGCGAGTTGTTATACAAACTTACAATTCTGTTAAATAATTCACATTTTAGTGTATTTTGTGCCTAATTAACTCATTACAGCATTTCCTTGAGACAACAACTCAGCATTGTGCAACAATTTGGAGCATCTATGTTTCACATGTCAGTGCATTGACATAAATTAGGTAACTGCATCATCTTAGCCATCAACGTGCCAAAAATTATTAAAGTTGGTAAAAATCTGACAAAGTTGTGACAAAAACAATTTTGACTGTTTTTTTTATGAGACACGATGTAGTTGTGTTGACTGTTGAGCATCTTGGTCATACCCCGAATAAAATAAGCATGTGTCTAACTCCAGTAACTAATTATTGGTGAAAATGGCCATTAAAAGATTGTATTTCTGTGATGCAGTCTACTACTTTAGTTTCTTATTATATGACTTTGTTTGACTTTTGACTAGTGTTAGTTGTATTCAGTTGAAAGTACCAGTATTTTGTTCACAAATTTTGAATACTGTAAGTACTGTTGATTATTCTTCGTAGAAAGCCGAATGGATGACAACTACCTGCAATCATGCGCTCTATGCAATTGTCGACGTTTTTACTCAATACTACGATGTTCTGTCTGGCGTGCTGTCGGTACAACTTTATGAACAGCTCAAGTGGTGTGTCCAGCAAGGTGTGTCTGCGTGCTTTTTCCTGAAAATTAAATATGAATGATCTGTTTATTGTTGCTGTATTTTTTTACGCGCGAAAGCAGCTATGCTTTCAGCGCGTCTTAACCATCGCAATTCTGTCCGTCTGTCTGTCTGTCACACGGGTGGATCAGGCAAAAACGGTCCAAGCTAGAATCACCAAATTTTTACCGTCGGCTGCCCGGAAGACTCTAGTTTCAGGAACCGTAAAGCTTTTTCATAAATTCGAAGGGGGTCACCCCGAACGAGGGCGCTAAATGAGAGGGGGGTAGGCGAAATGTGCGATTTTCGGCCAAAAACTCGCTGTATCTCAGTAATGGTGCGAGATAAGGCCTAGGTTACTATTAATCACTAATAGGAAATCGTACACTGGCTGTCGATTGGCGCCGAATTCAATGACCTTGGATGACCTTGAACGCCAAAATAGGGGATTTTATAAAATTTTTTCGCGATATCGGGCTGTGCAAGTCTATATCATTCACAAAGAGGCGCCACCGTCGCCAACGCCACACGCGCCTATGGCCGATGTGTATTATGATCCCGATGGGCCGAGTCCAAGTGATATGCGTTTTTCGAAACTATAACTACTGAACTGGAAATGCTATAGGCTTTCGCGCGTCTCGTGAGCTTTGCTCAAATTTCTTGGTAACGTAGACTGCAAAGCTGATTCTAGTGCTGAGTTTGTGATCTTTCGTTGGATGCAGCTCACGTTTCTTTAGCTATATGTGTTAAATGTGTTAAATCACCGATCCCGTCTGCGATGATAGCATGTCATTGATATCCTGTGTTCTGCAGATAACGAACAGCTGGCAAGGTCTGGCACCAACTGTCTGGAAAACCTGGTGATATCCAACGGGACAAAGTTCAGCGTGCACACTTGGAGTGACACGTGTAACTGTATTGAGGATATATTTCGTGACACAGTCCCACACAGGTCTGTCGGTCGCTAACTGTGTGGTTTGAGCTCGCCGGGTTTTTTTGCACTCTGCTGACTTTTTCAGCCAAGGACCAATAGGCTCAGTCTTGATGCGCTGGGTCAGATGAGTCCTGGCTTTTATCGGCAGAATTTTTTTTATCTAGAAACAGCTTCAGAATTTTTATGGGATATGATACAGAGGGTCTTTCTTGCATTATTTTATGTTGCTGCAGATCAGAAAGTTTTGCGCATAATGCTGGAGACTAGGCTGAGTGTTTACCAGTAAGGTGTTATAGCAAGTGGTGCGTTAGCATATTTACTAGTAACTTTTTTACATATTTTTGTCAGAATGTGTCAGTCAAAGAATTGTGAAAGTCAAATAATATCTGAGATATTTTTTGACTGTTGATATGTGCTGCAGTTTAATTGTATTTTTGAGCATTCCTATGACAGTTTTTCATAATTCTGGAGTATGTGGAATATACACTGTGTCTCAAAAAAACTGGGACCCCCGACATTTTCGACTGTAACTTTAAAAGCTATTATTGGAATTTGATAGTTTTTGGTACGAGTATTCCTGACACAACTTGCCATCAAATGACCATTTAGTTTCCCACCTCACCCAATGTATGCTTCTGCACTACCTAGGCAAATCAGATCAAGCGAAATATGTGTTGAAATAAACAGAAAACCAGAAAAAAACATCCCCGACATTATCGATTGTAACTTGAAGAAAGATTAGCAGATTTTAATAATTTTTGGCAGAAAAATGTCTGACACCACTGGCTGTTAAATAAGTGTTTTAGTTTCTACCTCACCCAACGTCTGCTTTTGCACTACCTGAAGAAATCAGACCAGCATAATACGTGTTAAAATGACTGAAAAAACGTTGATAAATTCCATCTATTTTAATCTGTGGACCCCAACAGCTGGTCTATTACAAGGTTTGACTGTCGTGCAACAGTATGTCTACCAGATAAAGTTTAGGAATGTTTGTGAAGTCAAGAAGCGACTGATACAGCCTGGATTGATCTGGAGCAGAACATTATCGATACTGCTGTCAATGAATGGAGAAAGCATCTCCTTGCTTGTGTTCACATAGTGAGCCAGCACTTCAAGCAATTTTACTGCAGGCAGTTAAAAAATGGAAAACTAAATGAAATGTCAGCCAAAGTGTCAAAAATGTGAACAAAATGTGTTTTTGCACGTTATGTTAATTAAGCAATCATATCGCGTCGGATAAAAAAGTGATATTTTGCTGGTTGTGTTTTCCCCAGGTAGTGCAGAAACAAAGGTTGAGTGAGGTGGGAAACTAAATAGTCATTTGATGGCAAGCTGTGTCCGGAATATTCGTGCCAAAAATAATCATAATCTGACAAATGGTTTTAAAGTTACAGTTGAAAATGTCGGGGTCCCAGTTTTTTTGAGACACAGTGTATTTGCGTCATGCTGTTGTTCACTGCAGTTTGTTGAAATGGAAGCCCGAGCAGTCGAGGCATCCGTCAGAATCTCAGTCACATCGTAGTAGTGATGTTGTGGAACATCCTTCATTGAAAGATGAGGTAAATGAGCCATTTGCATTTGAGTTGGCATTGCAATGCTTTGATGCTACAGTTGTGCAGCATGAAAGGCATCTGACCTGCAAAATGTGCCAGATTGCAGATTGCACCCAGTGAAATATTAGGTGGTGGGGACTTTTTGTTAAGTTGCTTATTACCGGAAGCACTCGTTTTAGATCAAATCCATTTGGCAGCTGGGCTCTGCTTGGACACCACTCGCACAGACCGGATTTCCTGGCTACTATAAGTGTGGGGCCTCCAGTAGGGAGAGCGGAAGGACGGAATGCGAAGAGGAGGAGAATAGGAGGAGGGAAATAGAGGAAAGGAAAGATAGTGTGGAAAGGAGGGAGGGATAGGGGATAGGGAAGGGGACTGAGGAGAAAAAGTGGGATGGGAACCAGAGGGAAAAAAGAAAGTTAGGGGAGAACTTGAGCCTGATTTGGATTCTAGATATGGTGAAACTGAAGCCTCTGCATGTCATTCACAATGATCAGTAGTTCATTTAGTAATCTGGCCAGCCTGAGCTGAAGTAACTCAGTAAAAATATTACAGGTTAAACATTAATTTTTTACGTTAGTCTGCTTGGATCCAGTAAAAAAAATCTCACCATTTGTACAGCATTGCATTTTTTTAGATATACAGGCACAACTTTTGCGTAACCCATCTGTTACTTTTAACAAAATTTTTGTATTTACATTTTAGTCTGGTTACTAAGAGACATCAATGAAAATGCTCAGGCAGCAGTGAGAGTATGTGGGCAAGAAGGAAGCTGGTTTGCAACCAGCAGGGGTACAAGACAAGGAGATCCAATATCACCCACTGTGTTCATCGCGGAT
>Ga0209367_1008389_pt1 | contig 14126 bp, 8 predicted proteins | sample WorMetLIZISLAND2_FD_187412 | JGI IMG/M metagenome (GOLD analysis project Ga0209367, IMG submission 187412) | Marine gutless worms symbiont microbial communities from Max Planck institute for Marine Microbiology, Germany - Olavius geniculatus... ... | reverse complement strand
TTATATTTGCTGTTTTAGTACTAAAATACTGTTTTCCTACTGGTGATCAGTTACAAAGATATTGCGCTTCAGATATTTCTTACAGTAACCAAGCCACTTATAACGGTTACTTACTACCTAATAGCACGACCACACGCGTTATTATTTATTTGCTTCACCCTCAAAACCCCTTGTTAGATGCAAGAATCTCGGAGATATCTCGTGCATATGTCGAGTTATAGCCCATTTTGTCCCAAATTTCGTTCCAATTGCAACGAGGGTCAGTCGGAGTAAAATTCGATTGGCAGCATTCGCTGGCCCATCCCCGAAAACCCCCATATAGATACAAAAATCTCGCAGATATCTCTTATACAGACCAAGTTATAGCCAATTTTGTCCCACATTTCGTTGCCATGGCAACGAGGGTCGGTCGGGGAAAAATGCAATTGGCAGCATTCAATGGCCCATCCCCGAAAACCCCCCTGTAGGCGCAAAAATCTCCTATGCAAGCCGAGTTATAGCAATTTTGTCCCAAATTTCGTTGCCATGGCAACGGGGGTCGGTCGCGGAAAAATGCAGTTGGCAGCATTCGATGGCCCATCCCCGAAAACCCCCCTATAGACGCAAAAATCTCGCAAAAATCTCCTACGCAAGCCAAGTTATAGCCAATTTTGTCCCAAATTTCGTTGTCATGGCAACCAGGGACGGTCCGGGGTAAAATTATATGACACCGTTAGATTCGCCATCCCCGAAAACCATACCTAGAACCAAAAATTACGACTCTATCTTATACACAGCCAAAGTTATGACCGTTTAAATAATTGCTTAATTTTCCCCATAGGCGCCGTTGTAATTTTTTTCGATTTTTGCGAATAAATACGTTAAATATTAATTTCAAATTCTTTAACCCCCAAAAGGCACATCCCTGCGCGAGACCGCGTCGTTTAAGCCATCGCGCGCAAAAATCTGCCGAAGGGTCTGACCTGTAGGTGAGTTTCTGAAAAAAAGGTATATGTACAGCTACAAAAATTTTTGCGTATATTTCACCCATTTGCCGAGAAGCCCCCTTTGGAGGGATTTACATGAAATTTTGTATGATGGGTTATCACGCTGAGACAGTCAACCGTGCCAAATTTTATCTCAATCGGATCAAGGGTTTTGATTCTGTGGGGGTCAAATTTTTGGCTTTCCCATAAGAAAGAGAAGTCGCCGTTAACACAGGGCTTGAACTACCGTTCAGCCTGTGATCAACCTCAATTATTCCTGAGCTCGAATCACGACGCAACATAATGTTCTTACAATTTCTTACGTCTATTTCTCAGTGTATCCGGAGTTTGCTTTTTTGCTTCAACTGATTCAGCACCTGATTATTTTTTGTAATCCGTTTAAGATGTCTTCAGCATGCGACTTTAAATACACTTCTCAAATGCTTTAAGATGTTGTATGTTACTCTATTGCAGTGTCCATGTTTACGTACGTACAACGTATACTCCATGCAAGTGCTTTGACAATGCTGCATGCTGAGTGATCCAGACATGAGATCATTTTCCAGTGTCAGCCTATAACATGCCTCAAATTCAATGTCACTGAAAAAACAGTAGAATTGGATGCGTAAAAAGGACAAAAGTCGTTGCAGAGTAACAGTAAACTTAATAGACAAAAACACATCAAACACAATGATGTCGATTACCTGCGTATAAGTCGACAAGACATGATATCGAGACGTCCTGCGAATGATCACAGTTGTGCCGATTCCACCGCATATGTCCACAGTGCGAAATGTGTGTTTCTCGGCCAGAACATGCAACGTTAGACATCCAGATCCGTCCGCTGCCTGGTCCGTAAACGTTACCGATGTATCGTCCGTTAAATCTGATACAGCGTATTCATTCGTAAAAAGTTTATGCTCATTTTCGTTCAAACCGGTCACTAGATGTTAAGCATGCTTAGCAGCGAAATAGTTATAACCTAAAATAAAAACATTGGTTGTTTTACTGATTGACTAAACGACTGAATGATTGACGGACTGATTACGTTAGCAATCGTCTGCTTTGTAATTCGTGCAAATCGTATGGAATAAGCAGATGTCTGCGCGCTTGCATCAGCGCAAAAAGCAGACAGTTTCGGTTTACGCTGTAAAATATGTTTTTGGACATCGCGATTCGGTTTTTGGCGACAAACACAGGTCATGGTGTTTATTTTCTGCATTTTAAATGTGTCGAGTGCAAAAATACGCCCGATATAACTGGCTACAATCTAATGTTTTTTCTGCGCAGTCAAAAAATTGTCTTCCATATAGAAGCATATTCATAAAAGTACTACTTCTAAACAACAAAAATGATAAAATTTGCAATAGTAATGCGCAATTGTGACCAGAGTAATACCCGTACAAATGTCGAATTATACCGACAATAATAATATTTGTTTATAATTTTTGGCTCTACGGTGTAAGTATATATAAAATGCTTATTTACCCGAAACCAAGTTGGTAGCAAAAAACTTTGGCGTCAGTGTCGTTAAAACCGTCATTGCAGACTGTTCCCCATGTCCCATCGCGTAATATCTCCAAGCGTCCTTTGTATGTCACCCCACTTCCTACCAGTTTCACTGAACAAAAACATCAGCGACAAAGCATTTATTTCATAATATATTTTAATTTTATAATATACAAACTTTTTCTAAGCACTTGCTAACAACAAGAGACAAAAAGAGACAGAAAGAATCAATCCACGTCAGCAACACAGAAACCACAATAAAAACAAAATGATAAAAAATGACTTTTACACCACTGTCTGAAAACGAACTGTGTGCATTATTATAATCGAACCAAAGTTAAACGTGAGTAAAATTCATAGAACCCGACCCTACTAAAGGTCCGACCCCATTAAACCCACATTTTAATCTGAGTGAGTTACCCGACCCGGCTTAATGTTAATACGGCGATCAGCAAATACCAACTACTTTTAAACCGATAGTAACCACGTTAAATATACAACTTTTTCATTAATTTACCAATTTTGTTTAACATCAGACGTCTTTACAGCTATCGCCGCGTTGCTTCTCAAGACTACAAACTTAAACAATTTCGCTTGATCTGCTTTCCCTAGGTAGTGCAGAAGTATACATGAGTGACGTGGGAAACTGAACGGCCATTTGATGGCAAGTTGTGTCAGGAAATATACTGGCAACAAAAATTACAAAAATCTGGTAACTAGTTTTCAAGTGAGAATCGAAAATGCCGGAAATGTCTTTTGGGACACGTTTGGGATACGTTTATCTGTTTTCAGTAGCCAGATAAAAATGTCCAAAGAGCAAACAAAAGTGCATCGCGCCGAGACGGCTAAAAATAAACTAACACAACCTTCGTATGAAATCTTCAACACTGAATGTAAATTTCAGCAGTTTGAGTCTCAACCTTTTACGTTCAACGAGGCCTGCGCACGCGGGTGTCAAACGAGTGTCAAACAGGGGTATCCCCTAAAAGTAGTTTCTTCTCCGCTATTGGTTTGTCTGGCGTGAAAACGGTTGCAGATAAGCACAGACATGACGCATATCATAACAAGCACAGGTGGCGTGCTTTTTAGTGGTATCAACATCGACGACCTTGAATGACCCTGAATTCCAAAATAGGGGTTTTAGTGACTGTTTTTGCGATTTTCAGCTGCAGAAGAAATGGATGAAGATAGACCAAAACAAACTGCGACAAAAACTGTTATAGGCTGTCGCGCGTCTCATGAGCAGTAGCTCAAATTTTTGTTCAAACGATTTTTTAATATTTCGTTTTGATTTTGATGTAAAACAGAACAAACAATGACTGGCGTCATTTATCGTCATTAAAAATTTTATTCCCACAGTTCGTAAAATTTTGCCCTTCATCTTCGATCTCAAAGCAGCATTTTACGAACTTTGAGTATAAAATTTTTGATGATGACCTCGACGCCAGTCACTATCTATATATTGTTTACATGCATATCTGCTGTTTACTGATAATGTTTTCACAGGTGACAAATTACGAAGATGCCGGACCTCAGATATTTTACGATCATGGCATTGGCCATTTGGAGTCACGTGACAAACAATGTTGCATAGCAGGATTACCCCTTCCATGTTATGGCTCAACTGTAAATTCTTACTAATTTAATTACTAACATGCAAAGAAAACCAACAATTTTGTAACAACCAGCACTTAAATCGATTCAATTAAATCATGCTTGGGGTTTACATTAGACGACACAACAAAAGAAAACCAATGCATTTACTCGCACTGACGACACTGCGTTGATTGTTATTGTTCTAAACAGCGTTAATTACCTCCGCCAAGGAGGTAATGTTTTTGCCCGGATTTGTTTGTTTGTCTGTCTGTTAACAAGATAACTCAAAAAGTTATAGACGTATCTTTCTGAAATTTTCAGTGAATGTCGGTGATGGCAACAACTACCAGTGGTTCAATTTTGGGGTGATCCGTAAGGAATCATGAATTCTGGATCACTTTGAACTTTTCGTTACCATTGCTTTCAATGGGGCATACGGCAAACCGCAGGGTGCTGCCACCTGGCGAACAACATGGCGTCGAATCGAGGTTTTTGGGTCACGTAGAACTAGGTCAATGTGGAAAATGCAACTATAGTTTGAAACGCACTACACATTACAATCTGACAAGCACTTGGCGGAGGTGTGCGGGCTCTGACTGCTTTCTAGTTTGTTGAGCAGACGTCACTGTAACAGAGCTACGTTTTTAACTGAAGTAATAATTACATCGGGTCAAAATCAAAAACAAACAGTAGGCCAAATGTGCAACTATTTTGTCGTCTGTTACAAAGCGCGGAATTAAATTATTGTGTACTTGTTTTGGTGTTTTTAATTCTTTTGCTATTAACATGCAGTTGTGAAGTGGCAGTAATTAGTCCGCCCAGAAGCGATAGCTTGCGGGAGCGGACTTACGTTTTACTGCAGATGTTGCTTTTTATTCTTCTTTCAACGCAAAATCTCCGAGATGCGTCGGCCGATCGGCGCGAAATTTTGCAAAAGTCAAGCTGCGAATATCTCCGGAATGGACGAAGATACTCAAAATCGGACAAATATTTGATCTACCACGATTCCTCCCGCGTTAGGCGAAACAAGTCGTGTAAAGTTTGGTACAGTAGCCTTAAAGATCTCGATGTGAAATTGTACCTACCCAAATCGACTTTTTCGAAAAACCATATTTCGGCCCCTATGGGGTGCCGAGCCCCCAAATTCTTACACTCGCGAGAGAATGACCAAGTCTTGCTAGTGCACCCCCCACCGTGGACGGGGGTTCCTCTTGCATTTTTTTTCAAAGGGCAGTCAAAATTGGCTTAAAATTTAGTAAATGCACCTCTATAACTTTGCCGGTAGTGGGATTAGCCTCATGATACTTTGCCACCTGACGTGTCTCTAGTTTGCGGTGCTAAAGCAAGTACAACTATTGGGGACGCCGCCCCCTTAATATTTTGGATGGCAAAAAACGTCCGATATTCGGTTCGATTTAAGACAACTTTCGAGTTTGACTGCGAATATCTCCGGAAGGCATAAAACTATCGACAAGCAGTCAACGGCATTATCACGGGCTGTTCATCCCGTGTTAAACACGAAAATATTGTAAATTTTGGTCCATTAACAAAAAAGTTATAAGTGTACATGTTGACCCACCCTATATCAACATTGCGCGTTCTGCGTATACTAATGCATTTGAGTTCGGGCCACGTGACTTTGCCACCAGGGAAATTTCACAACCCTCAAATTTCCCCCTCCCAAATCGGACTTATATTTATTTTCAGTTTTTACTTGACATACATATCAGTACTGTGAAATTTGCTTATTGCCAAAATATGACGAAAAGAAAAAAAAACAGTTGACCGTGGAAGGGATAATCGGATGGGCCACTTCGTAATGTATCACTATTTACATAAACGAACGCTGTTAAAATGGAAGTTTGAACTGGCAAATTGTCAAAGTTTTTAGTACAAGCCTGGCTATAGGCGTCTTAAAACTTCTAAGTCGCTTGTTCTAACAGAAGCCGGACTACCAAGCGTTTTAAAAATAATTATACCCAACACAGCAGACTTTTCACGGTTTTTTCAGTCAATTTTGGCATAGTATGACAGTTTGAAATCCCCACACTTTTCTACAAAATCAGCGTTTCATGTTGACGTCCGCGACTTCCTCATAACAAGTTGCCGACTGTTCTGAGACGGGACGGCGTATACACAAAACTGTTGTTGTTGTTGTTGTTGACATGCATATTGTTCTTCTACAGAACTACTTTTATTGCCTCACCCCGTGTAGGCCCACTCAAGGATGTCGCTGATAGTTTGACACATAACACATTAACAACAACAAAAATATTTCTGACCTCCAGTATATAGAGTCGGCTTTCTGGAACGATGTCCATAACACCATAATGAGACGACTGAAAAGCAGTTGTGATTTCCCCATCCAATGTGACTACATTCTTCAAAGTTTTCTTCATAACCAGAACACCCGATATTACTCAGCCAAATCGGTCCGCTGCCACGTCCGTACGTGCGAATTCTACTATAGCCGCGTCTGATAGAACACATTTAGACGTATGAACAGTTAACACAATTTTATCATACGCTTCAGCGCTGGCAGAGTAAGGCAGATAATTTAGCTTTGACCAAAAATTAAAAAAAAAACGAAAAGATACAGTCCGTATAGCGTGACAACAGTCACACAAATGTACAAAATGTATTTTTAGCAAATACGTACTCAAAGCCGAGTTGATAGCAAAACACTCTGGCGTCAGTGTCGCTAAACGAATTGTAACAAACAGTTCCCCAGGATCCATTGTAAAAAACCTCCAAGCGTTCACTGTTGCCCAGTCTCACTAAACATCGGCGGCGTCAGGATTCAGGAATGCAGTTCGTATAACATGCAACACAGCATTTAACATTTAATAAACATAGCCTAGAGCCTAACTTGAAATTTCAGACAAAGCCATACGTGAGGCCATCCTCAGACGCTATTCCGATTCTTGGTTACTCAATCTGTTCCTGATATGATCGCGGTCACTGTTGACGATTTTCAAAATCGCGCCGTACCAGGGCACGGGTATAATACGGACCTGCGGACCGACCAACGGGTAAACTGCGGGTCGGCATTATAGATATGAAAAAAATAATTAGGCCTAATGAAGTTTGCTTGCATAGTGTGACGCAATGTGTTTCAGTTTTATTCTTTCCTTGCTTACGGGCTTACTGTAACAAGAAATATTATTAGATTGTGACCAATCTAATGTACTCCTCGCGCGCATCATTTTCTTTTGTATTCTTTAAAAAACTTTTTCGTTTTTTTAGTTTGTATTATAGATCCAGCGTCTAATTGAGACCCGTTCGATATACCTCTTACGTAAGCCGAGATCTAACGAATTATGTCCCAAATTTCGTTGCCCTGGCAACAAGGGTCGCTCGGGGAAAAATTCGGTTAGCAGCATTCGATGGCCCATTTCCGAAAACTCCCTCATTGACGCAAAAAATCTTGCAGATATCTCTTACACAGACCAAGTTATAGTCAATTTTGTCCCAAATTTCGTTGCCATGGCAACGGGGATCAATCAAGGGTAAATTTAAATGACACCGTTAAATTGGCCGAAGCCGAAAACCACACCGATACCAATAGAATCAACAAGAAATTTGAGCAAAGCTCACAAAACGCCCGAAAGCCTATAGCAGTTCCTGTTCGCAGGTAATCTTAGTCTATCTCCATCCATTTCCTCGTAATTCACTCTTTTGCAGCCAAAAATCGCGAAAAATCACGTTAAATCAATATTTTAGGGTTCAAGGTCATTCAAGGTTATCGATGTTGACATTCGTAAGAAGCTCCTCATCAGTGCTTGTTATGATAAACAGCATGGCTGTGCCTATCTGCAACCATTTACACGCTAGACAAGCACAGAGTATAAATAACCACTTTCTACAGGGGTACCTCTCGTTGACACCCACGTGCGCAGGCCTGCTTGAACCTAGAGCGTCCGGACTTGGACTGCTAAAATCTACATTCCATGCTGAAAATTTCATACGCAGGTTATCCTGGTCTATCTCCAGCCATTTTGGCGCAATTCACTCTTGAAATGCGTGTCGCAGCGCAAAATTGTGCAAAAAATTCACTAAAAACCTCTTTTTGAGGGGTTCAAGGTCCTTCAAGGTCATCGATGTTGATAAATCAAAAAAGCCTGTCACCGGTGCTTGTTATGATAAGCAGCATGTATGTACCTATTTGCAACCGTTTTAACATTATTCGAGCCAATAACGGCAAAATGACGTCTTTTTAGGGGGTACCCCTCTTCGACGCCCTCGTTCGAGCGGAACCCCTGCACCCAGTGGCAAGAAATTTTGTCACGATAAACTAGAGACCTTGGGGCAGCCCATAGTGAAGATTTCGTGATCCTAGCTTGCACCGTTTTGATACAGCTCACGAGTGTGACAGACAGACGGACGGACGGACAGACGGACGCCCAGACGATGGCAAAGACGCGCGAAGCATTCTGCTTTCGCGCGTAAAAATTACGACTCTATCTTATACATAGCCCGAGTTATGATGATTTAAAGCATTGTCCAGTTTTCCCCATAAGCGCCATTGTAATTTTTCATATTTCTGTGAAAAAAATGAGTTAAAATGTTGAACTTAAATTTTGTAACTCTTAAAAGGCACTTTCTTGCGCGAAACCGCGTCATATGAGAACCGCCTCATATGAGCCATCGTGTGTTAAAATCAATTTAGTCGTTTTTCCTGTAGATGACGGCAAGTAAAAAAGATAAGGTAGGCCTACAAAAAGTCACGCAAGCGTTATATTTCACCTATTCGTGGGGAAGCCCCCCGTGAACGGATTTTCACCAAATTTCACTCATCAGGAGATATGCCAGAAATAATCATCTGTGCAAATTCTGGCTCGGGAAAATTAAGGGGTTTGGGATATAGGGAGGCTCAAATTTCGGGTTCTCCCATTGAAATGGCTGGTCACCCTTACAACAGTGCGCGGTGACATGGCGCTTCAAAGATAATGGAGTGACGACCTTGACCTTTTGGGGTCACTTGACGTCAGCTGTCACGTGACCATTCGACTCCCGGGGGTCAACTTCTTATAGGTGGTCCATAGTGACCATGCGTCTATCTGGCACCTTTATGGAGATGTGCCCGTTTAAAGTTCTTCCAGGAAGGCTCTTTCAGGTACAGAGGTCGGTCGTTGGTCGGTCGTCGGTCATTCGGTCGGTCGGTCGGTCCTCAATATTACACTGATCTCATATACTTTTCTTCGCTACGTTAAAACGTAGCGCGCGAGGAGTAAAATATTTTGTAACTTTGTAATTGTTGTTTTTCCCCTCCCATAAATGAGCTGACAGATACAGGCCGCCGTACATAATTACAGTCAATGTTTTCAACATCCTAACTTTATACAAGCTAAGTTTTATATCTAGCCCATAAACGTCACAGTTGCACGTAACAAAGCGTCTGATTATCTGGCTTATGGGCATCTATCAGTCTATCCGGTGAGGGACAAAATTCATAGATATCAACCAGATAAACAAACAGCTGAAGTGTCAGGTTACCGAAACTGTAAATTTGAGGTCGCATGTATATTACGTGAATACAACACAGCACGTAGTTGTTACATGATTGTAGCCTATTATTCTATCTTTTAAAAAATTCATTTTACGTACCGGCATTGACTACAGCAATGCGTTAGAAAAAGTAAAAAAAAGTTAGAAATACTAGACTATGATGTGTAGGCCCTGGCCTACTGCTCCATAATATTCTACACGCCAATTACGTAAATGAGTCACTCAAGCAATCCCAACGGTAAAATTTCTCGCCTGTAATTGGTGGCGTTGAAGGGGTCACAGCACACGCTATTGAGATGTCCTCGGTGTGGTCGCAGTTGTTGTTACCCAGTCCGCCATGATGGCACTGCATGAAGTCTGTCTCAGTACCAGTGCACTTTACATCATCTAGCCAGATCGGTCCGCTGCCGCCTCCGTATTGGTTACTTAGCTGTCGACCGTTGTAACTGACAGAACACATTCAAATCTAGACTTGTAACTTCAAAGTTACAAATAAAAAGTGATTTTGCAGTTTATATTTTTAACCACAATGTCATTCATACACAATATGCCGACCCACAGGCATTAGTTGAAAAATTTTTTGCCGCAATCTTTGATCCAATGCCGCCTCATTTGTTTTAATTAAATTATTGAGTCCAAAAAATTGAGTATCCGTTATCTGGCTACGATAAGATGAGCGTGGCCGACCTGTTTGAATTGCAAAGCCTAAGTCGTCTAGGGCATCATTATTATGCGACGCGAAGCGATCAGCCGAAACCTCTTGCCGTTGCGATCGTTCGCCAGAAGAGTTTATCCTCCGCTAGCTCCAGGGCCTCCGTCGCTGTAACACCCGTGTCACGGCAAATCTGGTGGATTCAGGTGGTGGGTGGTCGACCGCTGGCGCGTCTCCACTCGTGCGAAGGCCGGTCACCATCCCTCTTATTGGTACAGATTTGGAGGATCTGGTTTGCCGGTGCATCATTTCGAAGTCTGGCCATATGACCAAAGAGACCCAGTCTTCGTTTACGGACAATGTAGGAGACGTCGAACAGGCCAGAACGAAGTCGTCTACAGCTCTCAATGGCAACTCATCACAGAGCTACATAGCGTCACTTGCCGAAAGGAATTAGACCCTAAACAGGGTTGCCTGCCACCCGGCATAGTTGAAAGTGCCCCGCCTTAACCTCAGCCAAGCAGGCCGGTACTTGATTTCCTACCCCGGAAAAATTATAGGCTAAGTTAACCTTGGTGTTGGGAATATTTTGTTTATTTAGATGGTTTACGTGTCTGCAAACCACTTCAAAGCGACCCGACCAGAAGTTAAACCATATCGTCGAAACCGCCACGCCACCAAACCATCTTATTATCTGTCAAAACTCGTGAGACTACTGAAAATGTTGACATTAATTTTTCTGCATTAAATAGAGCAATTACGCAATGTTACAGACACAAATTCTGTAATAGAAGCCTAATCCTTAAAAAGGCCGTTGTTTGTTTTATTAAAAGACTATTTCATGTCCAAGCAGGATTCAGAAGAGGGCGTTCATGCACTATCCTCAGTGTCCACGCGCTCTTCTACCAGTCAGTTACTTGCAATTCCACGGCATAACTTATCCTTTGGTTCTCGTTTTTTCGTATCTCTGCTCCGAGAATTTGAAAGTCCTTAACTCCTCAAATTCATCAGTGTCAAACCTTGGCTACATTCAGATGTCACTTAAAGACCCACTACTTTCAGTCAGCCTTTTCTGCCACCTAGCGTCCATCATCCTATGCGCCCTGATTCTTTCTGAGACTTTAACGCTTTATAAATCATTTACTTACTTACTTACTTACTTACAAATATTCACAATGCGCAACATCATCGAACAAAGCCAAGAACATCAACAAGACCTCATCATAACCTTCATCAATTTTAAAAAGGCCTTTCACGGTGTACAGGCCATCATTGTGGAAAATTCTGACATACTACGGCATTTCTGACCGGTTCATTAACATCTTCAAGGCACCGTATGTCAACTCCAGCTGCTGTGCCAAGACTGCAAGTGGGTACAGAGAGTTCTTTGAGATTGTCTCAGGAGTTCGACAAGACTGCATCTTTTCACCATTTCTCTTCATCATAGTCATTAACTTCGTCATGCGCAGAACCATAGATAAGCCTAAGTACGGCATCGTCTGGCAGAAGCAAAACCGCTTAACGGATTTGGAAGAAAAGAACGTATGCCAAGAGATAACTACCAAACTCGAGGAACAAAGTGCACAAGTTGGACTAAATATAAGCCGGGAAAAAAACGAAGGTCATGGGAGTCACCCAGCGCTCATCACCACAGCCAATCGCCGTTGCACAAGGCAAAGGCAAAGACGCCATGCCCCAACTGGAGCGAAGGCGAGGTGCTCATCTCCCTTCATTAGGCCTTTGAGCTCGTAGGTGAATAAACCAACCTGCGCCCCTGAGTGACCTCAGGACTACAAGTCCGGCACGTTACCGTTAGACTACCGAGCCACACAAGGGAACATAGAATATGTCGAAAGATTTACCTACCTGGGAAGTGTAATATCTAGCGACTGAGATGTTGAAGCAGATATCAACACTTGACTGGAAAAAGCAGCAGCAGTCTTCTGATGACTTGACAACGTGTGGCGATCCAGCACGCTTAGCCTCAAGATTAACTGGATCTTTACACTTCCCTCATTGTCTATACAGCCATATACGCCAGCGAGATTTGGAAGAGTACAGCTAGAATATGTCAGCAGCTGGACGTCTTTCACCAGCGCAACTTATGGAAGATTCTGGGCATTACATGGAAGGACCACGTGACTAACATGGAGGTGCTAAGCCGGACTGGGCAGCGAAGATTACAGGACATTGTAGCAGAGAGACGACTTCGGAAGGCAGGCCATATCATCAGGATGCCTCCTGGACGACCAGCCGATCACGCCATGTCATAGACCTCTTGTGGTAGTGACAGAGATCGAGGCCGTCCAACGAAGACTTGGCGGTCTACATCTAAAGAAGACCTGGTGGACCAAGTCGATTGGAACAGCGTCCGGGCTGTGGCTACAAACAGAAGCAGATGGCGAACCCTTGCTGCCCATTGCCATTGTCCTGTCAAAGACCGGAGAATCTAAGTGCTAAGTAAATAAGTACTTTTTGATTGCGTTTGATACCTTGCCCTACTGCACACTAACAACAAATGATACGATATTTGGCATCAATGTGTCGCGTGTACACTACATTGTGATAGGCCTGATGTTTACGTACCCCAAACCAAGTTGATAGCAGAACACGCTGGCTTCAGTGTCAGTGATACCGTCATCGCAAACAGTTCCCCAGACTCCTTCGTACATGATTTCCAAGCGTCCTTCGTTTGGCGAGGTGCTTCCCACCAGTCTCACTAAACATCGCGAAAACAACAATTTATCACATCGACTGTAATATACATGTAACTATGATTATGTTGAATACCAATAGCTATTGGCCTATTAGAAGCAACATAATTTATTTGTTCATAATAACTATTTTATCATATAAAAGAATTATCATGCCGTGATGTACTAACTGTTTTAAAGGTGTCTGCAAAGCTTGCAAATTGCTAGCAAAAGCCCTGATTTCTTTCTTATCTATTGCAAAGGCGGATGTCTGTATGACTGTCTGGGCGTCCGTCACACCCTGACACTTTATCAAATAGAACTAGCTAGGATCACAGCTCCAGCTTGTCGAAGAACTTAATTTTTGAATTCGTAAAGCTTTTCTGGTAGTAAGGCCTAATCACAGAAACGTTTTAAAAATCACGACTTTTAACCCAAAAGTTGAACTGGATTCAGACTCAGCGAAAGTTAAGCCCCAAGGGCTAAAGCTATCTCTTCCATGCAAATCGAACCGACTTTAGCCAGGTTAGTTCGGCTCAACTTTGGTCTGAGTAGATACTTTTGAACTCAGCGAATTGCTGAGACTTTCGCTGAGTCCAAACTTCGGTCTAAGTAGGTAAGTTTAGGCTCAGCGAAAGTCTAAGTCAAAGAGTGAAGTCGCCCAGTGGGTCTTCAAATGGTACGCACCAATTCTGAATCTGGAGCCCGATTCACAAACATTGTCGTAAGACATGTCGTAAGACATGTCATAAAACTGTCATAACTCATCATTTAAGATGTCATATGATTATCTTACGACATGTCGTAAGTGAATTCACAGAATTTATCTTTAATGATCATAACTTTTTTCACAAAGGCGTCTTGTTGTCATGGTAACTATAGTCGTCTGCGAGCCACTGACTAGTCAGTAAGTAAAAGCGATCGTTTAGAGTTAAATTTGTAATGTTTTAATTTAGAAATTTTTAACATTCTGACCACACAATTTCGAGTACATGGTGTTAACATAGGTGTTGATTAATTTTTTTTATTTCTTCAGATATTTTTATTTATTGACTGTTTTGATTTTTAAAATTTTTTTTATAGTTTATTAATATTTGCTAGTTTTTGGAGACAATAGGCCTGTTGAAAACTGTACGAGGGTGGGAGAGGTAAAGCATTTGAAGCATTTCTTGACCGTGGCACGCTCTGCTGCACTCTTTAGAC
>Ga0209367_1008388_pt1 | contig 14127 bp, 6 predicted proteins | sample WorMetLIZISLAND2_FD_187412 | JGI IMG/M metagenome (GOLD analysis project Ga0209367, IMG submission 187412) | Marine gutless worms symbiont microbial communities from Max Planck institute for Marine Microbiology, Germany - Olavius geniculatus... ... | reverse complement strand
GATAGTCTTTAAAAGCTGCCCTAGTTAATAAGAGACTTACCGCCAGTATTTTGAAGACCGGTAAAAACGCTATATAAAACCCCCTTACTAAATTTACTGCCCGGTTGTATATTGATATATATTTACCGCCAACCGACGAGAAGGGAGGGTGAGTGTTTGCCGTTTCTGTCTGCATTGAGAGAATATACCGTCGACTTAATTACCGTTTAGCCACAATTGCATCCGTGACAGACGACGACGACAGACGTCAACCGTACAAAAAACGCCTACGCCAGAGCTGTAGCCGGTCAAAAGCAACCGAAAGAGAAAACGTTCGATTCTTTTTTAGCGTGTGCTCTGCATGCCAACTCAGGCAGTACGACCCTGGCCAGTCCGAAAGTGGTTCAACGTTGACCAAAAGCGTCCACGTAGGTCGAATCCAGGTGCACCGAAAAGGTTGGTTGGTCTACATCTAAAGCACGGTGACACTTCTTCCTGTTGTGATTTTTCGAGCCACACTGGACGTATTGATGTAAGGCGGACTTCAGGGTGAGACTCTATGTCTGATATCAGAGGGAGATCGAGCGACCTGATCTTACTGAGAAGTTGAGTCGTTGCTGTCATTGGCCCGATGTGAGGGGGAATGATGCGACTGGCAACCACGGAAGAGGTGTTGGGCGCAGAGCTCCAGAGACAATGCGCATGGATTCATTTAGCTGAACATCAATCAGTTTAGTGTGAGGTGATCTTGCCCAGAGCTGTAGCCGGTCAAAAGCACCCGAAAGAAAAAACGTTGGATTCTTTTTTAGCGTGTGCTCTGCATGCCAACTCAAGCAGTACGACCCTGGCCAGTCCGAAAAGTGGAGTAGCAGAGAGCCAAAGCTGCTGCCGTCCTTAGGGTTGTAGCAGATGCTCCTCATGATGATCCAGCCAGCAACCTAAGGAGATTACGAGTGCTAACTTTAGCTGCAGACTTTTTAAAGTGTGCTTGATAAGACAGAGTCCAATCCAAGCAATGTGACACCCAGGTAGGCCTAGACTGGATTGGGTTCGTGCCTGATGTTTTGGCCATTGTGTTCACTAAGTTGGATACTGATGCAATGCTCTGCAAGGAAGACGTTGCGTTGTGTATTGAACAAGAAATTTGAGCTGATGCTCACGAGACGCGAGAAAGCCTATAGCAGTTCCGGTTCAGTAGTTTAGCTGAAAATTGGGGTGTTCACGTTATGTTAATATACAAATACCAAATTTTCTATCTCGATCGCATAACGATAGTAGCGTGGCGCCACCTTGTGAATGATATAGATGTGTCGCAGCCCGAAATTGCGAAAAATCTATAAAACCCTTTATTTTGGCGTTCAAGATCATTCAAGGTCATTGAATTCAACGCCAATCGAGAGCCAGTGTACGACTTCCTATTAGTGATTAATAGTAACCTAGACCCTATCTCGCACCGTTACTGAGATACAGCGACTTATTTGACAAAAATCGCAAATTTTGCCCACCTCCCACTTATTTAGCGCCCTCGTTCAGGGTGACCCCCTTCAAATTTATGGAAAAGCTTTACGGTTCCAGAAACTAGAGTCTCCCAGGCAGCCGACAGTGAAGATTTGGTGATCCTAGCTTGCACCGTTTTTGACTGATCCACCCATGTGACAGACGGACGAACAGACGGACAGACGGACAGAATTGCGATCGCTAAGACGCGCTGAAAGCAGTAGCTGCTTTCGCGCGTAAAAACACAAAACGATGGATTGCCAGCATTCAACATCACACTTTTATCATAGACTGTTTTTGAATGTATCCGCTGAGTTTTGCAGCAGAGGTCGTCAACTTATAGGGCCACGTACAGTTGTGTACTTCCGTCCGTCAGGTTTGCGCGGTCATGCATTCCCTGCAAAAGAGACCAAATGGTGACCTTCAGTAAGTTGCTGCAATACGTGACCTCGTACGTGCTGAAGCAGATATAGGTCTACAGGCGAGCGTGCGTGTCCTTGTGTGGTCGCGACGATCGGTGCTGTGTGCTCTGAATTAATGAGTTTGACACCCTAAAGAGACACGTAGTGTCAGACTGACTCAATGACTCGATTTAACACAACATCATCTGTGTCGGTCAAACTGTCCATCAATTAAGTCTATACAGTGCCCCGTCTCTGTACTCCACGCATAGGCCTACCGGTGTGGCATGGCTTTTTCCGTTCCACACCAACGCGACATTAAGTCGTTATCGAAGACCCATACGTCACGTTTGCTTTTGATGAAAACCTCTCAAGGACGACACTTCAGCCACTGCTAGTTGTGAATTACGTTTTGAGGTTTATCCGTGGCTGTGTCTACTCTATGTGGGCCTGTAGTGTATAGCCTACGTATTTTATATAGGCCAGAACATATTTTAAGTGATTTCCTGAACTCCACAAAAAGGTTAAAAAATGTTGGAGTTTTCCAAGCGAGATTTTGGACAGCAGGTCGGGAAAGGTCAACATAAGTTGAGAACTACTATACAAATTTACATTTTGCGGATCAATTTTTTTACATAAATGTAAGCTTACGTAACTGATGTTTTGATTAGAAAGTTAATGTTTGGGACTTCACATTTCTAACATTTGGGCTCCGCATTTTTTGTATTAAGACTGCACATTTCAGTTGGATTCTACCCTTAACACATATGTTCTGATATAGGCCTAGTTTATTTAAGAGGTGAACAAAACGATAGAACTGAGCTGAACACTGATTTGGACTGCTAGTTTCGAACTCAAAACTAACGTGCAGTTCAACCCTGTTCTGTCACTTTGAATGTCTCAACCCTGCACACCAAGGACAAAAACTGTAAACTTCGGTCCATAAAGCTTTTTATGCAAGTTGAAAAATGATAAGTTGATCATTTTATCATACCGACAGCGCTGCAGCTACGTCGCGTATGTATTTCACACATCGCTGGGCAACTATCCGTCTTTCTGTCCGCGTCTGCGTGTGTAGGCTACGTGATTTATCGAACGTCGTAAATGGATTCTGACCAAAACACAGCATAATCTCGGTATTGCCGCTGAGTGGGTGTCTACATGGGCAACAAAACCTCACGTGTGCGACGGAGCTATACTTGCAGTGCCGCTGTCATTCAGCTCGGGTTTGGCAGCGCCATCGCATGGTGCGATTGCGCTGCCAAATCCGAGCTAAATGACAGCTGAATGACAGCTGTACGTAGCCCCACCATGTTTTTTGTTGTCGTATGCCAGGTTTTGTCGTACTTGTAGATACCCTCTAAGCGAGCCAAGTCTTAGGCCTACAAAACGTGGAAGAAGTCATAAGTATGCTAAGGCCTCTATCTATCTGGATAATTATAACATTCACTGGAGTCGCAGTCATCATCACTGTGTAGCAGCGGCGGACTGAAGTAGACGTTCCATAGCGACTCGTCAGCATGCAGTCGACCAACGGACCAGAGCTCGAGACCAGGTATTAGCTATACACTTCACTTGTCTCTAAAAAACAGTGGCGTCGAAAACAATACTGCCGTCGTTGCTATCGCTATCACTAAGATGGCATTATGACCGTAGTGATGGCGAGGGTTTGCACTGTCTGATTGCCCTTCTTTCATGGTTGTGATTATGATTTAGTTATCGGTCCAAACTCATTTGGTTTTCTTTTTTGCATTTTATTCGATAGTGTAATGTCGTGCTATAAACTGCGCTGTTATAAAGCAGTCGTCAGTTTTTGAGCGCACGTGGAAGGATAACAGGGATTATCTGCTTTCGGCAAGTTCATTCCAGAATAGTTATAATTCCAGCAAAACGAAAGTAGTTCAGATGTTCAATTATAATTCCTTTTCGTCACATTACAGTTCCATTATAAATACCTTTAAGATTTAAGCATGCACGTTCAACCTTTATTCTATCACTGAAGAGCTGCTGCGGCAGTATGCTATACAAAATCGGCTGATAAAGACCTCGTCGCAACGACTCTCTATAGCAGTTCTCTTGCTGAAGCCGCAGCAGTAACATGTAAGTCTATTCTCATTTATTTACGGATGCGGACTTTCCAGGCAACTGGAAATTCTCGAGATACGTGGCTCCTACAGAATTATACTAGAACATCGCTAGAACAATACTAATGTATATCAGATTCATAGGCGTAGAGGGACTCTTTCCCTTAGGGGGCAGAGAAGGCAACTTGCCCGAATATTAAGAACCGGATCATGGTCCCTTCGGCCGCTGAGGCTTGAGAGCGACTGAGGGCCTCTCGTACACATATTTGCAATATTGACTTTATTTTAGCTTTTTTTGTACTGTTGCCTTTTTGGCTTAAATAATAAAGGCAAACAAGGTCGGCGGAACAAATTTGAAAGTGGAAGTACAGATAACCTCCGAGCGAAGCGAGCAGAAAAAAATGAACTGTTGTATGCAAAATTGGCACTTGGTAGACCGCAACTGTCTATACAAATTTCGCCGTTTGACGTCCAGGCCCCTATCTGGCCCTGCAAATATTTTTCAGTCATGAGGTGCCCATAGAAGGCACTGGGGGAAATGGCCTCTCAAGAGATAAGAAATGGCCATCATCTAGTGTGGAATTTTAAGCTATTTTTTCTCGAAATAGTGTGAAAATGCACCCAAACACACCAAGCTGACGCCAAAAAATCAATTTACGTTCGTTTTTGCGATTTCGGGCTGTGACCCCGAGTTTAAAAATAAATTGTGCCGAAATCACTAACAGTTAAACCAGAAAAATTTGTATACAAAATTTTCAGTATTAAACGTAGATTTCAACAGTCCAAGTCTCGAACCCCTCTTCAAAGAAACCTGCGCAACGAGGACATCAAAGACGGGTACCCCCTAAAAAGTCGTTATTTTACCGCTGTTGGCTCGTCTATCGCGAAAGCGTTTGTTGCAGGTAGACATAGACTTAAGTCTTGCCGTAACAAGACAACCTACGTATAGAATTTTTAGCATAAAACTCACTGCATGAGTTTCGACGTCCTAGGTTTACGTTCAAAAAGTTTTGCAATTAGCGGCATCAAATTTGAGAATTAAATGAATTTTTGTTCAGTTTGCAGCGGCTCTGCTATATACTCCTTGGATAATTTTTTTCGGCTTTTTTGTTTTGTATTTTTGTACTTTTTCCGTTTTTGCTCGAATTTTACGGCGTTTTGCCAGAATCTGGGGGGCAGTACCCCCCTGCCCTCCCGGCGCCTACCCCCATGATCAGACTCCGTATACGAAAGCGCGCTTTACAATCTCGGAAATGGCAGCTGATTGGCATGAGCCAATAATACCGCAGCACTTGGACCCGCGGTGCAACCAGCAGACATAGCCTACCTACGCCCCAATCAGCCACACTGCGCCTACACTCCGCAGCCCGCGGGTGCCACCGGTCGTTGTTTTATCCTGCCGAGGGTAGAAAGCTGAATTGACGCGAGCGCACGGAGTTAGAGAGATATCGTGCGACGCATCGTTTCTAGCGGAATGTGCGTCAGTTGGTTGGAATTGGTCGGTGTGCTGAGAACTGCATAATTATACAGGTGCGACAAAACTTCGCATACGACAAAACAGTGCGAGACTGCGTACAGTGCAATTGTCAATCAAGTCGGGTTTGGCAGCGCCATCGCACGCTGCCGCCAAACTTAAGCTTGATTGGTAGCTGCGTTGCACGCAGCCACAGTGAAACGATAACAGCTATCACAAAAAATAGACAATATGCTATTATTATCAGTTCGTTCGACCAGATAGTCCTAACGTTGATTGACTTTAAGAATCGCGCAGCTGTCAATGAAGCTCAAGTCGGATTTGGCACAGTGCGATGGCGCTGCCAAACTCGAGTTGACTGAAAGCTGCACGCAGTGCTGCACTGTACGTGGCTCCCCGCGTGCACCGTTTTTGTGGCATGCGAGGTTTTGTCACACATGCAGGCATCCTATTAACAGCGAAGTGTCTCAGCGTAACTAGCGATCGAGCGGCTGCTGAGACTGCGTCTGCGTGTGAGACTGTGACGCGCGTGCTTTGTGTCTCAACACACGACGTGCGCCTGCGGCTGCAGACTGCCAGAGACAGACCCCCACGATGCGGCCCCTTGCAGCCAGCCACGCCAGGCCTTCATACCGCACAGGATAGGAGACTGAGTTTACGTGAGTTGAAGGTTGCATGTGTGAGAGACCGTGACGACGTGTTTTGCGTTTCAATGTGACGCCCGACGCGTATAATTATAGGTCGCACGTTCGCGGCACACACAGACAGTGTGCGATAGCAATAGCGGTATCAGGACATCTCGCGCCACCGACGTTTCGCCTTCATGACGTTTCGCCTGCATCTCATAGCCCAAACGTTTTGCTCCAAAGACGTTTTGCCTTCGCTAGTCTGGACGTTTCGCTTCTTGCCTGCACTTTTTGCCCAATAAAAAAACTGCGGAAGACGAGAAAACGACGAACTGCGAAAACGTCCGTCGTTTTCTCCATCGTCTTCCCGTCCGTCCGTTTTTGGCGTCCGTCCGTTATCGTGTCGTCTAGCTGCGATTTTTACACAGCGAAACGTGTAGGCTAGGGGCGAAACGTTTTGGGGGCGAAACGTCCGTACACACATGTACATCATTACACAGAGAACCTTGCCTGACTGATCAACTGATCGGCTGATTAGTGGTCACACGCCGGTGGGTGTCCCGGCAGCATAGAACCAGTGACGGATGGAGAGAGATGATACTGGTACAGCAACTGGCAGCAGCGGCCGTGCAGGCGCTGCTGTTGTGATCTCCCAACTCAGCCTTCAATCCTCTGCGGGATTGGCTAAAACAACGAGCGGTAGCTCTATGCTGTTGTGATCTCTGACGTGACTTATTCGCCAATCGTCTCGACGACGTCTTCTTTACCCTCGTCGTCATCATCATCGTCATCAGCACGCAAACAACCTGCCTCGGCCTCGCTGATGGATGTGCATAGCTATCCGCCGCCAGCCGCCAAGTGAGTAGTCAGTAGCTTACTGTGTGATTAATACGGCTTTATTCGAGCATCGAAGACTTCTCTCGCGAGTGACGTTGCAGATGGGATGCGGGGATTGTAGAAAGAAGTCTATCACATTAACATTAACTTACGCTACTCATACATGGCACGATTAGATGAGATAAAGTCGAACAAGAAGCCCAGCGGTCGCTAGGATAACCGACCGTACTGGTTGTCAGTGACCTTCAAGGTTATCCAAGGTCGACGACTTTTATCTCATCTGAAAGAGTGTAGGCCTATGCAATTTTCTGTTAGTGATCAGTAGAAACCTTGGCTTTTCTTTTACCATTTCCGAGATACGGTCACTTATAGCTTAAAGCTTCCATTGAGAACTGCGGCCAAACCGCTGCAGATAAAGACGGTTATTATTAACAGTCTATAGAAAGTCGCTAACGCCCTATCCGATGGTACCATCGCCGACCCCCTACGACTTAGGCCTACCGTTTATCTACAATACATCCGTTACGGAGGGACGACGGACGACAGCCGTACCATAAGCTCGACTGTTACGTAAGTACGGTCGGCTAATGAAACAACCTGCAACTGGTGGCGTTGTGACTAGGAGAGGGCAATTGCAAACGACAAAAAGTTTGGTTGTCGAAAAAATTGTCTAAACGTCATCTTTTCGTGGAAAAGTTTTAGTCCATGAATGCAATAAACAACAGGAAGCCCAGCAGTCGCTAGGATAGCCGACCGTACTGGTTTTCAGTGACCTTCAAGGTCATCTAATGTTGATGACTTGCAGGTAATTTGAAATCCAATATGCGATTTTTTATTAATGACCAATGGCAACGTAGGCCCTATCATGCGCCGTTTATCCACTGTGCATCCGTGACGAACGAACGGACAGACAGGCGGACGACAACCATGACAACAGTTCGGCCGTTACTAAAATACGGTGGGCTAAAAAGGGCGCTCCTTACATTTTATTCACGAAGTATGAAAAATGTGAAAGCTCATTGGTTGTGAATGGCCCAGCGCAACTACCCCTATTGCTATAATTCCTAATGCGGCAGCGTTCAATGGTCTATTAGTATTGTAGTTTATCTGCACTGTCAATAATGTCCATACAGTCTCGTGACCTGCAAAGTTCTCTGTGTCTCGAAATGGTTCCGGTCAGCAGTTAACAGCCTGCATACACGTGCGACTAAAACTCGCTAAAAACTCGCATACAAATTTTAGAGGCTGCCTGTGTACTAAATACACAATGCTGGAAAAGGTAAAAGAAATCATAGTACGATCTTGTACCACTCCAGACAGTGCGGTATCGTGTTTAGACAACACTCGGATCGCGTAGACTACGCTGTCGTTTGTTTTAAGGCTAACGACTGCAGCCGAATGTTGCGAAAACATTGTACGAGCTTAGTGGCTTAAATGCAAAACACGGATGCGTATTTTTTTTTTATCTGGGCAGGCTCTTACACCATCTGATAGCTTTAATTGCATACGACCATCATCCGGCTTAATAATTACAGCTTAGGCCTACAACCGTTTGACACACGCTGCATGGACTGTCGTGGTAGGCCCCGCACAAAGTCAACAATTACAGTCACTTACAAAATAATGCGTATTATACGATAAGTTTAAAGTCGTGTGAGAAAAAGAAGTGGAAAAGTAAAAGGGAGAAAAGAGAACGGAAAAGAAAAGGGGGATGAAAGAGACAGCAACGGGAGCAGTTGGTGCGACTTTGGGAAAATTGTTTCCTGGCGCTGAGGGTGATGGACGTTCTTGACAGAATGCACCAAATAGCGTGAAGAATTCCGAGAAAAAAAATTCGACGGTGCTACCCATGGCCCAGACCCTGTCCCCGTTCCGGATTGAGAAAGGGAAAAGGTGAAAACCCTAGTCAGCAGAACTTGACCTCACTTATCGTATTAGCATTTAGTTGCTTTCTTTTGCGATGGTGTGAGCCGTAGGCCTATTGCGTAAGCGCATCTGTGCTTCGTCGTAGAAGGCGATTGATAGCGGCGACGAGTTATGTAGTTGTGGACCGTTCTTTCGTATAGACAAGACGACTTGGTCGTGTAGCCTAGGCCTATACAAATCAATAACGTCGCTATAGTCAGCCAGACGAGATCACTACAAATAGTCCCTGTACGCAGCGTGCCGGACGCATAGCTGATAGGTCTGATCCTATTGATTCTATTTTCTTCTTCTCGCAGATGCGATTGCTGCAATTGTCGTAAACTGTGTCGCCCAGTCGGTTGCAAACCGTCTGCAGGCGCTATATACTGACGACCGCATGGATGGGCTGGTCAAGTCAATGATGGAAGGTTTTAAGATCAGCGGCAAAAGTGTAGCGCGGGGACTCTACTTTCAAGCGGTTCATGCGGATGTTTATGTGGTTCCATAGAAAGGGGGTTTCTAACGGCAGTGGGATGCAATAAAAGTGCAGCTACTGCTTTCAGCGCGTCTTAGCTATCGCAATTCTCTCTGTCCGTCTGTCTGTCACACGGGTGGATCAGTCAAAAACGGTGCAAGCTAGAATTAGTAAATTTTCACCATCGGCTGCTCGGAAGACTCTAGTTTCAGGAACCGTAAAGCTTTTCCATAAATTCGAAGGGGGTCACCCCGAACGAGGGCACTAAATGAGAGGGAGTGGGCAAAATTTGCAATTGTTGGCCAATAAGTCGCTCTATCTCAATAACGGTGCGAGATAGGGCCTAGGTTACTATTAATCACTAATAGGAAGTCGTACACTGGCTCTCGATTGCCACCGATTTCATAGATGACCTTGAACGTTTAATTAGAGGTGTTTATGGATTTTTTGGCGATTTTGGGCTGCGAGACACTATTCAAAAGCGAATTGCGCTAAAACCAATTGAGATAGACATAGACAAACTGCACATGAAATTTTTAGCATTGAACGTGGATTTCGACTGTTTAAGTCTCGATTTTCTTGGTTCAAGGAAACCTGCGCACGAAAGCATCAAAGAGCGGTATCCCCGTAAAAGTCGCTATTTTACCGTTGTTGGCCAGTCTTTCGTGAAAACAGCTGGAGATAGACTGACAGTTTGCGAACAGGAACTGCTATAGGCTTTCGCGCGTTTCGTGAGCTTTAGCTCAAATTTCTTGTTTAAGTAATTTCGGTCGCCATATTATCGGAATTTTTAGCATTATAAGCAAACATTACTATGCTGCGAAATGAATTATCGGCTTTTCAGTAGGCCTAAAATTCGTGAGCGTGAGTTTGAATAATCTTAACATGCCATTTTTACGCGCGAAAGCAGCTGTGCTTTCAGCGCGTCTTAGCTATCGCAATTCTGTCCGTCCGTCTGTCTGTCCGTCTGTCTGTCACACGGGTGGATCAGGCAAAAACGGTTCAAGCTAGGATCTCCAAATCTTCACCATCGGCTGCCTGAAAGACTCTAGTTTTGGGAACCGTAAAGCTTTTTCATAAATTCGAAGGGGGTCACCCCGAACGAGGGCGCTAAATGAGAGGGGGGTAGGCAAAATTTGCGATTTTTGGCCTATAACTCTCTGTATCTCAGTAACGGTGCGAGATAAGGCCTAGATTACTATTAATCACTAATAAAAAATCGTATACTGGCTTTCGATTGGCGCTGAATTCAATGACCTTGGATGACCTTGAACGCCAAAATAGGGGGTTTTACGAATTTTTTTCGCGATATCGGGCTGCGCAAGTCTATATCATTCACAAGGAGGCGCCACCGTCGCCAACGCCACACGCGCCTATGGCTGATGTGTATTATGGTCCCGATGGGCCGAGTCCAAGTGATATGCGATTTTCGAAACTATAACTAATGAACTGAAAATGCTATAGGCTTTCGCGCGTCTCGTGAGCTTTGCTCAAATTTCTTGTAATACTGAAATTCTGTTTCTCGTCGATTTGACTGGATTCGTTTTCGTGGCTTTTAAAGACAACTACGTTAAAGTGAATGAAAATATTACTAAAACATCGGGGACAGAAATGTAGGCCTAACCCAGGAACTCTAACTTCTAGCGATAAAAAAGATGATTGAGGTTTGCTGTATAAAGAGCGAAAATGTGTGTATGCGTATGCCTAGTTTGTTGCTTTTACGCGCAACAGCAGCTACTGCTGTAGCGCGTCTTAGCCATCGCAACTCTGTCCGTCCGTCCGTCTGTCCGTCCGTCACACGGGTGGATCAGTCAAAAACCGTGCGAGCAACGATCACCAAATCTTCACCTCGGCTGCGTGGAAGACTCTAGTTTCAGGATCTGTAAAACTTTTTCATGAATTCGAAAGGGGTCACCCCGAGCGAGGGCGCTAAATGACAGAGGGATAGGAAAAATTTGCGATTTCCAGCTGATGCGGCGTTGGTTGAGTGAGACAGGTCATGCCCTCTGGCGAGTACGAGTAAAACACTATAGATAAGTAGCCGCCAATCGTCTGGCGCCCTCTAGCGACTGTAAATTTTGTTTTACTGGGCTTTCAAACATGCACTGCTGTTGCACGTTCCCTTTTGCGTTAGCTGGGCTTTTCTTGTAGTAGATGCTGTCGAGCAGGTACACTACGGATTACGGAGCGACCGCTTGCGGATTGTGAGGAAACGCGGAATATTTCAGATCCGCCGATGGAATGGGGACGGATTGACAATTTTAGTTCTCTGCATGGCGCGGGTTTTAGCGAGCGATTAGCTTGTTTTTCGATCGATGCTCTTGCGCTTTAAACCTTATAATATCCTGTGTTATTATAAACCAACGTAACAAACCAGCGTAACCGAAAGTTCGAACCAACGCCCGTCATTGGTTCTAATATGAAACAAGACTATCAACCCTTGCTTAAAGCTAAGTACTGCCCGCGATTAACCGCAGTATCATGCACGCAGAGACACAGAAAAACCCGTGTGATCTTGACATTTGATCTTTAAACTTGATATTTAAAAAGTTGTCAAGATAGGCTTACATGTTTGTGCAAGGTTTCATTAAGCTTAGGTTTACAGCGCCTCAGATTCAGTGAGTTTCTCGCTGACATTGTGCGCTTTATAAATTAAATTTACTTACTTACTTAGTGCATAATGTCTGTCCGTGTGTGTAGAAACATCAGTCGACAGTCGTGCTGGAAGCGTCGCTCGAAACTAGAGAAATGTCTCATCATCGTCGTCGTCGTTTTGCTCTGTGTCTTACTCCTAGCCGCAGCCATCGTCATGGCCGTCATCGTTGTCTCAGGCATGTTATTAGCTAACTCACGTTACGCAAGTTTATGTTTTGTCGAGAAGTAGGATTAACATCATATACACTGTGTCCGGAAAAAAGTAGACATCATACAATAAAAATGTAAAATATGAACAAACCTGAATAAAATTTTGTACGCATAACTTTTAATAAATTTTTAAAGCGAGCACCAATTTTTGTGGAAAATATTATTTCTTAGTGGAGTTATTAGTCGTTGAATATCGATAACAAAATATCTTTGTTTCTAATATGGCGTGCACAAGAAAACTCCTATGTTAATGTACATTTGTTTAACTTTAAGAAAAACATCTGATTCCCGCAAAATTCTCCGTCAACAATGCACCATTTATTTGCAGTCAAAATACCGAATATTAACTAAATCTGTTAAGGCAAACAATAGCTACAGCGGTTTTGGCAAGGTCACCCCAAAACACTTTAGTTTCAGGTCTTTCTGGAAAACGTCAAACCTGAAATTGAAGCTTTTTGAGTGACATCAGAAAAGCTTTTGTAGTTTTTGTTTGCTTTGACAGATTTAACCGAAACTTGGCTGTTTAATTGGTAATAAACAATTTATTCTGGACGTCAAATTTTGTTGGAATCAAATGTTATTTGTTGCAGTTACGCAAATGTACAGTAACAGAGGGGTTTACTTATGTAACGCTATACTGGCAACAAGGATATTTTTGTTGATATTCAACAATTAATAACTCCGCCAAAAATATCATTTTTCAATAAAACTTGGCGATTGTTTTACCAATTTATTTAAAATTAGTGTGCGAAATTTTATTTAGATTAGTTTAGATTTGACCCTTTTATTGTACGATGTCTAGGGGTTACTTTTTTCCAGACACAGTGTAGTTAACACTGTCTCCTAGAATAAATGCCAGAATAATCGCAGACATAAACTGAAGTCAAACTTCTGTAGGCCTATTTTTTTGTTTACGAACCAACATCTGCCAGATGAGACTATAAATATTAAGAAAAAGACAATTCGGAAACGGCAGTTATTCGACGCCAAGGTTAATCTGAACGAACGTTACCGATTAACACCAGACAGCTGCAATGCAAATGAATACGCGTTTAAACTTATTGCTTCATCCTTGGGGATTAAACATTTTAAATTAATTTTAGCTTACTTTATTATCTGCTGATTAGAAAAAAATTAATCGGACTTGGTTTTCAGCTGGTTTTCAAGAGAAATGTAATTGAAAAATAAAATAAAGATAAACTTTTTTCTCAACGAAACATAAACTCACGTACTATGATCATTATCATTTGCAGCAGCAACGCCTTCTCTTGCTGGCCAGTTTAACAAAAAAATTGAGCTAATGCTCACGAGACGCGCGAAAGCCTATAGCAGTTCCTCTTCACAACTGTCAGTCCATCTCTAACCATTTCGTCGCAGTTCATTCTTGGACTGTGCGCTGCAGCTGAAGATCGCAAAAATCAACATAAACCCATTATTTCGGAAGTTTAGTCTTTCAAAGTTATCGATGTCGATACGACTAAAAAGCTCGTCACTAGTGCTTGTTGTGATAGGCAGCATGCTCATGGTGATCTGCAACCGTTATCACGAAAGACTGGCCAACAACGGAATATAATGACTTTTACGGGAGTACTGCTCTTTGATGCCCTCGTGCGCAGTTTTTCTTGAACCTAGAAAATCAAGACTTGAATCTTTAAAATTTACGTTTAATGCTGAAATTTTCATATGCAGCTTTTCTATGTACTTTCAATTGGTTTCAGCGCAATTCGCTCTTGAAATGTGTCTCGCAGCCTGAGATCGCCAAAAGATTCATAAAAACTTCTATTTTAGCGTTTAAGGTCATTTAAGGTTATTGAAATTGATGGCAATCGAAAGCCAGTGTACGACTTCCTATTAGTGATTAATAGTAACCTAGGCCCTATATCATTGACATGATACTGATCCGAAGAAAGTGGGCAACGTCAGTGCAGCAGTGCCGCACCTTTCAGGGTGCAGACATAGATTCGGATCACAGCCTGGTTATGGC
>Ga0209367_1008387_pt1 | contig 14128 bp, 9 predicted proteins | sample WorMetLIZISLAND2_FD_187412 | JGI IMG/M metagenome (GOLD analysis project Ga0209367, IMG submission 187412) | Marine gutless worms symbiont microbial communities from Max Planck institute for Marine Microbiology, Germany - Olavius geniculatus... ... | reverse complement strand
CCGTTGCGCGCTGTGTGCTGACGCGTCCGGCGCACCGTCCTCCTGGAAGATGAATCCGGTGGGCAGCCGGCGATTGCTTTAAAGGAACGATAATTTAGTGATAATTTATAAACAATATAAATTGCTGTTTATCAAAACGTCACTGTGACGTCATCGGCGGTAACGTGTAACCAGTTTTTAAAAATTAAATAGCATATTTTAGCATGAACATTTTTGAAAGCCAAAAAATCGGTAGGCAGTCATGTTAAAGTCTATAACTTCGTCGTTTTTCAACAGAATCATATTTTACTTGGCAGTTAAATGTAGAAAATTTCACTAAATAAAGCTGTAAAATTTCTCATTATAATCCCAAACGGTTGCTGAGAAAACGACAAAAAAATTAGGGGTCCACTTTTTTTCTGCCGCACCCTGTAGTAGCCAATACAAAAGGTATATCCGAACTGTCAGAAAAAAATACGAATTACAGTGCATAGCAAAGAGTGGGACTCTAGCGCACATAAATATTTTATTTACCAGACGGCTAAAATTCTTATTTCTATTATTTAACACGCGAAAGAAGTACGATTTTAACTAATTTTGTAATCCCGTAATCCCGGAATTGGGATGCCGCCAATCCCGGGATTCAGGATTGGTAAAAAACAGCGGGGATCCCAGGATTTGGAATTCCGGAATTGCAATCGCTACGTACAACTTTGAGCAGACATTTGCTGATGAGAATTAATTGTCTTCATATAGCGATTGCAATAATGACCGACAACAGTGGCGTATTTAGGGGAAGGCCACGGTGCGATGCCTCCCTTTGGCCCGACCATGACAATTTTTAAGGCGACTTTATATGAAAAGGTGCGTTTTTTGCCGTTTCCAGCAAGAATTGCAAAATTCAACAATGTTTGATGGTCTTTTTTCATACCGATGCAATATGCGATTAAAATCGCCATGTGAGATTGCATCTGATATGACGCTGAGATTTTCTGCATTTCCGAATTTCAGAAAAAAATGGGCGAATTTGCGGTTTCCATTTCGCAGAGCGCGAGTCCAGGGGCAGAGCCCTTGGTCGGAGGTTAGGGGGCGAAGCCCCCCTGAAGCTGAAACACTTTTTGCTTTTGAACGTTTAATGGAAGCCGCAAATTCGCCCATTTTTTCTGAAATTCGGAAATGCAGAAAATCTCAGCGTCATATCAGATGCAATCTCACATGGCGATTTTAATCGCATATTGTATCGGTATGAAAAAAGACCATCAAACATTGTTGAGCCCGTTATAGGCTCGCGCTCTTCGCGCTCGCCATGGCCCCCTTTGCCAAATTCTAAATACGCCACTGACCGACAACCGATTAAGCGTGGTCACTCGTTACTCATTACGTTTCGCAGTCGCCTGCTGGGAGCAATTTTTGAGCTCTGGTCAAATTCGGTATCCCCCTCCCCGAAAAAATTGTTGAAAGTTATCTTTCGTACGACATTATCAGTTTTTGCTAGCTTATTTTCGAATGTCAGTAAAGTTTTGCATTCGACACTTCGAGAGTGCTATATAGCTGCAGTCGAAAACGCTGCTTTAATTGCCATTTTTAACACTAGACCTTAAGGCCTACGTAGGCTATAGACCTAATAATTGCCAGCGTTAAAAAATGACAAAACAAACAAACAAACACAAACATATGAATTAATCAACGCTAACCTATAACTTCGTTTGAACAAAGCACAGAATAGGTCTAAAACCATGGCCATAACAGCAATGTTTAAATTTTAAAAAAAATTAGCTGGAAGTTGAACTTTTCGACGGTCGGAGCCCGACCAAAATTGTGATGTAAATCATAGGCCTATGTATGTAGTATAGCTGACCCCCAGAACATAATTTGACAGTGTGTTAAGTGGTTAAGAAAACAGTTGGTGGAGGGGGTTGAACCCCCAATCCTCTGGCAATTCGAACACTGCATAACAGGTAGTCTAAGCTAACTTTGCCAAGTGGGAGCCCATATGGATTATGATTGTAAGATTTTGATGATTTGGCTATTATGCATAAGAAAAAAAAGATGAAGAGGACCGGATTTGAAATAAGTTAACCTAAAAGCTGAAGCATGTTTGGTAAAAACTTAGGCCTATATGTTGAAACAAGAGGTCCAACAGCAAGAAAATATCATAATTCATCGAAATACAATTTTTATTTACCAATTCGTGGATGCGTTTCAATAACAGTTGCTTTCCTATGAACGATTTCTTTTTGCTGCTAGATGCCGTTGACAAAAACAATTAATCACAGGCATGAAATAGTTGGTGGGAGATAGTCTCGGTCCATCGATTTGTCTTGTTCTTTTTTTAACAGGATTCACGCTTCCATGATCTTTATGCTGCTTTAGTTTATCTATCGATCATCTGATCGATACGGTCTTAATGGACGACGACCAGCGGCGAACAGAAATCGTCCTAAAGAAGGCAGCAGTAGTTGCCAAAAACATCAACGAATTGAAAAATAAATGTCGCAATTTGATGAATTATGACAGTTTATAATCTGAGGTGTCTTTAGCAGTTTCGTCGTCTTCTTCTTCTTCTCCTTCTTCGTCGTCTTCTTCGTCCTCTTCCTCCTCCTCTTCGGCATCTTCCAGTTCGTCGTCGTCGTCTGCAGTCGGGCACTTGTCGCGAATGCGTCGGATCGCCGCCAGGCGGCGCTGGATGTCGTAACCGTTGGAGTCTCCGCACTCGGTTTCACGTACGTCCATCTCGGCCAGCGACCGGTTTGCGTTCAATCCTTCCAGCAGTGCCGCGCCACCCCCCTATACAGCACGGACACAGCGTATAGCATCGATTGTGTAAGCAAAGGTTAAAGGTTGGCTGAGTACAGAGTTTCACCTGCCACGTGGGATGCACCTACAGTGTTACCTGCAACCCGAAACAGGTAACTACCATGTCGGGACAATACTGACGCTGGAATCCGTCAAATATCCGCCATTTCTGGCAGTTTTTGATGTCCGGTAATCTTGATCATTAACTTTAAACTTAAAATTGACATATAAGTTACTCGCGACCCAAAAAACGTTCAAACCGTTACGTATAAACTTACCTTTTTATTTTCAATTAAAAAATTTGCAGACAGACGAACATTAATGTGACATTATATGAGAGGCAAACAATGTGTAAGACGAACAATGCGACTACAAAAAGAAAACTAGTAGTCAGCGTTATGGAATCAGGAAAGTATGTGAAGTGAAGACACACTATCCATTAGATAGAATTTGAGATTAAGCAAGCCAGTAAAATGACAGAACGGTCTGGCCCATTTAAGCATGTGTTTTTTTTCGGGGGGGAGGAGAAAATGGTGGGAAGGTAGGAAAGGGTGGCTTGGGCTTCCCAAATTTTTCATGTGAGTGTGCCGTCAGTAATGAGCTAACGTTATGGCCAACTCACACCTACGAGGCTACGACGCCTACGCGACTTAACTCGACTTAACTGTTGAGTCGCGTCGGCGTCGTAGGTGTGACTGTGAACTGGCCTTTACGTGTAAAAGCTACTGTAGCGAGAAAATGTTATGTTGCAATGAAATCACGCGAAGTCGAGTAGGCCTATTACTGAGTTTACAGTTTACACAACGAAGCTTTCTCGACGAGTTGGCTTGATGAACGCTCGTCGTGCGCTCGTCGACCTAGCCTTATCGTGTAAACGCGGTATACACGGTGTCTCATAAAAAACACCCTTTTTGTTTCTTTTGTAACTCAATCGAATGGCACATCATTACATCACGACTAGCAAAAAATATTTAAGCAGCAGCCACATTTTGTTAAAATATTTTAAATTTGTATTTCTTTAGCTACATCTGGTAAAAATTTCGTGCAAATTGATCATCATTTGAGTGAATTATAAAATAAAGAAAAAGGTGTCTTTTATGAAACACCGTTTATACAGGGTGGACAAAAAATAGCAAGCTATTGCACTTTGTCCATATCTTTGCTAAGTATTGAGTTTGACCAATTTTCATAATTTTTTACCCTTACTTTGTAGAAATTTGCTGCTAAGTGACATGTATATCACACCTATTATGTCGCTACACTACCTTGTAAAACATAAATATTCGAAAACCAACAATATGCGCAAAAGGTCTAACGGTACATTTTAAGATATTTAACTGAAATGTTGAATATTAGTTATATTAAGTGCCAAAAAAGTTTAAATATAGCGATAAAGTAAGTTTTCGTCTTTCAGCAAAATAGCGCACAGCTTGTAAGGCTGCACAATCAAAAAAATGCTCATGCAGTTAACTAAACAAGATTGCAGCCACCAACCAACATTAATGTACACTAAAAATTAATACACAGTAAAATCGTTTAAACTATTTGAAAAATGTTCAATATGTCCTACATTGACACCACCATTGTTCTTGACACTTACTATAACACATATATAACATTTAAGTAAAATAGGCTGAAAAATTTATTAACGAACCTTCTGCGCATCTGAAGATAGTATTGGTTTTTGAACAGTTATGTTTTACAAGGTAGTGTAACGACATAATAGGTGTGATGTGCATGCCACTGAGTAGCAAATTTCCTACGGAGTATACTGGTAAAAATTTGGAAAATTGGTCCATAATTTGCGAACGTATGGACAAAGTGCAATAGCTTACTATTCCTTGAGCCACCCTGTATGTAGCACTCACCTCGCCGAAGACGTTAGCGGAGAGATCGAGTCGACACAGCGCCGTGTTGGTGGAGATCATCCGGCCGAGTGCACGTGCCGCCACATCCGTCATGCCGTTAGCGGCCAGACTCAGTTCGATCAACGTCGTGTTGCTGGAGGCCAGAGCACGGCAAAGCGCATCGCAGCCGGTGTCACGGATCAGATTGTGACGCAGAATCAGACGTCGCAGGGTATCGTTCCTCGTCAGAGAGAACGCCAGCGACAGCGCGCCGTCCGGTCCTATCCTGTTGTAGGTCAGATCCAACTGCGCCACGGTCCACACAGTTTTTCAATGAACGGTCACCGAACTCCACGCCTTTTGCTTTATGGGCGACCGAGACGTGGCCAAAACACAAATGTATGATATGGGCCCAAAAATAAACAATAACTAATTACTATTTCGGGTTGCAACCAAAAAAACAACTCAGCTGACTCGCGCTAGGAAATGCTGACAGTACGCCGATGTCCGAAGACCAGCGAATGTGAACGTATTTTTAAAACTTACTTACGTAACTTCCGGTATGGCGCAAAATTTTGGCAACAAAAAAATGCAGTAATCACTGCATGCACTTCTATTAATGTGGAACGAAAATTCTGGAAGTAATCAAGCCTGATTAAACAAAATTTTGGCAGCGCGTGAATGTTAATGGACGAGGAAAGAAGAAACATGACTAAACCAGATTGAAAAATGAAATAAACCCCTACGTCGATTTCTACAACAGCGCTAATTAGACCGACCGACGTTATTATGGTTAAGCGTTGTGATGGGAATAAATAGGGATAATTCCCCAAATGCGGCCGTACTGACCAGTTTAACCCGCCGTCCGGTGTGGTCAATGTGGCGAGCCAGTATACGCGCGGCGTCATCTCCTAGCACGTTGTACGGCAGACGGATCTCGGCCAGTGACGGGTGGTTCATGAACCCATTCGCCAACATCAGCATCCGGGTATCATCGACACGGCTGCGGTGTAGCTCAAACTGTCTCAGCAGGGGGCTACTTGCTATGAACTCCGTCAACCACGAACAGTCCTGCACAATAAGGTCAACAGCGACATGGCCTAAACGTCCGAGGCTGTCTGTCTCCGATATTCTGGCATATTATAGGCCTACACCGTGTGTCCGTGTCTCAAGAAACGCGCCACTTTTAATTTTTAAATAACTCTGTGAAACATTGGCCGATTTTAATAATTTTGGGCACACAACATCAAGAAAAAACGTGACGTAGATGACTATGGTTTTGCCCACCTCGCCTTAATGTTGTTGCTACAATACCTTGTGAAATGCCGAAGTCGTAGTTTGGCTGTTTGCAACAATGAATTCAATTCGAACGGCGTGACCCTTTTCGATTTTCTGCAAAAAGTTTTTAAAATTTTAAAATTTTAATTAGGGAGCCAACAGTAGGCCCTATTAAAGATTTCGTGATTCTGGCTAGCCTCGTTTTAATACAGTCGCACAGTGTAAAAGACGGACAGACGGACGCCCATTGCCATAGCTAAGACAGACAGAACGTCAGCATAGCATGCTGTTATGCTGACGTTTTGTGACAAAATGGCGTGTGAGGTTTAGTTTATACCATAAATGTTAAAAACATTGATTTGCAAATAAAAAATATAAAACATGTTTTTCACTATAAAACATAATAAAAACATGGATAAAAACATTAAACTGCAGATGCTTCCAATCGCTATTTTTTGCCATTATACATGCAAAAAAATATCTAACTCAGATAATTAAAAACAAAAACCTACCATTTGTAAAAACTAAAAACCGGAAAGTATTGAATGTACAGATCAAAAACAGCTGAATGCATTTGCACTTAAGAAACAATTCATATTTGTAATTTTGTATGTTTATGTTTTAACAAGAGCAAAAAAAACAAAACATTAAAAAACACAAAAAAACATTAAAAATAAAAAAAAATATAAAAAAATTTAAAACATTGAAAAAAATATTTAAAAAAACATAAAAAACATGTTTTTAAAACTTTTATTTAAAAACATTAAAAATGTTGTTTACATCTATGGTCTATACCTCGTTTACACTAGGAAGCAAACATAAAGCACACTTAGAGCAACCTTAGAGCAGACTTGAAGCAAACCTCAAGCAGACGTCGTGCGCTCTTAGAGCTGGCTTGATAACGGTGTGTGCTTTGTGTGTGCTTCATGCATGCTTCCTCGTGTAAACGGCGTATTAGTTTTTGTTTGGTCGAGGTTTAGTTGTGGACATGCGTATCCGCTAAGCCGCACTCACCTTGAGCGTGAATTGGAAGATGTTCCAGTTGAAGTTAAGGCCACAGTGGCGCACGCCGTAGGTAAGGCGGAGCTGGCGCAGACATGGTAGATGGTCGACAATGAGCGGTAGTCTGAGATGATCACGAGCATGTGCCGGCGACTGCTCATTTAGATCTATGATTGTCTCGTTCTCAATCTCGTCCTCGACCTCTACGCATGCGCATTGCACACAAACACACAGACAGCGCAACGTCACGTCATTTACACACATTCACACAACGTCACACCAACGTAGAAAGTACACTCGTAACTTTTACTAGCTCATATATGTTCGTCTACTACGTTACGATTTTTTGTACGGTTTGATTTCTTATTGTAAAAATCACGTAAATTACATCTGAGAACAAATACATCAATGCAAGGAACGCAATCACTTGATTTGACACTATCTTTACACAGCTTTGCAACCTCGACGTGTTTCTTACGGGAGTATTAATTAATGTGCTACAAATTTCAAACTTTTTATTTCTTTTCGAAGTTAGAATTATACGCCGAAATCAACTGTCTCTAGTAAGTTTAATTTATGTTAAGCAGCCATCCCAGAAAATCGCATATCGCACTAATCATCTCGTCCGAATTTGTGCATTTTCAAAGTTAAGTTAAAAGTAAAAGCTAGTAAAAAATTAGAACTTAATGCACAGTTTCTCAGCGGCGAAAATGAGGAACCAGCAAGCCAGGCCAACTCAAGTAGTAAGCGAAAGTCTTGAAGTTCCTGGTAATTTAGTTGCCCGAAACTTTAATGGTTAAGGCCAGCGGCTGGGCAGAAAGTTGCAATTTTTTCGACAGACACTCCAAATTTCCGATAAAAATGTTCAGAATTTCAATTTTGCTCTTAATTTTTTTTAAACGGAGCTTTTTCAGCTTCAAATTTTGAATTTTTAGCGAAAATTTTCCAATAACAAAAATTTCCGACAATTTTTCGACAGCCCAAAATTTAGGGAGGGGAAATTGCCTCCTTCCCCTTGCTCCGGCGACGACGCCATTGGCCAAGTCCATGCATCACCGACTGTATCGCCTCGGGTGCGCTATTCGCAGTGCTTACCTTTCTGCGAGTTGTCTGGGTCGATGTCGGTGGCACGGAAGACGGGCGGCATGAGCTCGCTGAGCTCCAGACGCCTGACGTACTGACCGCCGAGTGACACCATGTTGATCAGCTCGTCAGGGTCACTGAGTAGCGGCACGAACGTCTCGACCAGTCGCCACAGACGTCGCTCAAAGAACATCCGCTTCCAACTGCCGCCGTGCTCCGTTACCCACACCTTATCAATACAACACTCGTTTATTACGCCAAACGCAACAAGAACACATACAAACTACACGTAAAATTATAAATATACTATACAAAAAAAAGTTACTAGAAATTTGAGATAATGCTCACGAGACGCGCGAAAGCCCAGTTCCGGTTCAGTAGTTTAGCTGAAAATTGAGGTGTTCACGCCAAGTTAATACAAATACCAAATTCTCTATCTGGATCGCATAACGATAGTAGCGTGACGCCACCTTGTGAATGATATAGACTTATGTCGCAAACCGAAATCGCCAAAAAATCCATAAAACCCTTTATTTTGGCGTTCAGGGTCATTCAAGGTCATTGAATTCGGCGCCAACCGAGAGCCAGTGTACGACTTCCTATTAGTGATTAATAGTAACCTAGACCCTATCTCGCACCGTTACTGAGATACAGCGACTTATTGGCCGAAAATCGCAAATTTTGCCCACCCCCTCTCATTTAACGCCCTAGTTCGGGATGACCCCCTTTGAATTTATGGAAAAGCTTCACGGTTCCTGAAACTAGAGTCTTCCAGGCAGCCGACGGTAAAGATTTGGTGATCCTAGCTTGCACTGTTTTTGGCTGATCCACCCGTGTGACGGACGGACGAACAGACGGACGGACGGACGGACGGACAGAATTGCGATGGCTAAGACGCGCTGAAAGCAATAGCTGCTTTCGCGCGTAAAAACTGAATGTTCGAAGCAAACGAGTTCCAGATAGAGACATTTATACCTGTAACGAATTGTAATAGGCCTATAGACAATTCCATACATACTTTCAACAGCAGCAGAAACGATCAAGATTAGACGTGGCTTGCATTTGTTTGTCATAAACACGTAAACACAAGTCGCAAGTTGGCCAAATCAGATTCACTCACCCGTAAATAGTCGAGTATTTGTTGTAGACCCACTAAAAAACTAGAAATTTAAAACAACCCAGCGTGAGTACGCTTAGCGCCGTAAGTCCGATTGGTGGAAAATTTAAAGGGTTGACATTCCCCTCGCTGCAAAGTCGCGTGGACCCTCGAAAATATTTGGGCAATTTTTATAGTTTGTTTTTAACGTCATAGAGGGAAAAAACTTTTTGCATCTAGGCCTACTCTGTTATGTAGCAGTATCATTGCTTTAGATGTCGTGGGTGTGATAAAATGTTTTATGAGCTACTGTGTAATATTACACGATATGTCATAAAATACCGAAATAAAATAATTTTACGCCCCCATCGTACCTACTTTTTCGCGGGATTTTGCAAGTGAAAGCACCAGAGATTTTTATCACAAGGCCTCAACAGCCAACCTTTGACAGATCGAACGTCAGCGCGCAGCGACGATACCAATAGTCCTCATCGTCGATGCGATCAGCGACGACCTTGAGTGGCAGTTCAGGCGACAGACTGTGTAGAATGGCGGCTTTGTACTGGGCAGGCAGCTCGTCGAGGTCTCGTTGATTTTCTGCGTCGCACGCACAACCGCAACAGTGACAATAAACGGATCACGCATGTTCTAGCATCACGCCGAAGTCAAATTCAGAAAAAAACGGCCAAATTTTAGCGTTTTTCCAGCAATAAACAGCTATTTTCTGCTTCTACAGAATCGTCGATCGGCTGCGCCAAAAGAAAATTAAGAGCGATGTACACTTCCCCTGAATCGCGCCAGAAAAGAGAGAGCCGATGTATAGGCGTACCGACTGCATGCTGACACAATTTACGGAAAAGGGAGAAATCCTAAATATTTAATCAGTAACCTTCGATTTATCATTAATTTTAAAAAACACGATTGTCGTTTACAAATCGTAAAAAATGAGAAAAATACAAAAGCCGCTGAATATTGAACGTAGTCGTAGAAAAGTGCTACCGGCGGAGTCGTCGGCGAAGTACTTGACGATGAGCATGTCGAGATCGGGCACGGTCTTGAGAACCCAGGTCTGGTCCTCAGCAATACAGCGCCGAATGCACGGACGCGCCACTGTCCGGCGGCGTCTCTTGGGTCGAGCTTGCGATCGTCGTTCGGCGTCTTCGGCGACTTCAACGGCCGACAGACGGCGCAGTTTTGCGATCGTCTCCTGCAACCGTCGATGGGCAAAAGTTAACTAAGAAGCGGTTAACTAATAGGTTAACAATTTACTTACTTGGACTGCCAATAGTATAATTAAAAGAAAGTAATTTCGTTAAAACAATACTTAAGATTACTGATTTTTTTTTTAAAAATTTTTGTTAGAATAAACAGTTTAATTTCAAAAACTAATAAAATTACTTGTACAGTTTTTAAATTTAAGATATCATTGAACTGACTGTAGGTGAACTGAGAGTAGGCCTAGCAACTGTCGCGAGAAGAAACAAAAATAATTCACAAATTAAAACGGTGATTTTTTTCCTCGTGAGTTTGATTTTTTCAGTGTTCAAAATGTTAAGATTTACGAGTACTTGTAGCCAATATCAACAAAACCTAATGAGTTTTCGCAATTTTTTGGCTGCAGTGCACATTTCAACAATGAATTGCGACGATATGGCTGGAGATAGACCAAGACAACCTGCATATAAAATTTTCAGCATTAAACGTAGATTTTAGCAGTCCAAGTCCCGACCCGTAAGTTTAAGGAGGCCTGCGCAGGCAGGCTTCAAAGACGGCTACCCCCTAAAAGCGGTTATTTTACCGCCATTGGCTCGTGTAGCGCGAAAACGGTTGCAGATAGGCACAGACATGCTGCTTATCATAACAAACAATAGTGACAAGTTTTTAGTGGTGTCAACATCAATGATTTCGAATGACCTTGAACCCCCAAAAAAGAGAGTTTTAGTGTTTTTGCAATTTGTGGCTGCATCGCATGCAAATTTCAAGAGTGAATTGCGACGAAATGGATGGAGATAGACCAAGACAACCTGGGGACAGTAACTGCTAGGTTGTCTCGCGTCAAATCAGCTTTGCTCAAATTACTTGTTTTAGTTCAATGCAGTTATAGTTAAATTAATTGTCATAGCTAGTCGCCGATGACTGCCTGTGAAGGTGACTGCTGTGGTTCTGAGGGTTCCTCCTCAAAGTCGTCGTCTTCGTCATCCGGTTCAGTTGCTGTTGGTAGAGGCGCCATCGACACCTTGCGGCTTGCGTCAGCAACAGACTTCTTGCCAGTCCCCCCATCAGCAGCACCAGCCTCTGCAGCCGCCGTCTCCGTGTCTCCAGCGTTCCAGTTTCTGTTGACCTGGTCCGCCCTGAACGTCTCCTGCCGATGACGGACTTGTGACCCATGGTTCGCGTTTCGCTTCGAATCATCCGCTGCGTTGTTGTTGACATTGCGCACGTCGCCCTAAGACATTGAGCATTATCATACGGGACCGACGATCGTCCGAAAAAGCATCAATGAAGCGTCATATGTTTATAATTTTAGATTAACTATGAGAATCGCAATAGTAAAATAGTAAAATTTTTGATCTGGATTGAGGTACAGTCAAAACCACTAAAAATGAAATCAATTCATTTCTTTTTAAATTTCGTGATACAGGTCTTGATACGCAGGTGAATATTAGAAACTATACGTAACCGAAGACTACATTAAGTTAATCATCAACAGGAATAAAATGTGTACACGGTAATACCTCATTTAGTCTTGATAACGCCAAAAATTATCAAAAAATTAAAACGTAACAAATAACAGATCTCCTGACCATTCCACGATTATGACAAAAAACTGTTTTATGATGAAGCCTGCATCTAATGTGATTAACAAGACTGTGGTTTACATTACGCTTTAGAACATTAAATCGACTTGTAGTAATTCGTATCGCGTACATAATTCAGATTTGTTGGTTTGCCGCTGGCTGCAGACTTGACAACTTGCTGTTTCCCGGTAGATTTGTCCATCGGACTTTTAGTCGATTTGTCGAGCTTGTTGGAGGTCGTTTTTCGCACGCCGTCTGCTTTCACTTGACTCGTCTGATCATTCTTGGGCGCTGGTCCAACTGTGTTCCTCTGCGTCAAACGTTTAGCTGAAGTGACTTGGTTCGACGCTCGACCTCGGATGACAGGACTGCTAGTCTTGCCGGGCAACGTAGTTGATCGGCGCTGATGCTTTTCGGCTTTAGACAGACCTGTTTTCGTTGAATCCTGCTTTTTCTCGACGTACTTGTCTGCTACGGACTTCTTCGAATGTCCACTAGTCGCAGCGTCGCTGGCATGATTGACAGCTGTAATTAATGTTGCCGATTTGTCTGCAAACAGATATTAAGTCACTAGGCCTACAGCGTTTTAACTTATTCTGATATACGATTAAAATTATTAACACACAATTTTTTTCTTTTTAGGTCTACATGAATATGCCTGTAATCGTTGAAAAGTGCACGGAAAACTTACTTCGATGCATTTCGAAATGGAGAGCTGATCGATAAAAGAACACATCGGTTGCACAGTAGTGTAATCAGTTTTTAGTTTGCATCAATGTCTTGCGAGTCTTGGATACAGCACGTCATAATGATGCTGCTCGTAGCCTCGTTGTAATCGTTGCTTGGTTACGTTGACGTGGCATCACTGCTCATCATCATCATTTAGAATGCAATCATCTTCTGTCAACTTTCAATGACTTTTGATACTACAGTTTCTGTTAAGTCGTCCGATCAAAATATAGGCCTGTTACCAAGTTGCAGTCATAACGAATTATCATAATTATAAAATGCGTACACAATATTCTGCGCATATATATATATAATATCTAATTAAATTTAATGACCTGCAGTACAAAATTCATATTCAAATTACAGCAAACGATTGGTATGTATTAATCCGTTTGGTTTGCTGTAGCCTCTATAAGTATAGCTTGTGATATTTCTAAAGAAAGACGTCATCACCAGAGAGAAAGAAAAAGGGTGTCGACTACTAAACAAAGCGCTTTTCTGGAACTATTTAGCAGGCCAGAAATAACCTTTGTTCGAGCGAATGGGCCTAAACGCAGCCAGCAGCCATAAAGCTACGTGTTGCTACACTATACGATAGTCTAAGACAGTGCTATAGTCTTAGAATGAAGCGCGTTAACAGACAGGCTGTGCTGCAGTGTAACGATCTGCAAAATGTAACAGAACTGACCGCTGTTTCGATGTTTTTATGGCATAAACGTAGCGCGCACGTTTTTACGGCAAGTTTCGACAGCTAGTTATGACAGCGTTAACGCTGTAATACACTAGCGAGTAAAGAACTTACAAAACTCGACAGCTGGTTGTTTCGTAAAAGCGCGTACAAAGCGACATAACTGATGTGAACTGAGCTGACCAATGGGCGATCAGTAATGCGTTTCTCCTCTCCCATTGGTCAGTTCAGTTCGGTTTAGTTATGCCGCTCTGTACGTGCTTTAACAGAACGGCGTCGGCGTTGGGGCGAGTTGCGATGAAGTGGACAGCGCTGTCGCTGATTGCAGCAATATTCCTCGTCGTTGAGCGACTTCCGGGCTCCGTGGTGCTAGGATACGGCGACGGTGCACCACGGTCGTCGTGCGAAGACCTGAGGCCGATTCACACGCCCCACGAGCCGCAGCGGACGACCAACCCGTACCAGATTGTGTTTCTTGACGACGTCGTCGACTATCGCTGTGGTGAATCAATCAGAAGTAGGTACCCGGCACATTTATAGTATTTATACCAATGGCGTACGTGATGTAAACTTAGCAATGAGCGGTTTCTCTTCGACAGTACAGAGCTTGTGATATTGTCGTACGTATGCTAAGACTCTGCAGGCCTATGCTAAATTTTGCGTCACTATAGTGTCTGGAGTGTTATCAGTTATTTTTGAAACTTGGAAACCAATGCCAAGGCCATGAGCACTTATAGGCATCACAGTACATACAAATCAGGCATATGACAGCACAAAGGGGAAAGCATAAAAATATATAAAACAGTACGAATGACTTAGAAACAGTCAGTAC